>ERZ808035.171-NODE-171-length-74968-cov-5.560414_pt1 | contig 74968 bp, 55 predicted proteins | sample MGYA00380189_ERZ808035 | MGnify/ENA primary metagenome ERZ808035 (study PRJEB31490, sample SAMN06133407) | mouse gut metagenome | isolation source: M5_1 | host: mice | place: China: Chengdu | collected 2015-05 ... | reverse complement strand
CTCTGGGGTGGAAAACTCCGAGTCAGGTATTAAGAGATTATCTGCGGTCGGTGTAACATATGTTTGACAAACTTACAGTTTTAGCTGCTTTTTGCCTCCAGTTTCTCCTCCCATTCCCCTTCGCGGAAACCAACCAGCACCATTTCACCGTCCACGGCAAGCGGCCGTTTGACAAGCATCCCATTCGAAGCCAGCAGCCTAAGCTGGTCTTCCTCGTCCATGGACGGAAGCTTGTCCTTCAACTGCATCTCCTTATATACCAGGCCGCTCGTATTAAAAAATTTTTTAAGCGGCAAACCGCTTTTCCCATACCATTCCTTTAATTCATCGTAGGATGGGTTATCTTCTGCGATATGGCGGTCTTCATATGCAATATGGTGGGTATCCAGCCATTTTTTTGCCTTCTGGCACGTTGAGCATTTTGGGTATTCTAACAATAACATACCAATCCTCCTTTTGGTTACATTTCAAATTCGACTTCCTCATCATTGTAAAATCCATCAATTACACATATTTTTCCTATTGTATCATTCTTCGCCTTTCCTGTCATGCCCAACTTCTATTCTCCTGTTTTCGGACTCTTTGGTTTTCCGAAATCGCTATTCTTTTCTATATTGGCACCAGGAACGATATTGTCTTCCGTTTTTGCAATAGAGATTATTTCCTGGCCGTTATGGGATGTATCAAACGTATGATTCCCTCCTTCTTGCACATTTCCACTGCCCGCCGATTCTTTTTCCATAATAACCACATACTCGGATGCATGGGAAAATGACAAAGTAATGTCTCCGTCCGCCCCAATTTCCCCCGCGCTCTGGAATACCAGCTTCCCAGCACTGTCATAATAGTACAGGTTTCCGATACATCCGCTGTTTTCCCTGCCAAGGTTCACGGTAAGGTCTGCCTGAAAACCAAAATCCCCATTATGGGTCAAAGTAATCTGGGTGGCTGGCTTCCCTTCTGCAAGGCTATCCACAATGGTCGGAGGAATATCATCCGTACCAACAAACACTTCCAGATCAACATCCTTCAACTGGTCGGCCACTACTTTGTTTCCTCCAATCGACCAGCGGTAAGCCCCCATATCGAGGACAATGTTTACTTCCTTCCCCTTAATGGCTTCTAAAACTTCTTTCGGCACTATGGTGGCTTTCCTCATATCGACATGTATTGTTTCCCCGCTTCCGCTCTGTTTTATGCTTTCTATGATCTTTTCAATTTCTTCCTCCGGAAGCTTCCCGCCGGAAGGCTCTTCCACCGCCCCGTCCTTCCGCTTTGCTTCAGCCACAAGGAATTCCTTGTCTTCGGTAATGATTACGGTTTCCCCTTTTCCATACCCTTCCCATACAATGTCCGTATACTCTTCGTTTTCTACAGGAAGCGTATAGCCGGAGCCTTTTTCCACAACCACATATTCACAAAGATTTTGCGGATATTTTAAAATAACCGTGCAATTAGAATACTGCGCCTGAAGGCTCATTTTTTTATATCCTGCAATATCCACGCCGCCTACCGGCCTGACCCAGTCTGACAATACAAGGCCTTCCAGATGTTTTAATTCTTTCAATACTTCTTTCGCTTTTTCCAAGGCCGCACTATATGAAAGGTTTTCTCCGTCCAACGCCATCAACCGGCTGCCGGAAGTAATCTTCCCGTCCTCTCCCCGATAGGTATAGGATACTTCTGCCGTAGTCTTTCCTTTGTATACGGCTATAACATCCAAATTATCCAGCTCGTGCAAAAGCGGCTCCTTCCCATCGATTCCCGGCAGAGCCCATCTTTCAAATTCCAGCCCCTTCGGCGCTTCCGGTCCTTCCAGCGCTGCGGCAGCATCGTTAATTACCGTTCCTTTTTTATACGTTTTTGAAATTACTTTGGAAACTTCATTCCCATTTTCATCCAGATACTTCACATGCCATGCCACCATGCAGCCATCATACTTCGCCTTTACGCCGACATAACTCATATCCTTCGCTAATGCCGTTTCATCCTGTCCCTCTAGCTGATATCCTGCAAGAAATTCCTCATCCACATCCTCCGGAAGCACCAGGGAATCCATCATATCCCCGTAAGTTGCCCCCTTGTCAACAAACTGCGGCGCGAATACAGTTTTTATTCCACCATCTTTGCTTACATAGGTCAGAAGCACATTTATACAATTTTTGTCATAAACAGCTCGAAAATAATATGACAAATTTGAAGCATTTTCAAAAAACAACTCCGTATCCCCATTGATTTCCCTGTCGTTTCTTCCGTCCAAAAACTTTATATTTACTCCTTCTGCGGGCAACGGCGGGCATAACCCAAGTCCCTCCAGGGAATCCCTTCTCCCTATTTTCATTATCTTGTTATCTATGTATGGAACGTAGCTAAAACTACCATTTTCCTGCAGCATTAATCCATAAACCGTAAAAGTGGCGTTTTGTATGTCTTCCCGGTAAGTATCGTCAGTTTTTACCCTGTAATACCATGGCCAGGTACTATTCAAGCCCGGTTGGAAATTATATAAGTAAGTACAATTTCCTTTTATATCAGATATGCATACTTCTTTCAGTATCCATTCACACGGATATGTATCATTTATTATAGAAATAGTCCCTATATATTCCTTCGTATCCGCATTATATTTCAAAGAAACATTACGAAAACCGGAAACATTCGATGCTTGCGGATAAAAACGAGCATATGCCGTATCAGAAGGATTTTCCTCATCCACTTTTACAGTAACAGTGACAGTATCACCCGGACAAACCCACTGGCCATTTTTATCTATCGTAAGACTTTCAATTACAGGTTTTATCCTGTCACCCAGATACCCTTCCGGGCCTACCATAAAATACCATGGATGAGTTATTTCCCAATTCTCCCGAAAATCCGACAGAGATGTAAGATTGTCGTTTTCATCTGATAAATATAAGTAATCAAGCACCCATTTTCCAGGATAAGTATCACTTGTAATATTGATGCTTCCTGTATATTCCATGGTGCTTTTATTTAAATATAAATAAGCATACTCTGAACCTTCTCCAGTTTGCTGATTAAACCTTACTTGCATTGAATCCTCAGGACTTTTTTCATTTACTTTTACCTTGATCGTAATTTTTTCCCCAACTTTTACCATTTCTCCGTTTTTATCAATCGTAATGCTTTCAATTATAGGTTTTTCTGCATCATAATTATCATGAGATACTGTAAATTTTAAATTTTTATCCGGTTCCATTTCATCCGGATAGAAACGATAAGATTTATTCCCTGCTTCTGTAGAAATAGAACTCAATATCCATTCTGCCGGATAAGTACTATCTTTAATTCTGTAAGTACCTGTCAGTGTCTTTGTTTCTGCATCATACTTCATAGATACGCGATCTGAACGCCAGCGGTCGCTATTCACTGTATTCAAATACATATACACAGTACTTTTCAGTTCCATCCCTTCACATTCCACGTGTGCCGTATATGTCACCGTATCTCCTATCCCCAGCTTTCCATCCGCATTAGAAGAATTTTTTTGCATTTGAAAGTCAGAAACAAACAATTTCCTGGGGTTATTAATTGTAAAATTATAAAGATATTCCCCATTTTCCTTAATAGGCCACTCTACATAATTGTTAGCCGCGTCTTCCAATTTAATCGTGGAGATATGATAACTACCCTCATACCCTTCATAACCCCTACAAGATAAGGTTCCTGTATACAGATTTCCTTCCTCCTTTTGCAAGGTCACGGTTCTCGCATTATCAAAACCAAATTTTGCTCCGATTCTCACAGTAGCGGACTTGATATCCCCATCCGCATCATAAGCCACCATTTTAAAATGAAGCGTGTCATCTTTCGTCAAGGTCTGCCCATTTTCCTCAAATTCAAAACTTTCTATGACCGGCTGGTTAATGTCATAAGCAAACGGCATAACCAGGGAATCTTCCGCCATCGGCAGTATATTGGCCGAAACCGTTGGTTCTGGCACATTCCCCTGTGCTGCGTTTTCTTCTTTTTGTTGCGCCTCATTTTTTACTCCACGGTCAATTCCTTCTGCCGCCGTACCTTGCATTGGAAATACCGTCGCCGTTATGATGGACGCTGCCAGCAAAATTCCCAGCCATTTTTTCCCGCTTTTTTTCATCCATGATACCTCCTTTGTAAAATACATTATTGGAAACTATACAAAAAAAGGAAACAAATGCGGACAGCCCTCACATGTTTCCAATAAAATCCATTCTTCCCCCTTTCTGTTTGGAATAATATATTTATATATTACGATTATACATTCTTTTTGCAGAAATAGAAAGTATTACTAAATATTTTTTTGTTCATATAATTTTGTTTTATCAAATAATTTATATTACAACTTCTCCTTTTTCTTCTCCACTCCTGGGAAAACTGATTCCTTTTCCAGTCAGACCAAAAATTCCCTTAAAAGCTCTTCCAGCTCTTCCGCCTCCTGATGGGAAAATACCGCTGCCTTCTCTTCCTTTTCCTCTGCATTTCCGCCATTCTCCTTTTCCTGTTCCGCCGGGTACACAAAAGCCGTTACTTTTGCAGAATCCGCTTCTCCCCGTTCCGCAGAAAGGCCGATTCCCTCTCTAAGCGACTTTTTCTTTTCCTTTTCATCCACCACTTTTTTTTCTTTTTTCTTTCGTTCTTTCTTTTCTTTCTTCACCTTAGACGCGCTCAGAGTTTCACCCGTCAGTTCTTCCCAGTCGATATCCGACTGTTTCAGTTTATTCGCCATATGATTTTCCAGATAATCTACCAGATTTATTTTCAGCCGTTCTTTTTTTCCTGCAATATCCACCAGCCCCGTTATCGAAAAATATACATATAATCCAAGAAAACTGACAACATAATAAGGAAGTATCCTTCCCACGGTTTCGCCCTGCGTGATCTCGTAACATGCCCCCGCTCCTGCCGCGACTACGGAAAGCAGAACAAACTGGCCCGCCAGGTGATGCAGCCCTGTCATGGATATGCCGAGAAACGATATTTTTGATATGGACTTGTCCACAAAAACGGAAATATTGGAAACCTCGCCGCTCAACTGGTAACAATTAATAAATTTTAATTTACATTGTTTTAAAAATTTACTTTTAGCCGTGGATATATGATCCGTTTCCTTTATTAACCGCAGATATATCACACCGATCGTTATCTGGCATATTATGCTTAATAATAAAAATGCCAGGAAAACGCAGCTTAAAATCCTTTGTTCCATATACACCATAAAAATACCTTCAAGCATATGCGTACCTCCCATCCTGATTTTAATATTATAAACAAAACCCGTTTATATCTCAATATTCCGAAGGGTGTAAGGCATTTGCAAATTTCGACAGATTATACGATACTACTGGTAAAATCATACCGGTTCTGGTATAATATTTGTGCTTCAACCTGACTCTACAGGCAAGCGGAAATGGAGGATCTTGTATGAAATACCAACCCAAAGGCGTTTGTTCGACATCAATAGACATTCATTTGGATAACGGCATTATCCGTTCGGTTTCTTTTACAGGGGGATGCAATGGCAATTTACAGGGTATCTCAAAACTGGTAGAAGGCATGGATGCGAAAGAAGCCATCGAGAGGCTCAAAGGCATTCGCTGCGGATTTAAGTCCACTTCCTGCCCCGACCAGTTGGCACAGGCATTAGAAACCATGATCTGAAATTTTTATTTATTAAAGTCAATAAAGTTTAATGAAGATAGGAATCTGGAGGCAAATGATTGATGGCAAAAAAAATCGTTCTTACCGGTGGTGGAACAGCCGGCCATGTTACTCCCAACATCGCTTTAATACCAAGGCTCAAAGAACTGGATTATGAAATATATTATATAGGCTCATATGACGGCATCGAAAAGAAATTGATTTCCGACTACCGTATTCCTTATTACGGTATTGCCACCGGCAAATTCCGCAGATATTTCGATCCTAAAAACTTTACGGACCCTTTCCGCGTTATGAAAGGTTATGGGGAAGCGAGAAAATATTTAAAGCAGATCAAACCGGATATCGTTTTTTCCAAAGGCGGTTTTGTCAGCGTTCCCGTCGTGCGGGCAGCGGCCTCCCTGGAAATCCCATGCATTATTCATGAATCCGATATGACGCCCGGATTAGCAAATAAACTTTGTATTCCCGTCGCGGAAAAAATATGCTGCAATTTCCCGGAAACCGTCCCCATGCTTCCCGAAGGGAAAGCCGTTCTCACAGGCTCGCCCATCAGAGAAGAACTATCCAAAGGCAACAAGATTGCCGCTTATGATATGTGCAATTTCACTTCCAACAAGCCCGTCATTATGGTAATCGGCGGCAGCCTGGGAGCCGAAGCCATTAACAAAACAGTGCGCGACGCCCTTCCCCAGCTTTTGGAAGATTTCCAAATCGTTCATATCTGTGGCAAGGATAAGGTGGATAACCTGATGTTGCAGATTGAAGGTTATAAACAATTTGAATATCTGAAATCGGAATTAAAAGATGTTTTTGCCATGGCCGACATCGTCATATCCAGAGCTGGCGCCAATTCCATCTGCGAACTGCTTGCCCTGAAAAAGCCCAATCTGCTCATTCCGCTCTCAGCGCACAGCAGCCGGGGCGATCAGATTTTAAATGCCAAATCCTTTGAATCGCAGGGATTCAGCCTGATTATTGACGAAGATTACCTGACGGAAGATCTTTTAGTTGAAAAAGCACATGAGCTTTATTTCACAAGGCAGGCTTATATTGATGCCATGAGCAGAAGCAGCCAGCTTAACTCGGTTCGGACGATCACGGATCTGTTGGAAGAAACCTTGGGAAAAGGGGAGAATAGATGAATTTTTTATTTGCCTTTATTCCCCGGAGAATCAGTAACAAAACGGTCATTGATTTCTACGAACTGCTGCGAAAAATACAAAAATTCAAAAAAACATCCTGGCAGGAACATCTTTTTATCAACCAAAAAGCTTTTTCCAGCCACTTAAACGCCATTTCGAAAAACAAAGGTTACATCGAAGACCAAAACAGCTACACCGACATGCCTTACGGTAAAGCAACCATGCAATATTCGGGCTGCGAAATTTTTGCAGTATATAACGCTGCCTATAGTCTGCTGGCGCATCCTCTTATGGATCTGCCGGAACTGATTTCCTTCTTTGAAAAAGACGGAATGGCTCTTGGAGGGAAATTCGGCACATCTCCCAAAGCTCTCCGGGATTTTCTGGAGTCAAAGGGATTTATCACTTCTTTCAGCACAATGGAAAAAGACTTCGATACGCTGGCAGCCGCATATCCAAGTCTTATATTCACTATGTATAACGATAAAAACGACATCCGAAAAGAAATCCATACCATACATATTTCAAAAAGTAATGATCAATACACTGCCCATAATGTATATTGTAACGGTACAACAGTTGGCCCCTGCCCAAGCTTTCAAGAGTTAATCAAAAGCATTAACTACGGCAAGGCAAAAGGAATCTCCTTAATAGGCATTCGGAAGTCTTAATTCTTTTTTCTTAATGCCTTTTTTATTTTTTCCTTTGTTTTATTTCAAATTTCACTTACTTCGTTTCATCTTATATTTCAATCAATTCATATTCCGCATTACCAATTCCGATCTTTTCCGCATGTTCTATCATAGACCTCCAATTTGTCTGGGGCGCGGAATCTATAAAATGATCATGATGTACATGAGGCATGCGATCCAGCTGGCTATTGGCAATGACAGGCTGTTTATTCACCGCATCGGCACAAGCCACATCCAATGCCACGGGATCGAAAGACGCAAACATACCAACATCAGGCACGATAGGTATATCGTTTTCCGCATGGCAGTCGCAGTTCGGAGATACATCCACCACCAGGCTGATATGGAAATGAGGACGGCCTTGCACCACTGCCTTGCTGTATTCCGCAATCTTCCTGTTCAAAATATCATTGGACTCATCCGCTGCAGGTTCTACCGCATCCATAGGGCAAACACCGATGCAGCGCCCGCAGCCCACGCATTTAGCCTGATCTATGTATGCCTTTTTGCCCGATATCGACGGAGCGTCATGGGCACATATTTTTATACAGCGTCCGCAGCCGATGCACTCCTCCTTGTTGACCTGCGGCTTTCCGGCGCTGTGCATCTCCATCTTGCCGGCCCTGGAACCGCAGCCCATACCGATATTCTTAAGCGCTCCGCCAAAGCCGGTAGCTTCATGGCCTTTAAAATGGTTTAACGTAATAAAAATATCCGCATCCATCACCGCTCTGCCGATTTTTGCTTCTTTTACATATTCCCCGCCTTCTACCGGAACCAGCACATCGTCCGTTCCTTTCAAGCCGTCTGCAATGATCACGTGGCATCCTGTGGAAAAAGGTGAAAAGCCATTTTCATAAGCGGCGTCCATATGATCCAGCGCATTTTTCCTGCCGCCCACATACAGCGTATTGCAGTCCGTAAGGAATGCCTTGCCCCCCAGCTCTTGGATTACTCTCACCACAACCGCCGCATAATTCGGCCTGAGATATGCCAGATTTCCAGGTTCACCGAAGTGAATCTTAATCGCCGCATACTTTTTCTTAAAATCAATCTCCTTAATACCTGCCGTTTTTATTAATCTCTCCAGCTTTTGTGGAAGATTCTCTGTAAACGACGTCTTCATATTTGCATAATATACCTTTGATACTGCCATATATTCCTCCATTCCGCCCTACAGGGCAATTTTATTCTTATCCTTCGTTTTTATTATTATTTTTCATATAATCCAACACATCCAACAAGGAATAGAACTTGCCATAAAGCATCGCTTCGATTTCAGGCGTGGGTTCTATCAGATCCGGCACCATCACCGGTTTCATTCCCGCCCGATATGCCGAACGAACCCCGTTATGGGAATCTTCAATAGCAACGACATTTGTCGGCGTAACCCCCAGCTCTTCACATGCCTTCAAATAAATATCGGGATCAGGCTTACTATGCTCTACCATATCACCCGTAATCACCGCGCGAAAATATTTTTCCAGCCCTGTTTCCTTCAAATGCCCCATGACGCTTTCCTTACTGCTGGAAGAAGCCATACCAATAATATAACCATTTTCTTTCAAATACTCCAAGATTTCCCTTACCCCTTCTTTTACGGGAGTTCCTTCCTCTAACAAACGTTTTTTCATAAGAATATGCACCGTTTCGGTAAATTCATCAAAAGGAAAATCTTCTCCATAGAGATCGTACATCAGAGCTTCCGCATCATTCCGATTCAAACCGATACACCCTCTGATGCCTTCGCTCAAATCGCCAAGCCCCATTGCCTCTCCGATTTCCTCCCAGCATTCATAGCTGATCCGTTCCGTATCGAACAATACTCCGTCCATATCGAATATAATTGCATTTGTCATGGTATGCTCACGCCTTTCCCTTATGTAAGTCATTATAATTGTATATAAGCCCTATACTGATTTTCATCCGTAAAGGGCATAGCATCATTATAACCTATGAAATTATTGGAGGCAATAGGTATTTCATCAAGTAACTTTTTAAAACCAGTCCTCCGTATTCGTTTAATCCTTATAATAGTCCAACATATATTCATAAATGTTTCTGGTCTGTTCTTCATCTCCCCATGACAAAGGGTCATCCGCATAGCATAGCGTCCAAAATGGTTCTATGTTCTGAATGTTCCCAGGCAGACTTTCCCATAAATGATACATCCGGCTTGCAAAACATTTTATATCCGAACAATTTACATAAACCGCCTTTAATTTACTTATTAAAATTCTGCCAAACCGTTCAATGTCAAGATTATTGTAATCAATATTTGTTCTTATGTAAATAATGGCTTTTTTTATGTCTGTTTCCCATTCTAAATAAAGCAAATCTTCGTTTTCGGGATCGTTGAGAAATAATTCATCAAGCCGTTTGCTGTATTCGTTTTCTGTTACTAAATCCTCGTAAAGCAAAATCGCATAAACTAACAGCTCCTCCACAATAGTATTCCCCACCCTTCGATTTATCATTTTCTTTTCTTCATTTTATCATAATTTCGAGGGCATGAAAATAGAGAGTTTTCCGAACGGATTTCCTTTTCGTCAATGTCTGTACTTGCCCATAAATTTTATACAACGTACATAAGTCCATACATTGTTACACATATAAATAAACTGACTATACTTACTTTATTTGTTGTATTTCTCCACTTGGGGAAATATCGGTTCATTTCATACGGTAATTACCGCATGAAAAAAAGACTATAACTGTTTTCTGTCATAGCCTTTTAAGGATTGAGAAAGTCTCTTTGTTTAACTTGTTATTGATTTAAAATCGTTTTTTCTATAATATCCACCGCTCTTTCGTTCTCCTGTTGGCATAAAGCAATGACTTCCTCGTCTCCTTTTTCTATCGCCGCTTCCGTATCCGCCCCCAGCTGTACAAAACAGATATAAGGCTCGATTACCTCTATCCGGGACGCCTGTACCTTTCCAAGCTCCTGCGGCCTCTCCCTGTATTTTACCAGCAAAGAATCTCTATATGCATTCAACATCTTTTCTATTTCCGGCAAATATTCCGCTTTTGCCTTCAAAATAATCATGATATCGATATCCGTTTCTATATTCATTTTTTCTGCCAGAAAATCATCATACATTTCCTCGGTAATTCCCGTTTCTGTCCTCAGTTCCGCTACCGTAAGCTGCTTATCCGGCCAATAATTTTCTCCAAGAATATTCACTACCTCATTTTTAATCTTACTCATGGGAATATATATACTAACGCTTTCTTCCCCCGGATTGCTGCCTTCGTTATTCCGCCTCACATTTTCCACACTGTTTGTATTAGAATCAGACACCAGCTCTTCGCCGCATCCCGTCATAACTGGCGCCGCCAAAACCCATATGCTCAATACCATTACCAATGTCATAGCTAATGTACGTATTTTCATAATAATCCTCCATACTACCAACAGCCCGCTAATTCTGCCTCTGATTAATACTTACTTTTTATCTCTTTTCATTATTTCCCAATCTATAAAATTTATTCCAAATAGCTATGAAAGAGAAAGTTTGCCTTGGAAATCGGTTATTCTGAAAAATAAAAAAAGACTACCCTGATTTTATACGAAAATCGGGGCAGCCGATAGGTGTTAGTTCTGTATTTTGGAGAGAAGTGCCTCTTGTAATACTTTTGAAAAGTTGATGCTTTTTTCTTCGCAAAGGGTATTCAGCCACATGGGGATGCTCAAAGTCTTTTTCACTGCCTTATCGCTATGTTGCCTTGCGTATTCGGTCATATCCACCAGCACCATATTGACAAAAGCATTATCAGCAGAGAATTCCATTTCAAGATCTTTCAGAATGGCAGCGGGACTGATTTTGCCTAATGCACTAGGAGCAGGGAAGGGTTCGCCGTCACGTAGGGCGGTAAAAAGATACTGGCCGCAAACATCAACCGCCATGCGCATAGCATCTGCTATATTATCTCCAAAGGTTGCAAGATTCCCCAAATCAGGAAAAATAACGGATATTTTGCCTTCTTCCTCATAGAAAATAGCCGGGTACACATAATTCATAAATCAATACTCCTTTTCACAATTTATTTCAAAGGGCAGGGGCTTATTTCAGCCCCGCCTGGTTTCGTATGGATTTAACAACACTTTTTGGGATGTCGCCGGGATGATTCGGGACGCTTACTTTTCCAGGCCTTATTGGATGTTTATATTGATAATGTGAGCCACTTATGTCTGACACGTACCATCCATCATCCTTTAGCATCCGGTCGGCTTCTCGGAACTTCATGTATGTTTCCTCCTTACAACTACATATTAACACGTATTTTACGTATAATCAAGATTTTTTTCCAGGGAACTGTCGAAAGATTCAGCCAAAACTTTCCATTTCTTAATTATTTAAATAACTGTTATGAATATGTTTTAACTATGGTATAATAAGGAAGCGCACTGATGTGCATATTAAGATAGGATATTTGTGAGAGCGATAAACTTGCTGAATATTCTGGCAATATGTTTTCTGAAAAGCTTTTTATGCCGCGGAATGGAAGCCATAAAAACAGGAGGGCCTCTGCCCGAGTGTTTTTGCTTTCCTGGGTTCCATGAAGCGTCCGGCATAACTGCTTTTCAGAAAACATATTGCCAGAATATTCCCACAACCCCCATCCCCTCACACACCCTATCCCCACTACTACGAAAGGTACCACATAACCAATGCTTTTTAACTCCTATATATTCATTTTCATCTTTCTTCCCGCCGTCCTTCTCGGATGGTACGGGCTGAATAAACTGCAAAAATATGAACTGGCAAAGGTTTTTTTGACCGGCATGTCCCTATGGTTCTACGGTTATTTTAATACTTATTACCTTTTCATCATTATTGCCAGCATTCTTATTAATTATCTGATCAGCTACTTACTGACTTTTTGTAAAACCAGGCGTGCAAACCACTTCGGACTGTTCGCCGGCGTTGCCGCCAATCTGGCGATTCTTTTTTATTTTAAATATTATGACTTCTTCATTGAGAATATCAATTACGTTTTTCGGGCGGATTTTAATTTAAAGCATATTCTTCTGCCTCTGGGGATCAGTTTTTTTACTTTCCAGCAGCTATCCTTTATCATTGACCGGTGTACCGGAAAAACGGAGCATTATTCTTTTATTAATTACGCTGCTTTTGTCACCTTTTTTCCCCAGCTGATTGCCGGGCCCATCGTTTTGTATAAGGAAATCATTCCCCAGTTCGATGACCTTTCCAGGAGAAATTTTGATATTGGCAGTTTTGCCAGAGGTATTTCTCTTTTTGTTATAGGGTTAAGTAAAAAGGTGCTTTTAGCCGACGTGCTTGCCCTCGTTACAAATTTCGGCTTTGAACAGACTTATTTTTTGGATTCGCCCTCCACCCTGCTTGTAATCCTATCCTATACCTTTCAGATTTATTTTGATTTCAGCGGTTATAGTGATATGGCGATTGGACTGGGATACATGTTTAATGTACAGCTTCCGGTAAACTTTAATTCTCCTTATAAAGCATGTTCCGTAAAAGAATTGTGGCAGCGCTGGCATATGACTCTTTCCCGTTTTTTTGTCACCTATGTTTATATTCCGCTGGGAGGAAGCAAAAAAGGAAAGGCACGGACGATTTTAAATACAATGGTCATTTTTTCCTTAAGCGGCCTTTGGCATGGCGCTAACTGGACTTATGTAGCATGGGGCGTTATGCAGGGACTTTTGGTTGTTTGGGACAATCTTGGTATCATAGGAGTCAGGGGAAGTCAGGAAAAAAATCCTTCCCGTTTTTATATTCCAAGATGGCTGGGATGGTTTTTTACCTTTTCTTTTTTCAATTTATCCCTGTTTTTCTTCCGCAGCGAAAGTATGGCCCATGCTTTTCAAATGTTTAAAAACCTCTTTTCCTTCCGAAATACAGGATACATTCATAAGCTGGTTATAAATATGGATATTCCTGAATTTTATATTTTTAAACAAGCTGTTACCATGTTCGCTCCGGGAATGCTTCCTGTTGCTTATATTGTATTGTTCCTGCTGATTTTGATCGCCAGTGCATTTATCCTGACAAGAAAAAATGCGTTGCAGATCGTAGAAACAACAGACTACGGCTCCGGATTCTGCTGGTTCATCGTTATCCTCTTTATCTGGTCGCTTATTTCCTTTTCGCAGGTCAGTACATTTATTTATTTTAATTTTTAATCAAACGGAATTATCTTCACGAAAGGACAGACTATTTCATGTTAAAAACATCGGAACTTCAAGAGCATACGGCACGGAAATTTGTAAAATGTTTTTTCCGGCGCATCCTTTTTCTTATGGTGATTATAGGCGCTGTCGTTGTTCTTATCGACCCGTTTTTTCACTACCATAAACCATGGTTTGGATTGAAAGCGGTTCTCACTGATAAAGAATATCAATGCATCGGTTCTTTACGGACTTTTGAATATGACAGCCTGATCGTGGGTTCCTCCGTGGCGGAAAATTATAATAATGGCTGGTTTAACGATGGTTTTGATTGCACCGCCATCAAGGCAGTCCGTTCCTACGGTGCTACTGCGGATCTTTGTTATCTTCTGGATGCCGCCTATGAAAAACACGATTTAAAATATGTATTTTACAGCATGGACACTTCTTCCCTGGCAGCATCCCCTGTTCCCACTTACGAGCTGACGGGATGCCCCATGTATCTGTATAACAAAAATTATTTTGACGATGTGGAATACCTTTATAACAAAGGCGTTCTTTTTGAGAAAATACCTTATATGATCGCCAATACTTTTTTGGGGGATTATGATGCCAACGATTCCTATAACTGGGCACAGTGGAAAGAATTTAACCAGGATATGGCCCTTGGCCTTTATATCCGCACCCCGGAAATCGCTCCTATGAAAGCAAAAGATTATTACCGTGATACCTTAGACGCTAATATTGATTTAATCAGAAAACAAGTGGAAAACCATCCAGAAACGGAGTTTAAGATTTTCTTCCCGGCTTATTCCATGCTCTTCTGGGACAATCTTTACCGCAGCGGAGATTTGGAAGCCTATCTTTATAATATGGAACAGACCGCTGCCGTTTTGCTGACATACGATAACGTGGAACTATTTTATTTCCAGGATGAAAGGGAAATCGTTACCAACCTGGACAACTATATGGATACCCTGCATTTCTCGCCGGAGATCAACCAGTATATGGCGGAAGCTATCATTCATGGAAACAACCGGCTTACGGAGGACAATTACAGGCAGACATTTTCCCTTATGAAAGATTTTGCTTATGAAATCGTCCATGAACTTATACTTCCTTATGAAGATTCCATTAGGGTAGGGTAATAACCTCCTATTGGGAATTCACCGCGTTTGAAATATCTGCAAATACGGTTTTGCCTTTTTGTGGAAAAAAGTACTGATTAGAGTCAATCCTGCCTCTTTCCGAAAGCAGCCCGGAAGTCAGAAGGTGTCATTCCGGTTTCCTTTTTAAATACTTTGCTGAAATACAACTGATCCGCATACCCGGTGATTTCCGCAATTTCCCTTACCGTCAGGAACATATTTTCCAAAAGCAGAGCCTTCGCCCTTTCAATTCGCAGCCTGTTCAAATAATCGGAAGGCGACATTCCCTGCTCCTGGCGAAATAATGTACTGAGATAAGAGGGAACCAAACCAAACTTTTTTGACAAATCTTTTGTTGTGATCTTTTCCCCATAATGATCCTCCAGATATTGCTTTACGGACTCCGCCAGCTGCTCTTTCCCGCTGCCGTCCTCTTTTTTTTCTCCTCCCCCAACGCCGACAGCAGAAAAAATCTTCTGGTAATGTTGTTCCTTTTCCCTTTCAACTAATAATACTTTCAACTTTGCCAGCAGTTCTTTCATACTATCGATCGAAACCGGTTTCAACAAGTATTCCGATGCATGGTATTTTAATGCTTTCCGCGCATAATCAAAAATCTCATATCCGGATATGACAACTGTAATTATATTCGGGTAGTCACGGTCGATCCGGCGTAATACTTCAATGCCATCCATCCCCGGCATACGAATATCCGTCAGAACCACATCAAAGCTTTCTTCCTCCAACCGCTCCAACGCGGCTTCTCCGTCATATACACAGGCACGCACTTCAAACTCCGGCCCGAACCGTTCCATCATTTTCCGTATACTATCGCCAATAAAAGGCTCATCCTCCGCAATCAGCACTTTATACATTCATTTCACCGCCTATTTCAACTGTGCAGTATTCCCCATCCTCCCCTTTATCATGTATTTTAAAAAACGCTTTTTTTCCATATGCTATTTTTAACCGTATAATAACATTAATAAGACCGTATCCGCCGATTCCCAGACTGCCGATATCATCGCTCAAATTATCCTGCCAATTTTCCAGTTTTTCGTCCAGCTTTTCCATGGCTTCTCTTCCGAATCCTCTTCCGTTATCGCTAACCTTGACGAACCAATGATTTTCTGCTTCCTTAATTTCAATAACAATCTTCCACTCCGTTTTTATTTCCCGCAAGCCATGTTGGAAACAGTTCTCTACAATAGGCTGAAGAATCAGTTTTGGCACCCTTATTTTTTCCGCTCCCTCTTCCGCCCTGATTTCATATCTTATCCTTTCCTTAAACCTGCATTTCATAAGTTCCAGATAATTCCTTGTATGGTTTATTTCTTCCTCCATACTTACTTTATTCATATTAAAGGCACCCGCATAACGCAGCATACTGGAAAGATGTTGGCAAATATCCATGATCTCATCCGCTCCATATTCAAATCCAATCGCATTGATCACAGACAGAATATTATATAAAAAATGAGGGTTCATCTGCGCCTGAACGGCCAGCATCCGAGTTTTCGCCTCCTGCAGTTTTACATAATCCAATTCATCTTTCGATAATTGAAGATTTTTATATAAAGATTCAAAAGCGGTATCAATGACACGGATCTCATCCCTTTCCTCCGCCTCCTCCGCCAGCATTTTCTCTGTCTGCGCTCTGTCCGCATACCTGATTCTTTCCTGAAGCTTCTTCAGCGGCTTCGTCAACCTGTCCGCAATCAGTCCGGTAAATACCAGCATCACAAGCAGCAGGACTATGGCAATGAGCAAAGCTACCCCCACTACGGGAAAAACCGCCTCCCGCAATACATTTACCGGCTTCACTACAGCAAAATACCAATCCGTATTTACGCTTTTTTCATAACAAAAGTAACTCTTTTCTCCGTTTAAACTGGTTTTAACAATTCCCTTTTCCCCTTCTATGCAGGAAATCAACTGCCCAACATCCGTACCGGCTCTTGTATCATTGCTATAGATCAATTCTCCTTCCTCTGTAAAAAGATATTGCTTCTGTTCCTGCCCGCCAAAAAATAATTCCTCTAATTTCCGTACCGGATATTGAATCTCCACAAGTCCATAAGAAGCATAGGAATTGATGTCCACGATTTCCCTGATTACAGAAATCATTTTTTCTTTATCCGCCCAAAAATCATCATGCGGGGGCAGCTTTCCGCTGCTGTTGCGCTTTGGAATGACGGAATCATACCATTCCGTATAATCCGGCATTTTCATACGCGCTCCGATCGCCTTTTGGTCATCCGGTATTCCAATGCTGATATAAGAGCCAAAACGGTTAAAAATACTTACTCGCAGAGATCCCAGGTTTACCGCACTTATGGATATCAGCGTATTGGATGCCATATTTCCCATGTCGCTGTAACTGTTCGGAATCCCCTCTTTCGATAAGTTCTGCATATATTCCTGAATAAAAGGATTTGAGACCACCTCAATCGTGAGCCGGTCCATCTCCTTTATCCTGTTATCCAGTTGTCCTGTCATTTCTTTTACTGACAATTCCATGTTCTGTAGTATTTCCGTCTGGAGCCGCTTTACGATATACGCGTAAACGGCTCCAAATCCCAATAAAATCACCAGAAAAACTATGGCGGAATAATACAGAAACAATTTTTGCCTGAATTTCAGTTTTTTCATTCCCTACCTATAAGAAAGTGCTATCATCCGATGCCCTTCCACCTTCGCTACCTTAATATGAACATATCCATCCTCCAGCCGAATGTCTACAGGTTCTCCTTCCGGCACGAACATAGCTCTCTCCGGCTTCTTTTCTGTTTTTATCCATACCTCCACATGATATAATGGTATGATCTCTTCCACCGTATCCACATATTCGCTTCTATGCTGCGGAATGTAATGCAGCAAATGAAGGATCAGCCTTTTTTCCTCCTTTTGCTCCAACAGCTCCACTTCCAACGAAGAAGGGCCGTTATGTTTCACGACGGGATTTGGCAGAAGCATATTCATTATATTACAGAACAGCTTCCTGCACCACCCCGGACGATATAAATGATAAATAGTAAATATGGGATGTGCAAAGTAAAAAGAATTTTCTCCTTCCACGATTCCCGGATAAACCTCTTCCCCGGAAGACGGCGCGTGCATATGCGAAGAAAAATGTTCATAAGTCCGGTTAAACACCGGCCTTTTCACCATACAACATACTTTTCCCCGATCCGTTGCCTCCACTTCACTTCCTCTCACATACATTACATGCTCCACACAAGGCAGCCCTTTTCCGGCCTCTCCCTTTGGAACGATAAAATCCGGTTCATAAGGAGCCTCCCCTTTATAAGAGATCCCCCAACGAGGCAATGCGAACTCCCTGATCCCTTCCTTCTCTTTGATAAGCCCTGCTTCATGGGACAAAAATATTTTTCCCCCGCCGTTCATAAATCTATCCAGCTTTTCTTTTAGTTTTTTATTCACCGGAATCAGATCGGGCAAAATCAAAAGCCTGTATTTCCCAAAATCCATCTTGGAATCTATAAATTCAAATTGGTAGCCGCCTTCCTGAAGCAGCCGACAAGCCCCTTGAGAAGCTCCCGGAAGGTTCCCCGCTCCGGCTCCGGTAAATTCCTCCGGTACCAACACCGCTATCTCGGAAACCGGCAGCGCGCCGACACACCATGGCTCCTTCTCTTCCACTCTGCGATATATATCTCCAATCAGATCATAGACCGGTTTTGACAGGATTCCCGACGGTTCCAGCTGATCGCCGATATTGCACCCCCCGCCCAAGGCCAGCATACGAAAACATTCGTATTCCAGCGACACCGGATCCCTGAAAGAATGGAAATCTCCCCACGAGGTATGGAATTTTCCGGTCAATCCCACTGTTGGAAGTCCCCAATTACGTATATACCTCTGGGAATGGGGAAAGTCCAGATAATCCCAGGGGCCTCCCGGCAGAGATTCCATAGCGACATAGGTATAACCATCCTTTACCGGGCGATCCGGCTTTCCTACATGCCCTTTATTATAAAAAATATCATAATTCGGATGCAGTTCTCTAATAAAGCCTGACATATCCCGTACAAAATCCTGATATGTCAGTTCCGCAAACTCTTCCCTGTCTTTCTTGCTGCGCGGCTCCAGTCCAGCCGCCCTCATCTTTTCCATACACGTCTCACAGCAGCATTCCACCACGAAAGATGCATCAAACCATATCCCGTCCGCCGGAATCGTTTCCATCATCTCCCTGAGATGCTCCTTCAGAAAATCCCTGTAACCGGTGTTTACACAAAGATTCTTATAAAATCCCGCTTCAAAAAATGCCTTATGTTCATAATCGCTAAGAGCTCCATTCTCATCGATGCATATCCATTCTCTATGATGTTTTACCGTATAAACATCCCAGCGCACGCTGGTGTACAGATTCACTTTAATTCCCCTCTCCCGGCAGCATTTTGTCTGTTCCTCCAGCAAATTTGCTACTTTTAAATGAGGATGTATTCTCTCAGGAAAATGCTCCGACCGGTAATACATCATACCATGATGGCAGCGCGCAAATAAATTGATAGAATTTACATGAGCATTTTCAAGAGTATCCGCAAATTTTTCCCCGGAAAAATCTCCTGCAATATTTTTGATCTCTTCGCTGTTATGAAAATCCAAATGGATCTGCCTCATTGGGAATTTATTTTTATGATCCCTCATTCCTTCCCTGCCTTTCCCTGTTGTCCTTACTATTTCTCTTTATGCTCAAATCATAAAATTCCCCGCATCCTTCCGAAACAAATACTCCTAATCTGCCTCTTTTTATGTTATAAATCCTGGAAGTCATCGCGGTCATCCCTTCCACATACACCACACATACCGTATCGTCCACAAGCACGGAAATCACATACTCTTCTCCCGGCTTTAACGGACAATCCCGCTCCAGTTCCGGGAAAAACGGCTTATCCCCGTTAATCTCCCACGTATCTTCATTCTCCCCTTTTATTTTCCTTGGCCACATATCAAAAACCATCCGGTTTCTATAAGGTTCCAAACGTATATAATAACTTTGTTCCGCTTCCCCATCGCTGCGGAGCAATATCCCCAACGCTCTCGTTCCCTCTTCAAAACACATTTTTGCTGTTATCAGACATCTTCCCGGCAGTTCCTCCTCCGTTACTGCCGCCGAAAACAAATTTCTGCCATTCATCCTGAATCTTCCATTTTTTTCTTTGGATAAATTCCCGCATATTTTATTTAATAAAAACGGCACTTCCTGTTGAAAATATCTCTTTATGCCGGAAGGCATCCCAGCATATAAGGTACCGTTTTTTCTTTGCATCAGCTCATGAACGACCAAATTTCCGGCCCACTCGTAATCTCCATAGTCATTTTCTTCCTTTTTGGTCGGAACCCAGCCGAAAATAAAACGTTTTTCTCCATCGGACGCCGTCTTTCCCGCATAAAATCCTCTTCCATCAAAAGTATCTTCCCGGGGCGAAACAAAATCTCCCTCTGCCGCTCCCACGATCCGATAATGGGTGGCAAACCTTTCCGAAAAAGTGGAAAACAACAAATATTTCCACCTCCCCATTCGGAATGCTTCCGGACATTCATGGGTCATATACAACCCAGGCGCATAGTATGCCTCCGACGCCTTCCAATCCAGCAGATTGTTCGACCGGCATAATCCCACACATCCTCTTTTTCTTCCGGAGCCTTTCCGCTGTCTGGCTGCCAGCAGCATTTCATACTCCTTCCTTTCCTCATTCCAGAAAACAAAAGGATCTCTCCAATCGGAGAATTCATAATAATCCTCCGACGCATAAAAAGTCTTCCCCGGCAATTTCTCCCACGTAAAGAGATTATTGCTTTTCGCCATCATAACTGCCTGTAAAGGCTCTCCCTGTACCCGGAATTCCGAATGCGCGTTGTACCCCGTGTAATATAAATAATAAACACCATCATTTTTATAAATAGAACCCGTATATGCATTCAAATCCTGGTCTTCCTCTGTTCCATGCGCCAATACTTCCCCATACTCTTTATAGTGGATAAAATCTCTCGTGGTCACCAGATACCATGACGTTCCCTCTTCACGCTTTTCCCTGTTCTCCTCTTCATATTTTTTGCGGGAAGCATATAAAAAATAAAGATAATAAATTCCATCTTCATAATAGGGAATCACATCCCCCACATAGCCTTTTTCCGGCCGGTAAAAAAAATCCCTCAATCCTTCCACCTATCCTTTCACCGCTCCTACCGTCAATCCGCCAACAATATATTTTTGGAGGTAAAAATACAAAACAATCATAGGAAGCGACGCGATGACCAAATCTGCAAACACCAGATTCCAATCCCGAAAATAACTGCCATAAAATTGATATACCGATAAAGACACCGGCGTCTTCTCAGGACTGTTCACCATATATAACGGTATCATCATATCGTTCCATATGTTCATCGCAATAAATACGATATTTGTAGCGATAATCGGTTTCAGAAGCGGCATTACCACCGTAAAAAACAACCTTATAGGTCTGCATCCATCGATAAAAGCCGCCTCATCCAGTTCTCTCGGTACATTTTTCATAAAGCTTGTAAATAAAAAGACGCTCCAGGGAATATACATTCCGGCAAATACAAGTATTACGCTGAAATAAGTTCCGTAAATATGCAACGCCTTCAGAAAAGCCAGCGTGGGAATCACCATAAGCGGGGCGACCATTCCCACATTAACATACATATATATCCCCTCCGTAACACGGGAAGACCTTCGTTCCATAATAAAGGCACAAAGCATGGCACATATCGTACACACCGACACACCAAATACAGAATAAATGAGACTGTTGAAAGTGGCTCTTCCCAGCTTTCCGGAAGTAAATACATATATGTAATTTTCCAAATGCCATTCTTCCGGCAAATCTATCGTAAACCGGGCCGCTGCCGCCGCATCCTTAAAAGAACCAAATATCAGCATAAGCAGCGGAATGAGAATAATACCACTGAGTGCCAACATGCATAACTCAAATATTATCTTTTCCACACAGCGTCTGCTTTTCATGTCATATTTTCCTCCTTTCGGTGCAAAATACCGGAAAGACTAACGGAAATGATCGAAATAAATACAAATAATACGATGCCCATCGCCGCGCTTTTTGCCAGCCTTCCTTCAGAAAATGCCTGATATATCATGGTATTTAATACTTGTGTGGCAAAACCCGGACCCCCGTTGGTCATGACAAAAACCTGATCGAACACCTTAAATCCTCCGATCACACACATCGTGATATTGACTGTAAAGGAAGGAATCAGAAGGGGAAGAGTAATAAACCAAAACGCCTGAAAACTGCCCGCGCCGTCTATTTTCGCCGATTCATAATACTCCCGGGAAATTCCCTGTAAACCGGCAAGAAAAACCGTCATAACATACCCCGACCATTTCCACACTTCCACCGCTATAATACAGCCAAGGGCTGTCTGTACACTTCCCAGCCAGTCATGACCGATCTCTTTATGTAAAAAGATCCCAAGCATCCGATTCAGCATCCCATCCGTGCGCAATATGGAAGAAAACAATACTCCTACCACAATATAACTCAACACCGAGGGAATATAATATATCGTCCTCAAATATTTCTGGGTGCGCAGCCCGCGGTTAAGCGCCAACGCCAGAAACAAACCTGCCAAAAGTTTTATCATCGTTGTCGCCACCGCAAAGACTACCGTGTTTCTCAAAGAAAGCAGAAAATGCCTGTCCCTGAAAATCGCCAAGTAATTATCCAATCCTTTAAAATGAAGTCCCTCCATATTCAGGAAAGCTCCCTTAAATGACAGATTTTCCACATTCCAGTTCGTAAAAGACATAACCAGCCCTATCACAAGAGGAATTATATAAAATGCAGTATAGATAAACAGCGCCGGCACCATCAGCCGATATGGATACATTCTTATTCCTTTTGCTTTTCTTTTTCTCATATGCACCACTTATACCTTAAAATCCCGTTTGTTCTGTTTCCGCCATATATTCTTCATATTTTACCTGCCATTCCTCCACAATCTGCAACGGAGTAGAACCTCCATTTACCATGTCCACATAGTTTTTCCACAAGTCCGGCAGAATGGACGACATTTCCGGTATCGCACCGTTCATTTCGATAAAATATTTATTTGTCTCAACATAATTATCCACAATACTTTGTACGCACTGAGGAACCTGTCCGCCATCCACATCGGAAAATGCAGGGAATCCCGGCAACTGTTCATAATAAAGATTCATATATTCCGGCCGCGAAAAACATTCCAATACTTTTAATGCGGCCTCCGTATTCTGTCCGTTTTTGCATACATAAACAGAACTTACATAGGCTCCGATGGAAGTCGCATCCTGATCTGCAAAAGGAACTACAAAAGAACCGAGTTCCAGATCCGGGTATTTTGCCAACATGTCCGTAACCGTCCATTCCCCGGTGTACATCATGGCCGCTTCCCCGGTTGCAACGGCTTCTTTCCACATATCCTGAGTTGCCGACGCATGGTTCTCATTCACATAACCTTTCTCGTACAGTTCCGTCAGGGTTTCCAGTACTTGAATATATTCCGGATAATCCGTCCACTTCGCCTCGTTTACTCGTATCTTCTCCAAAGCGTCGGGATTATTGACCGATAGTACGATCGGTAATGCCGATGTAACCCAACACTGCATTACGGAACTATCCTTATCGGGAAAATATACGGGAACCACACCTTTATCTTTTATCTTCTGACAAAGGCCAAGAAATTCCTCATAAGTTTTCGGGTTCATTTCTTCTGCCAGCCCCAGCTCTTCCATTAATCCTTTATTGTAATACATTCCAAAATAACATTCGGAAGACTCCGTGGGAAATGCCCATATTTTTCCGTTCTTATCCTTTAATATATCGGGATTCACCAGTCGGCTTACCCATTCTTCGCCGGTAAGTTCCACGCAATTTTCCTGCGCATTGACCGTGCCGTATTCCGTGGGTGCATTATGTTCAAAAATATCGGGCGCATCCCCGGTTGCCAGCTTTGTTTTCAGCATCGTATGATACTGATCGTCCGCCACTTGCTGGAATTCAATTTCAATGTTTTCTTCCTCCAGCAGCTTTGCTGCCATCGACTCATAAGCCGCCTTATACTTGGTTGCGGAAGTAAACCAAATCACTTTTTGTTTTTCCCCGTCGGAAAAAGCACTTTCTGAACTTTCTTCTCCCGCCCCGGCCGCTTCTTCAGCGCCAGCCTCTTTGTTCTCGGAACTTCCACTTGCCGTACCGGCGGATTCGGTCTGCGCCCCATTTCCGCATCCCGCCGTCAATACACATATACCGATCAGCAAAGCCATCCATTTTTTTATTCTCTTCATTGCATAACCTCCCTTTCTTTTTTGTGATTTTAATATATCATTCTGCCCATTTTTCTAATATAGAAAAAGGACAAATATCATATGGAAAAAATGCAAAAAAAATCACTCTCCTGCTTCGGAGAATGATTTTTCTGCCAAAATTTCACAATATTGTTATTTTATAACCAATCCCACCGGACAATGATCCGATCCAAATACTTCCGTATAAATCAGCGCATCCTCCAGGCGTTCCTTCAACGCCTCCGATACAAGGAAATAATCGATGCGCCACCCCGCATTTTTGGCCCTGGCGCTGAACCGATACGACCACCAGGAATAAGCCCCTTCTTTATCGGGATAAAAATGTCGGAATGTATCTATAAAACCGGCTTCCGTCAGCTCCGTAAATTTTCCCCTCTCTTCATCCGTAAATCCCGCATTTTTTCTGTTTGTCTTAGGATTTTTCAAATCGATCTCTTTATGGGCTACATTCAAATCCCCACAGAAAATAACCGGCTTTTTTGCTTCCAGCCCTTTTAAATAGCTAAGGAAATCCTTCTCCCACTGCATCCGGTAGGAAAGCCTCGCCAACCCTTCCTGGGAGTTCGGCGTATATACCGTTATCATATAAAAATCTTCATATTCCAAAGTAATGACCCTTCCTTCGTGGTCATGTTCCTCCACTCCTATTCCGTATGCGACGGATAAAGGCTCCTTTTTTGTGAAAACAGCCGTTCCCGAATAGCCCTTCTTTTCCGCATAATTCCAATATTGCCGATATCCCGGAGTCTCCAGTTCGATCTGTCCCTCCTGTAACTTTGTCTCCTGTATACAAAAAATATCCGCATCCACTTCTTTAAAAAAATCGGGAAACCCCTTGCCTACACAGGCCCGAAGCCCGTTTACATTCCAGGAAATTAATTTCATGCTTTTCGCTCCTTCCAGATAAAGATAAATGGGTAGTTGTAAAGTTGTAAAATTGTAGGTTGTGAGAATATTCTGAAAATATGTTCCGTGAAAATCCTGTTGTACCGGGCATTCCATCAAGCCCAGTAAAACAGAAGACAGTCGGGAAATGTCCCTCCTGTCTTCTATGGTCTTGATTCCATGGTACAGAAGGATTTTCACGGAACATATTTTCAGAATATTCAGCAAGTTTATCTATACGATCTATTTTGCAATTTCTTAAGAGATAAATAGATCTTATAAGGAATCTTTATCTGTGTCAATATGTGTTTTCTTGGACTTCTATTGTGTTCATTACACTGGTTATTTTAGAGGTTGTTTCCGGGTCTGCGGGGATTGCTTGTGCCTGGAGCAGCGTTTCTTCTACTTCGGGGGAGCCGTCATAGTAGTGGAGCAGAAGGCCGACTACCCGAGTATAGCTGAGCGTCCCGTCCTCGACTCCGTTTAAAACCATGGAAGTTTCCGAAAGTTTATCCGAAACTTTGTCTACTACTTCTGTACTGATCACCGCCCTGGCTTCCACTTTTTCCCAGGCATCTTTCTCTAAAAATATATTTTCCTCCCTCACCCGAGGGGAGATATTTACGTGGGATAGGTATATTTCTTTATCCTTTCCTATAGCTTTATAAAATTCATTATCAATATAGTTTAACACGCTCAGATATCCGCTATACTGGAATGTCAGATCGGAAGAATGAATACAGGCAAGAAAGCCTATCATATTCGCTTCTTCTTCATACATAAAGCCTTTCAAATGCGCATATTCATGGCAAATCGTCGCCGGGCGGTTTATTTCATGCATCAGTTTATTATAATTCACTTCCATCGAAAAAGGAAAAAAATATCCTTTCATTTTCCGCTGGCTGAAAAATCCTGAAAATGTAAACTGTTTCGGCCTGGGGTAGTATCCTGCCAGCTGGCCGCACTCTCCGCCCAAATCTTGCATGCACGCTATAAGTTTCCCTTCCATATCCTCAGGATAAATAATATTTCCGTTTCCATCTCTCTCTACCAGCTCTGCCAGCTCATTCGTTTTTATTACTACATAATCTCTTAATCTGATCAATTCCTCCAAGGTATATTCCCTGGATAACAGATCTATCACCGCGAAACCTTCTTCCACGGAGCCTTCCTCCGCGAAGTCCCCTTCCGTTCCCCTGCAAAGTATTCCGTATTTTTCTTCCAGCGTGGAGCAATGATAGGGTATAAAGCAATTCAGCGTCATTACTATAGCAACCCCGGTGAATATCCAACCATAAACAACAAAATAACCCTTGCAAAATTTTCTTATCTCATTCCTGTTTTCATGCTCCCAATCGGCCCTGACTACGCCAATCGGCTGCGTCGTACCCCGCCGCTTCTCAAAAATCCATGCAGCACCGTATACAACAGACAACAGTATGGCCGCCGCCGTTAAAACAGCGCCCGCTATAACCATTATTTCGCCTACGGAAAAAGAAAACATTCCCATGGCCCTGCTATATGTATTCACCCATAAAGGATAAATATGTATTACGTAAAAATCGCAAAAAGCCTTGCTCTTCCATGCCAGAATATTCAGCACCACTACCAAAATCCAAAGTCCTCCTGGCAGCAGATATCTCTTTCCCCCGCCTGGCCGCCTTCCTGGCTGAAAATCTTTCCGCCGCATTCATATACCTCCCATAAAATATCCGAAACCTTCTCATATATCATTAGAATAACATACAGATATTACATGGAATTGATATTTTGTAAATTTTTTGTGAATATTTTATAGTTAATTTCAATTATTTCATTTATCTTTGGTAAATATATACAATATTTTAAGTGGGGAGATTTTCTGCTTTTCCTTTTTCGTCTTTCAAACAATCATTGAATTATATTTGCAGATTGTGTTTATCAAGTTTCAATTATCTAATTTCATATCGTCCTATAATAAGAATTTATCGAATATCAATAAATTCTTATTGACTTTCAATTTGAGCCGTGATAGGATAAACATCAACAAATGATTTTTAACTTCAAAAACTTATTGACCAAAGGAGGCTTTCCCATGAAAGATAAACTGACGCTGGCTACCAAACTGCTTTTAGATTTCATGTTTTATACAGGAATTCTTGTCACTCTTACTCTTCCCCTCAGCATTAAATTTTACGGAAGATATAACAGCTATTTTGCCAATAACTATGTCCCTCTTATTCTGCTTTTCTTCTTTTCCGGGACATTTGCTATTCTTATCATTTATGAACTCAGGAAAATATTCCGCACCGTTTTAAACGACGACTGTTTTATCCTGGAAAATGTCACAAGCCTCCGGCGCATGGGCACTTATAGCCTGGTGATCGCCCTGATTACCGCCGGCCGGCTGTTCCTTTATATTACTCCGGCGGTTCTCATCGTTATTCTTGTTTTTGTCATAGCCGGACTTTTCAGCAAAGTTTTATCCCAGGTATTTGATAAAGCTGTTGCATACAAACTGGAAAACGACTTAACCATTTAGGAGGAAACCCATGGGAATTATTATTAACTTAGACGTGGTCATGGCGCAGCGCAAAAAAGGACTGACCGAACTTGCAAAAGATGTGGATATCACCCTCGCCAACCTTTCCATTTTAAAAAATAACAAAGCAAAGGCCATACGGCTGTCCACGCTGAATGCGATCTGCAAATCACTGAACTGCCAGCCGGGCGATATTCTGCAATATATAGAAGACGAAAAGGAGGAAAAACAAGAATGAACGAATCTACAAAATTTATGGAAGAAGAAGAAAAGAAAATTCGCCACTTTGGGCTTTTCGGCCTGAGCAGCGTTATTTATGCCCTTTTTTATACTTTCTGCCTATATAAAAATGCTTCCGGTATCACATACCCTTTTTTCACAGGCGGAACCCTCTTCTATTTTTTCTCATTCTTGAAAAAGTCAGGGATTTCCGCCAAAAAAGACTCCATATTTTACGCGGTTAGCATTGAGCTGTTAGGCATTTCTACTTTTTGTACCGACAATAAGAATATTATTCTCATGAACAAATGTGGAATTTTTATCTTATTTTTTATACTGTTTATACACAACTTCTATCAGGATAAACTATGGGATATTTTTAAATACTTTCAGGCCATACTACAGACTATCCTCGGCTCCTTACATTCATTTACAAGACCGGTTACCGATTTTAAGTTATACCGGAAAGCCGAAAAAACGAAAGATAAAAATAAAATGTCCGGCCCTGCCTATATTATGATCGGCCTCCTCATTTCCCTGCCGCTGCTGACCGTCGTATTATCTCTGCTTTCTTCCGCAGATATTGTTTTTCGTTCCTTTATCAAAGATTTTGCTTTTATCGACTGGCTTTCGGAAAACTTTATCGGACTGACCTTTTCCATCCTTTTTTCCTTTTTTGCTTCCTACTGTATTTCCGCTTATCTGGAAAAGCGTTCTATAAAGGAGGAAGTCGCCGATAAACGTACCGGGGAACCTCTGATCGCCATCACTTTTACCGCTATCTTGTCCTTTATTTACCTTTTATTCAGCGGTATCCAGATCATTTATCTCTTTGCGGGCAATATGCAGCTTCCCAAACCATATACCTATGCAGAATATGCGCGGGAAGGTTTTTTTCAGCTTCTTTTTGTCTGTCTGATCAATCTGGTTCTGGTATTCGTCTGCCTGGGCCGATTCAAAGAGAACAAAGCGTTAAAAGCCATTTTAACAATAATATCCTTATGCACTTATGTTATGATTGCCTCCAGCGCCATGCGCATGCTTTTGTATATTCAATATTACGACCTGACTTTTCTGCGCTTTTTCGTACTTTGGACCCTGATCGCAATATTTTTCCTGATAACCGGCATTCTTATTCATATATACAAAGAAATGTTTCCATTATTTAAATACTGTATCACCGTTGTCACCGTTTTATATATTGCTTTTTCCTTCAGCCGCCCCGATTATTTTATCGCCAAATACAATATCGCGCAAATGTTGGAAAAAGAAAGAACCGAATCCGAAAGACCGGACTATGATACGCTATATCTGCTCGGCCTTTCCGCAGATGCCGCTCCGGCCATCCTCAATCCGCAAACGCTGTCCGCCCTTTTTAACGGCCCGGAAAATTCTGTCCGTTGGACACTGGATCTGAAAGCATGGAAGAATGACAGCCGAAGAGACTACTATCCCGATACCTACAAACCGATTACATGGATGGAAGAATATCTCCATTATACGTACTATGACAGTATACTGCCATGGAGAACTTTTAATCTTTCCCGTTATACGATGAAAAAATGCATGAATCCCTTTACTATGTCACTGTTTATGAAGAATAAATGCCCTCTTTTTTATACTTTATATTAAATTGGAACACTCCTTTTCCTGCTCTTCCTTCATTTCTTTCAAAACACTGACACACAAAGGAACTGCCAACGCAAAGGAAAGGACGTCGGATACCGTCTGGCATACTTCCACGCCAAACAATCCAAATATTCTTGGCAAAAGCAAAATTAAAGGAATAAAAAACAATCCCTGTCTTGCCGCCGCCAGGATAGAAGCCTTCAGCGCTTTTCCGATAGATTGAAGCATCATATTGGACATAATAATCCAACCTGTAAGGGGAAATGCCAGGCATTGCATACGCAGCGCCAGCGCTCCGATTTCAATGACCTCCGCATCCCCTTTCCGAAACAAGCCGATGATTCCCGGCGCGAACAAAGCGCCCACAATAGAAATGCCAACCAAAAACAAAGTGGCATATTTCACGCAAAAAGCAAATCCCTCCCTCACGCGGTCATACAGCTTCGCTCCATAATTAAAACCGCACACAGGCTGGAATCCCTGTCCAAATCCGATCAATGCGGAACTGGCAAACATCGTCACCCTGGATACAATGGACATTGCCGCGATCGCTTCGTCCCCATGAAGTCCGGCTCCATGATTTAACAAAATCCCGGATATGCTGGCAAGCCCCTGTCTGCACAAAGAAGGTACGCCTCCTCTGCAAATCTCTTTTACATAATGGCCATTCGGTTTGAAGTTACAAAATTGTATCCTTATATTGCCGCCCTTCCTGCTTTGGAACAATAAAAGCAGAAAACTGCAGAACTGGCTGATTACGGTAGCCGCTGCCGCTCCTGCCACTCCCATGCCGCAAACAAAAATCAGCAGCGGATCCAGCACAATATTAATTACCGCTCCCGTCACAATACCTACCATGGCATATGCCGCGCTCCCCTGAAAGCGAAGCTGGTTATTCAGCACCAGCGAAGAGGTCATAAAGGGCGCTCCTATCAGAATGATTCTTAAATAATCTTCCGTATATGGCAATATAGTAGGCGTTGAGCCAAGAGCCACCGCCAACGGTTTTAAGAAAACCAGTCCTCCCGCCATTACGAACAGCCCGCAAAGAAAAGCAAGAAAAAAACCATTCGCCGCCATTGCCGCCGCTTCTTCAAAATCTTTCGCACCCAGACGCCTTGAAATATAATTTCCGGAACCGTGTCCGAAAAAAAATCCCAGCGCCTGAATCAGCGCCATCACCGAAAAAACGATGCCCACTGCCGCCGTAGACTGCCTGTCGATCCTCCCCACAAAAAAAGTATCGACCATATTATAAAACGAAGTTACCAGCATACTGATGATGGTAGGTACTGCCAATTCCCCGATCAGCCGTGGCACCGGGGTCTCCGTCATATATATGTATTTTTCCTCCTGCTGCATCTCATCCACTTCCTTTTTATTCTCCAATCGCCTTCTGTTTCCATTTCCCCCATCGATAACAAATAAACGTAATCACCGCCCCCAGCGTCCATGAAACCAGCAAAGAAACAAATACGCTTTCACATCGTCCACCCGGATATTGTTCGCTTCTTGTCAGGTAAGCGAGCCCATACGCCACCGGCACGCGGATAGCCACCGTAGTAATCAGGGAGATCCACATAGGAGTCATCGTATCACCGGCTCCGCGCATAATACCGGACAAGGACTGGGTGACTGCCATCGCGATATATCCTACGGCAAGAATCTGCATCATACGCATACTCATATCTACCAGCTCTCTCGTTTTCGTAAAAATACCCATCAGCTGGCCGCCAAAAAAAAGAATCATTACAGTGATCGCCGCAGATACGCCCATAGCGATCCATGTCCCCTGTTTCGCGCCCTTTTCCACCCTCTCAAATTCCCTGGCGCCTACATTCTGCCCGGCATAAGTAGTCATTGCCGTCCCAAACGAAAAATTAGGCATCATAGCAAAACCGTCCACTCTCATGACAATGACATTAGCAGCGATAAACATTTCTCCAAAACTATTCGTCAAAGACTGAACAACAATCATTGCCATGGAAAAAATAGCCTGTGTCAATCCTGAAGGCAGACCGAGACGTATCGTCATCATGGCATACTTTTTATGCAATTTCAAATACTTCTTTTTAAAATCAAAAACATCTGACATCCTGAGCAGTTTCCAGAAGCAAAGAACTGCGGACAAAGCCTGGGCGATCGCCGTTGCCAGCGCTACGCCCGCCACTCCCATATCAAAACTGGCTACAAACAACAAATCCAATACAATATTCACAATCGTAGCCACCAATAAATATAAGAGCGCCGACACCGAATCGCCAAGCCCCCTGAGAACGCCTCCCAGAATATTATAATATGCCATTCCGACAATACCGATAAAAATAATATTCAAATAAGACTCACACCATCCAAGGATCGTATCCGGCGTATCCAGCAGCTTCAGCAAAGGGCCTGAAACCAGCGGCCCCACGATCATAATAATCACCGAAGAAATTGCCGTCAGCGTCACACAGCTTCCGATCGTCCCCGACAAATCCTCCCTCTGTTTCGCTCCGAAATACTGGGAAACCATAATCCCCGCTCCTACCGAAATACCTACAAACAAAACAAGCAGCAGATTCAGGATAGGCGAAGCGCTTCCCACAGCCGCCAGAGCGTTATCCCCCACATACTGCCCCACAATTACACTGTCTGCCGTATTATACAACTGCTGGGCAATATTCCCGATCAGCATTGGAATTGCAAACGCTATAATCTGTTTCCCGGGAATCCCCACCGTCATATCGATCGGGGCGAATAATTTTTTAAATCCTGATAATTTTTTGTCCTGCATAGCAACCTCATGAATTCATAAATTTTTAAGAAAATTTTTCACACTTTTCCACTATTCCTGTCATAATATATTTATGGTGGATATTTACCATCTATATATGCCACATACAACATAGCGGAAAACTATAGCGATAAAACATATTCTACAAGATTATAAAAATAATATCAACCATATTAATATGTAAAACACGGAAATCAATTTTAGAGGTTCAAGGCATGGCAGGGAGAGGGCAGACAGCATGGGAAAGGACAGAGGAGGCGGGACGGGACAGGGAGTGCATGGGTTTCCGTGCCAGCTTCGGGAAATGGATTTTCTAAATATTCCGGCAAAATAGCTGCAGAAGGACGCAACCGCCCGCGATTCGCCATCCAGGCTCATTGCGGGCTTTTGGTGACATCCATGTCACCAAATTGCTGTTTTTTAAACGGAATATTAAGAAAATCTCATTTCCCTCCGCAAAGCAGCGGCGAAAACATTCCCCGCCCACCGGCTCTTTGCCCGCCACCCCCACCTTTCCGACCCAGCCACGCCCTCCCTTTCACTGAATGGACAGCTTCTTATATTCCAATATTGTAATCCAGGATATCGTACAGAAACATGGAAATCAAATTTATACGCTTAGAGCATGGCAGGAGAGGATCAGACGGCATGGGATGCGGGGAATGGGAAAGAGGGAATGCCGGGCGGTGGAGAGGCGGGACAGGCGGTGGCTGGATTTCCGTTGTTTTGTGAAGGGAAATGAGATTTTCTTAATATTCCGTTTAAAAAATAGCAATTTGGTGACATGGATGTCACCAAAAGCCCGCAATGAGCCTGGATGGCGAATCGCGGGCGGTTGCGTCCGGCCAATACAACTACGCCGGAATATTTAGAAAATTCATTTTCCGAAGCTGGCACGGGAAAACATTCCCCGCCCGCCGACTCTTTGCCCGCCATCCCCGCCTTTCCGACCCAGTCACGCCCTCCTCCCACACGATCCTATCAGGACAACACACATATCCGGTTAATGGAATGGGGCATTAAGGGGATGCCATCCGTTTCTATTATTAGTTTTCGTCTTTTGGGAAGTACACACATTTGTTCCGCGCTGTTGCAGTCCGAAACTTTTTCTGCGTTCAGTTCGGTGATTTCCACTTCTTTTCCTTCCGCGCCGGTCAGGAGGTATATTTCTTCTTCCAGAGAACGGTTTATGGCAAAAATAATGGTTCTTCCTTCGTTGTCTCTGCAGGCTGCTGCATCCACATAAGGAATGCCTTGCATCGGTTCTATATTTCCGATCTGTTCCTCGATATCATATTGCTCGCATTCCATGTTTCCGTCCAGAATTTCGCATATGCCGGCTTCCGCATATAATTTCATGGCGTAGTAGCTCGCGGTTCCGTATGCATGTCCGTTTTTGCTGACGATGCATCCTCCCGGCCATCCGTTTACCAGGTCGGAAATATTGCACATCATAAGTTTTTCCGTGTTCCGCAGGAACATATTCCACATCCCTGCATTAAACAGAGCTGCTTCCAGCGTCTGTTCCCGGTAAGAATCGATCAGCGTCCCCATGTTGTATTCTGTCACCGCTATTTTGGCTTCGGGATTTTCTTTTCTTACCGTGAGGAACGAATCCGCCAATATCTCTTCGTATTTTTTTACCGCGCCCGTTACCGCATAATAGATATCCTTATTATCATAATGTTTTTTCTCCATTTGCTTTAACACATACATGTGGAGGCAGAGCGCATCCATATGGGTTCCCGCAAGCTTCATAGCCTGCTCGTTCCATTTCTGGGAGCGGTCGTCGCCGTCGCCTCCGCATATCATGAATACAATGCTCTCATCCTTTTCCTTCATCGCCCGGTAAAAGTCCATATATTTCCTGCCGTATTCTTCCGCGCTGCAATGTCCGATCTCCCAGTCCCCGAATGTTTCGTTCCCGATATCCCAGTATTTTACATGATATGGCTGGGGATGTCCGTTTTTCGCCCGCATGCTTCCATAAAAAGTATCTTCCCCACCGTTGCAATATTCCACCCAGGCAGCCGCCTCTTCCGGGGTACCGCTTCCAAAATTCACGCAGATCATCGGTTCGCAGCCAATGCTTTCACAAAAGGCCATATATTCGTCCGTTCCAAAACTATTATCCTCATAACCTCCCCAATGGCGGTTAAAGCGATAGGGCCTTTGATCCCTTTCCCCTACGCCGTCCAGCCAGCAATAGCAATCCGCAAAGCATCCGCCGGGAAAGCGGATGACGGGAGGAGCCAGCGCTTTTATATGTTCATAGACTTCCTTCCATATGCCGTCCCTAGTCTCTTCGGGCATCAGGGACGCTCCGTCCAGCCATACCGTCCCCTCCCCCAGCAGACGGATTTCATACACTCCGCACCGAGTTCTTTTGTTTACATGAAATGCAAATGAAAATTTCTCCCACTTCGTATGCACGTGGAATTTCTGGCTGGCAAAAATAGTGCCGTCCTCTTCATAAGCACAAACCATAATTTCCGCATCGCTTTCGGCTTTCGCCCACAAATACCCCCTGTAGCTTCCTTCTTCCATGTAAAGGGCTCCCTGGGCGAGTCCCACATACCCGTCATAGTCATTATAGCATGTAATCTTCTGGGAAAATCCGTCTTTTGCTAAAGAATGTTCCTGATCCAAAGCAATCTCAAAAGCGTTCTTTCCTCCCGTGCGGTACCACGATTCCGCCACATTGGGATTACCGTCTACCACCCCTTCCGGTATTTCTTTTTTTCGGTCGAATCCACGATTTTTTAAAAGTTCCGCCCACATGCCTTCGTCGATACAATCTCTCATAAACTCAATAAAATGTCCGAAAATCAATGGGTTTGCTTTCTTTGCCCCTGTTTCCTTTATTAAAAACTTTGCTTTTTTCATCTTTTTCCTCATTCTGGTCATCTATCCTTTCATCCCCGTCATAGCGATTCCTTGCACAAACTGTTTCTGAGCCACAAGGTAGGCGATTAATATGGGCAGCAGGGACAGGCATGCACCTGCCATAATTACTCCGTATTCCACCACATGGGTTCCCATAAAAGTAGCCAGGCCCGCAGGAAGCGTTTTCCTGCGCTCATCCGTAGTCATAAGCAACGGATAGAGAAGATCGTTCCACTGATACATGAAATGGAAAATGAATAACGATACGATCGCTGGTTTGCACAAAGGAACCATTATTTTCCCAAAAATCCGAAACTCTCCCGCTCCATCGATCCTTCCCGCTTCTTCCAGCCCTTTTGGCAGTGAAACAAAAAACGAACGCATCATAAAAATACCGAAAGCATTGGTTGCCCTTGGAAGCAGCATTCCCACATAGGTGTTGATCAGGCCGAACTTATATATTTCTACAAACAAAGGTACCATAATGACCTGAAACGGAATCATCATCGTTCCCATAACGAGGAGAAACATCACATTTTTTCCAGGAAAATTCATTCTGGCAAACGCATATCCCGACATGGTATCGAACAAAAGTGACACAAGAGTAACAGAGGTGGCAAAAATAATCGTATTTTTATAATATTTGAGAAAAGGGATCCTGTCCCATATGCTAATATAGGAATCCAGACCGAACCGCCCGGAAAAAAGCTTTGGAGGAAAGGAAACAATATCGGCTTCCGCTTTAAAAGATGTCACCAACATCCAAAGGAAAGGATAAAGGACGATAAATGCCAGAAATCCAAGAGCGACAATACGGATCACCTTCCAAACATATTTACCAGCATATTCTGTATTTATTTTCATCTTTCTATTCAAGCTCCTTTCATCCCAAATCCTCTTCTCCCCTTGTCATTTTCTTAAAAGTAAATGTGGAAACTAAAAACGTGATCAAAAACAAGGCTACGGCAATCGTTGAAGCATATCCCATGTTAAACGAATCAAAGGCTGTGCTGTAAATTAACTGCACCAGCGTCTGTGTCTTAAACAAGGGTCCTCCCTTTGTCATAACATATACCTGGTCGAATACCTGGAAAGACCCGATAATAGAATTAACAATCGTAAAGCTTAAGGCAGGCATCAGCATAGGAATCGTTATTTTCAGGAATTTTTGCAAGCCTTTCGCCCCGTCCATCTCCGCCGCTTCGTAATAAGACTCATCAATGCCGTTTAATCCGGCTAAAAGTATCACCATATTAAAACCAAAATTTTTCCAGACGCCGACCAGAATAACCGTGGGCATAGCCCATTTCGGACTGTTCAGCACATTGATCGGTTTTACTCCGAGCAGACTGAGCCAATAACTGAATACTCCTATGTCCGGATTGACCAAAAAACTCCACAAAATAGAAACGATCGTCATGGAACAGATGGCCGGGATAAAATAAACTGATTTGCAAAATCCGGAAAACCATCCTTTCTTTTTGATCATAACTGCCACAATAAGGGCCAGGCCGATGAGCAGCGGCACTGAAAAAAGAGTAAAATACACCGTATTCCATAAAGCGTTCCAAAATCTTCCGTCTCCCAATAATTTCTTATAATTATCCAGTTTTTGGAACTCAATATGGTTGAACATCATATCGAATTTGAGAAGACTGAAAACAAACGATATGATCAATGGAACAAATACGAACACCGTAAAAATGATCATCGAAGGCATAACAAATAGCAGCCCCGTCCGTTCCCTCTTTTTTTCCAGTAAGGATTTTGTTTTCATAGCTTTCCTTTCTTCTATCCGTCACCATATCCCTTGGCGTTTTTTATCTAAAATCCAGGCCCCGCCGCATGCCGCAGGACATTGTTCTTTTCTTACCGCGGCCCGGCGGGGTATCTGGCTTTCTTACACATATGCTATAGACATATTGTCCGTTATTATTGGATTAAGCTTTCAATTACCGCATTTGCTTCGTCCAAAGCTTCCTGTACATCCGCATTTTCCAACAGAATCTTCTCGAAAGCAGGTACGATTGCCTGTGTATCCACTTCTGCAAAGTTGGTCAGCTGCTGCAAATACATTTTGCTCTCATTGGCCGGTTTTGCAAATTCCGCAATATACGGATTTTCCTTCATTCTTTCATCATCCGCAATATCCGTTCTTGCCGGAGGGAATCCTGTTCCAAGGCTCCATTTTACCTGTGTATCTTTGGAATTCCACCAACCAAAGAAATCGTAAACCGCCTCTTTATTCTTACTGGAAGAAGTCATATACATGCCGACTGCATTCGCCTGTGTCACTTGCTCCTTGGGTCCCTTCGGTGCCTGTGCTACGCCGTAATCAATTCCTGCATTCGTGAATCCATTGGTCGCCCAAGGGCCGCAGAAATACATTGCCAATTTCTGGCTCTCGAAAAGTTTATCGATCTCCCCGCCTGTCAGCACTTCCGGCCCGAACTTCTTATCTCTGATATTTTCAGCCCATCTCGTCACTGTTTCCACGTTTTCCGGGCTGTTAAATACTGCCTTGCCGTCTTTGATAATATCTCCGCCATTTCCCCAAAGCATAATGCACCACATGGGAGTCGTATCTTTTACCGCCATATCAAATCCGTATTTTCCTGTCTTTTCTACGATCTGCTGTGCATATTGTTCCAATTCTTCCCATGTTTCCGGTGCCTTCTCCGGATCAAGCCCGGCTTCTTCAAAGATCGTCTTGTTATAATATAAAAGCAATGTGGCAAAATTCATGGGAACACCATAATATTTTCCATCATATTTCAAATTTTCTTTTAACGTTTCCGGCACAACCGTTTCATCCACGATACCGGAAGAATAAATATCATCGACGGCCGCCAAAGCTCCGGGATCCGCATAAGAACCGATTCGTTCCGTTGCCATGGCAAGGATGTCCGGCCCTTCTCCTACCGGAAGCGCCGTAGCCAGCTTCTGGTAAAAACTATCCCAGGGCATAATATCCATCTGTACTTCAATATTTTTGTCATTCGTTTCGTTATATTCCTTTATCAAAGCCTCCAGGGTTTCCCTGTCGGAACCTGTAAACCCATTCCAGAAAGTAATTACCGTCTTTTCCCCGTTGTTCATTTCTGCCTCGGCATTATCTTCCGTGGCATTATCTGCCGCGGGGGCTTCTGCTTCTTCCGTATTTTCTGCTGATTCCGCTTCAGGAGCGGCGCTCTGCTCCTGGCTGCTGTTTCCGGTACTGCCGCATCCAGCCAGCGCCGACACTGCCATTACTCCTGCGAGCATACATGCTAATAAACGTTTTTTCATTCTTTTTCCTCCTTTTTCATAATCCTCTTATGATTTTCTTTATCTTTTCAGGCTCGATTTTATCTTCCCGGTCCATATACATATGGCCGTTCTGCTCCTGCTCCACATCGGTCAGCTGCGTGTAGCAGAATCCACAGATAAATTCCGTCCCGTATATGGCATCCATGATTCCGGATAAACGTTCCAAAAATGCATCTTCATTGTTTTCCGCATCTCCGTATCCCCATCCATCCTCTGTTTTTCCATAAGCAATTCCTCCGAATTCGCTGAGAATGACCGGCTGCCCTTCATAGCGGAAACCTTTTGCAAACGCATAACGTTCCCCGTTAAAAGAATGCTCATTTTTTAATATTCCCTCAAGGTTTTTCCAGTTTTTCCGAAGCGTCCTTCCATCCGGCGCATAATCGTGAAGCGTAAGAATATCCGATTTCGTATGTTCCCAGCCGTCATTGCTCACAACCAGCCTTGTATCGTCCAGCGCCTTCGTCATATAATAGACGGATTCCGTAAAGCTCTGCGCCTGTCCATCCTCGATAATTCTCGGAACGCCCCATGATTCGTTAAAGGGGACCCAGGTGATAATTGACGGATGATTATAGTATTGTTTTACGATTTCTATCCATTCCTTCGCCGCGTTTTCCATCGATATTCCATTCAGTTCATAAAAAGAAGGAAACTCACACCATACCAGCAGTCCTTTTACATCCGCCCAGTAATAAAACCGTTCGTCTTCCGTCTTCTGGTGCTTGCGGACTCCATTGTATCCATAGGAAAGGATCTTGTCGATATCTTTTTTCAGCGCTTCCTCATTCGGAGGCGTCAATCCCGTATGCTCCCAATACCCCTGGTCCAAAATCATTTTCAGATAGCAGTCCATATTATTTAATGTAATTCTTCTGCTGTCTGCCGCGATCTTCCGCAATCCAAAATAGCTGCCCACTTCATCTGTAAGTATTCCATCTTCGTAAATTCTTACGCATACATCGTATAAATTCGGAGACTTCGGACACCAATATTTTACTTTCCATTTCACATGATCATTGATCAGTGAAAAGCGTCTGGAATAGCAGCTTCTGACCACCGTTTCCCTTATGCTGCATATCGTATCATCCTGAAAGGTAATTACTGTCTCTACTTCTACTTTTTCTGCCTCTCTCCTTTCCTTAATGACATATTCAAAATCTACCGCATTTTCATCGTATCGCGGAATCATATGCAGATGTTCCAGACGGCTTTCTCCTGTTTCTTCCGCCCAAAGGCTTTTCCAGATTCCCGTCGTCTGCACATACCAGCAGTCATAATTCTCCTTAAGCCATCGCTGCTTTCCTCTCGGTTGGGCTGTCGTCAGGCTGTCGCTTATCCGGATTACAACAGTTCCTTCTCCATCCTCCAATGCCTCCGTAATATCAAAGGAAAATCTTGCGTATCCCCCCTTGTGGTTTCCGATAAAAATGCCGTTGACCCAGAGGTTCGTTTCATAATCGACGCCTTCCAGATTTAAAATGATCCTTCCGCCGCGTTTTCTTAACGGCTGAAAATCAATCTTTCTGCTGTACCATACGATTTCATGGACTTCGGTGCATCCAATGCCGCTGTCCGTGCATTCGTAGGAAAACGGCACTAAAATCTTCCGGCTTTCAAAACCATTTTTCCATCCTGCCGAAAGTCCCTCATCCCCATCATCAAAGCGAAAATTCCATTCGCCATTCAAATCAAGGTAAGAATCTCTGACGAACTGAGGCCTCGGATAATTTTCTTTATAATACTTCGTCATGTTATCCCTCACTTTGTTTCAATTTTGATGTGCCTTTAATATAATATATTTTGTGCAATATGTCAATATTTATTTATAAAAAATACTTATTTTATGTGCATATTTACAATTAAATTGTTTTCAGCGCTTATTTTATTACAGTATTATTGTAATAAATTGAGATTTTCTTAAGACTATGCTATAATGGATCACACGCAGAAAGGCATGGTAATTGATATGAAAACTGGAACGGCTCATGAAAATGAAAAAATAACACGACATATATCCTTAAGCCTGGATGACCCCGACCACTATCAGTCCTTGGAGCTGCTTGGAAAAGCTCTCTCTTCCCAGGTCCGCCTTAAGATTTTGTATCTTCTAAAACACCAGTCTCTCAATATTGTGGAACTGGCACAAAAATTGCAGATTCCTGTCTCTTCCGCCGCCTTCCACGTTAATCTGCTGGAGGAGGCCGGACTGATCACTGCCGAAATGCTTCCCGGCATCAGGGGTTCCCAGAAAGTCTGCAGCTCCCGCGCGGAAGATATCAAAATTTCCATCAACGATTCTCCCCGCCAGACGGCGGCACGGTCTTTTTCCGTGGATATGCCTATTGGCAATTATTTTGATTTTAAAATTTATCCTACTTGCGGCATGGTAAATGAATCATCCTATATTGAATCCTGCGACGATGTGAGGGCTTTTTACTCTCCCGGCCGTATCTCGGCCCAGCTCATATGGTTTCACAAAGGATTTATCGAATACCGCTTCCCCAATCATTTCCTGATTGATTCCAGGCCCAGTTATATCTCTTTCAGCCTGGAACTATGTTCGGAAGCTCCCGGATACCGGAATGTCTGGCCCTCCGATATTACTTTTTACCTCAATGACACCGAACTGCTCACTTATACATCGCCCGGCGATTTCGGCGGCCGCCATGGCAAGCTGACGCCGGCATGGTGGACGGACGGCAACACGCAGTTCGGTCTGTTAAAGACCATCGGCTTAGACAAAAAAGGAGTGTCGCTGGACGGAGTATTAAAAACAGAATCCGTTACCATCGACACCTTTGACCTGGCCACCAGCCCTTATATTTCTTTTAAAATCGCTATTAAAGAAGACGCCGTTCATATAGGCGGCATCAATATCTTCGGCAAGGCTTACGGCGACCATGCGCAGAACATCACCATGCATATCGACGCCTTTTCCTGAAAGCCGGTTTTCATGCCGGTTTTTTATTCCATAAACCGGCTTTCAAAGAGCGGCGTCGCTTGGGACGATCGCCCAGCAGTAAATTTCTTTGCTGACTTTTAGTCCCAGCTTTCTTTGAAGCTTCATGGATGCCTCATTCCCGACGATCACATCTCCGTAAGGAAGATGTCCTCTGGACAGGTGAAGGTTGATCATATAACTTTCCAACTCCGCAGCGACGCCCTTTCTTCTATATTCTTCAAACACTTCCAGCATGCCAAGGCTGCCTTCTATATGCTCCCCTATAAAACCCGCCAGTTTTCCTTCTATAAATGCGCCGAATATGGCTCCGCTTAATAAGCGTTCCTCCACATACCCTTCCGATCCCAGATGATAATGTGCGGATATGACGGGCAGCCAGGAAATATCCAGCTGCCGAATCTCTATTTCCCCGGATCGGGGCAGGGAAACGTCCCTGTTATAGACGGCGCGTTGGCACATCATCTTCTCTTTTACCGGAAACCGCCTTTCCATCGGAGGAAGCAGCCATTCCTCATGAAGAATGAACTGCCCGTCCTTGATCCGTTCCGGTATCTGATCCACTATTTTCTCCGCAGAAGCTTTGTCAAATGAGGACAGCATATAAACATCCGCTTTCTTATCCCAGACTATAGCTCCGTCCTCTCCCCCATAGATCAGTTCGCCCCGTCCTCTTCCCAGACTCTCCGACATATCGGCATATAGCGCTTTGTTCTTTTTTGCCAGCTTTTCCATCAGCTTTTTCCGCAGCGCATATTTTTCATAGAGATCAGGCCGCCGACATTGTGTTTTGATCTCCGACTGCTCCAGACGCCATTCCCTGATTTTCTTGTGATTGCCTGAAAGCAATACCTCTGGTACCTTCTTTCCATGCCATTGTTCCGGCCTGGAATATTGCGGATATTCGAGCAGATCGTTATAAAAAGTCTCCTCGCCGGCCGAATCCTCATTGTGAAGTACGCCCGGTGCAAGCCTTGCGACCGCATCGATCATCACCAGCGCAGGAAGTTCTCCTCCTGTCAGCACATAGTCGCCGATCGAAACATAATCCGTCACGATCTCTTCCAACGCCCGTTCATCGATGCCCTCATAATGTCCGCAAAGAAATATAATATCTTCCTCTTTTGCCAGTTCTCCGGCCATTTCTTGATGAAAAGTTTTTCCCTGGGGCGTAAGATATATCACTCTTGTTTTCGCTCCGGCTTCGCTTCCGCGTTTTTCCTTTATTTTTTCCTCTACCGCCCGCCAGCAGTCATAGACGGGCTGCGCCTGCATCAGCATGCCCGCGCCGCCTCCATAGGGATAATCATCCACTTTCCGATGCTTATCCTCCGTATAGTCCCGTATATTGACAGCTTCCAAAGATATGATACCGTTGTCGATTGCCCGTCCGAGAATACTGTTTTTGGCTCCTTGTTCGATCATTTCCGGAAATAACGTCATGATATAAAAATTCATTCTTCTAAAAGCCCTTCCATTAAATGCACTTCCATTTCTCCCGCTTCCACATCCACTTTCCGAATGCATTGTTTAATTGCCGGAAGTAACAAATCCTTTTTATTTTCCCTTTCCACTACATAAACATCATTCGCTCCGGTTTCTATAACATCTTTTAACACGCCAAGTTTTTCTCCATTTTCATCCACCACCGAAACGCCGAGCAGATCCGCAATAAAATATTCATCCTTCCCCAATTTCTGGGCATTCTCCCTGGCAACATAGAGTTCTCCGCCTTTATATGCTTCAATATCGTTTATATGATCGATTCCCTTAAATTTCAGAATGGCAAATTTCTTAAAAAATTTAACGCCTTCGATTTCAAGCTCCAGTTCTTCCTTCCCATGGCGGAGGATCACTTTTTTCATCTTTTTAAAACGATTTGGGCTGTCCGTAGTAGGAAAGACTTTGACCTCCCCTCGAATTCCATGGGTGGAGGAAATTACGCCCACTCTTAATTTATCTTCCATATTCCTTTTATTCAACAACCTTTCCTGACTATTTTTATAATTTTTATAAAAAAAAGAGCCGGCCCGGCGGCCAACTCTTTTTAAACAATTTCTACATCCACCTTCTTATTGTCTTTGGATGACGCTGCTTTTACAACGGAACGAATCGCCTTCGCGATCCTTCCCTGTTTTCCGATCACTTTACCCATATCGGATTGTGCAACGTGGAGTTCTATGATGACATTTCTGCCCTCTTCTTTCTCCGATACCACCACTTCATCCGGATTGTCAACAAGTGCTTTTGCAATCACTTCAACTAATTCCTTCATAGTCCACCTCCAAAAGCGGCCAGATATCCTTATTTTGTAATACCTGCCTGTTTGAAAATCTTATTAACAATTTCCGTAGGCTGTGCTCCGTTCGCTAACCATTTCTTAGCCAACTCTTCGTTTACTTTAAAACTGCTTGGATCTGTCTTAGGGTCATAGGTTCCGATTTCTTCGATAAACCTTCCGTCTCTCGGGGATCTGGAATCTGCTACGATAATTCTATAGAAAGGAGCTTTCTTCTGACCCATTCTTCTTAACCTGATTTTTACTGCCATGTTTTTTCACCTCCGCATATTGCTTTCCATTAATAAATTTTTATAAGAAATAAAAATAAATACTCTTTGAGATATCTATTTCTATTATCTACAACTTTACGCGAAATCTCCCGAATGTCTAAAAAGGAAATTTCATTCCTCCGAACATCCCTTTTCCTTTTCTGCCGCCCATCATGCCGGGCAGTTGTTTCATCATTTTCTGGGATTGCTCAAACTGCTTTACAAAACGATTTACCACAGCGATATCCACTCCTGCCCCTCTCGCGATACGGCTCTTTCTGCTCAGATTCAGCAGTTTCGGATTCTCTCTTTCCGCCGGGGTCATGCTGAGAATAATCGCTTCCGTTCTGGAAAGCTGCTTTTCATCCACCATGGATTCAATATCCCCCAGCTGACGTCCCATACCGGGTATCATTCCTAAAATGCTGGAAAGCCCTCCCATCTTTTTCATCTGCTTCATGCTCTCCAGATAATCGTTAAAATCAAACTTGCCCTTCTTCATCCGGGCAGCCATTTCTTTTTCCTTATCTTCATCGATATCGATATTCGCCTGGACTTTATCGATCAACGTAAGCACATCGCCCATACCGAGGATACGGCTTGCCATCCGGTCAGGATAAAACTGTTCCAGATCCGAAAGCTTTTCCCCCATACCTACATAAAGAATCGGCTTGCCTGTCACCGCTTTTACGGAAAGCGCTGCGCCGCCTCTCGTGTCACCGTCCATCTTCGAAAGCACTACTCCGTCGATGCCTACTTTTTCATCGAATTCTTTCGCCACATTCACGGCATCCTGACCTGTCATGGCGTCTACCACAAGCAGGGTTTGGTGAACTTCCATGGATGTTTTGATCTCTTGCAGCTCCGCCATCATTTCTTCATCAATATGAAGCCGTCCGGCAGTATCTAAAATAACCGCGTTATGTCCGTTTTTCTTCGCATGTTCCAAAGCCGCTTTTGCAATATCAGAAGGTTTATGGTTTTCCCCCATGGAAAACACATCCACTTCCTGCTTTTCACCGTTTATCTGAAGCTGCTTTACCGCCGCCGGGCGATAAATATCGCATGCCACAAGCAATGGCTTCTTTCCCTTTACTTTCAGCTTTCCTGCGATCTTTGCCGTAGTCGTCGTTTTACCGGCTCCCTGAAGGCCGCACATCATGATCACGGTTATCGATTTACCCGGCTGTAACTGAATCTCCGTCATCTCCGATCCCATCAGAGAAATCATCTCTTCATTTACGATCTTAATAACCATCTGCCCCGGATTTAAACCGTTCATAACATCTGCGCCGACAGCTCTTGCCTCCACAGCTTTTACAAACTGCTTCACCACTTTAAAGCTGACATCAGCTTCCAGCAATGCCATTTTTACTTCTTTTAAAGCCGCCTTTACATCTTCTTCCGTCAGACGGCCTTTGCTCCGCAGATTCTTAAATACATTTTGCAGTTTATCCGTCAAGCTTTCAAACGCCATATATCAAACCTCTGTTTTTTCATTACAGTTGCTAACTAACTCAAACCTGTCTCACACCAATGCTTCCATCATTTCACCGGCCAGCTTTTTCAATTCTTTCCGCATCTGCTCCAGACTAAGAGAATTGTCCTCCGCCAATGTCTCGATCCGGTGGATATTTTCTTTCATTTCATAAAACCTTTTTACCAAATGCAGCTTTTCTTCGTAATCTTCCAGAATGCGATCACACCTTCGAATCAGGTCATGAACTCCTTGTCTGCTGATTCCCTGCATTTCCGCGATTTCGCTTAAGGACAGATCATGATACACTGCATCTTCATATATTTTCCGCTGATGTTCTGTCAGCAATTCCCCATAAAAATCATATAATATGCCCTGTTCTACAATTTTTTCCATCATCCGTCTCCTAAAGCCTGTAAAACACATTGCATATCATACTACAGCGAAGAGGTGGTGTCAAGTGTTTTTTCTTTACAAACTATTTCCCCAAAACTAATCTAAAATTAGAAAGCTGCAAAAATATCGGAGAGATTGTTGAATTAATTTACCAAAATAATATCCGCTAAAAAGCATCTTATCGTGTACTTCATAAAAAAGATACTTTTTAGCGGATGTTTTTATATTTTCAGATTTTCAATGCTATCAAATATTTTTCCCCGACGACATGAAATCCGAAAAAATCCCAAGCATTTCTTTATTGAGAACCACATTCTCTTTTTTGTAATTTATAACTACTCCGTCGATTCCTGCACAAGTTCCCAAAAATTCAAACAGTTCATCAATGAACATTACAAACCCTGAAGTATCATCGCATTCTTTAAACCGTTCCCTGGAAGTAAATATCATGGCCATACGCTGTTTGTTTTCTCCAATGACAATATTCACATCTCCTTTTTTATCTTTTCTGAAAATTTCTATATTTTCCGCACCTGGCGGAACCTCTCCGCTTTCTACGGAAATAATCAACCCTCCGTCCTCTCTCGATCTTCTCACCAATGCTGCCGTAAAATCCATAAACAGGAGAATATCTTCTTCTTTCTGTTTCCATTTTCCCATTTTTTCCTCGAGCGCAGCGTTATCCAGCATGAATTCTATTATTTCTCTTTTTTCATCGTCCGCTATTGCTTTCATATCCATCTTTTCCTCCTGTTGTGATTTATTGTTTTTTCATTTCCCCTTTCTTTTATATTGTTTTCCATAACTCATTATTTTACAACAATATATTGTAAATTTACCATATATTGGATGAGAGGTCAATCGAACAATGGTAATACTAAATAAAATTTTTTATAAAACAGCCGCCGGCAGCCTTTTTATCGGTGCCGACGGCATAAATCTTTCTCTATAACTTTTTTACGCTTCCCGGGAAACGCCGGAATCGTCAATGATTTTCTGTAGTCTGTCGATCTCTTCCACCACGCCGGCAAGCAGCCCGGATATATTGATCGTTCCTTTCACAGTTTTATCCGACATATTCTCCGTATTTTCTACATTCGCAAGCAATTCCTCGCTAAACGCGCTGAGGCTTTCCACACTTCTTCCAATTTCTCCGTTGCTTTCCACGATTCTTTCCATATCGGCGTGCTGCACTTCCATGCTTTGACTGACTTCGTCGATATCCCCCCTTATCTTGTCAAAAGTCTCCCTTACTTTCCCGATCAATCCCGTCTGTTTCTCATTTGTCTGAATCAGCCCGTCCACGCTGACTCCTGCCATGTCAGCCTGTTTTTGCAATTCCAGAAAAATCCTGGAAATGTTGTTTGTGGCTTCCGTCGTCTGTTCCGCCAGCTTTTTAATTTCGTCGGCCACTACCGCAAAGCCTTTGCCCGCATCTCCTGCATGCGCCGCCTCAATACTCGCATTCAAAGCCAGCAGCGTAGTCTGGTCCGTCACTTCTTCAATCAATCCTAATATTTCTTTTGCTTCGGCGGTTCTTTCCATCAGACCGGCCATCGTAGCATCCACTTCATGCCCCGCCTCTTTGCAAAGGGAAGAAGTTTTCCCAAGTTCTTCCATATCCTGGTTTCCCTCCTCCGCCGCCTTTCTTGTTCCTATAAATTTATCCTGTGCAACCTTTGCTGACTGCTGGGTAGCAAAGGTCAGCTGCTTAATATTTTCTGTCATGCGCAGCTGGTTCTGAATCGTAGCGGCCAGTTCATTTGTCCCTGTCACAATATCTTCCACCGCTGTCTTACTGTTTTTTCCCTGTTCTGCTATCTGTCTGGATTCTTCCGTAATATCCGCAATATTCGCTCTCAGATGGCTGACGGCCCCTACCATTTGATTCAGAATATTTGCCGTTTTTTCTTTTTCTTCTTCAATAATCCGTATTTTTTGTGACGATATCCGATCCAAAGTCCTTGAGACCATATAGGAATATCCCACCACCATGAGAATCGCCGCTATCTCAATCTCATAATTTACGATATCTTCTTTTGTAACCCCTCTCATAATATTCATCACAATAAAAACAACATTAATAACGAGTGTCAGGATTCCCGTTCCCATTGCCAGTTTTTTATCCTGATATAAAGAAAATATTACCAACATAGGAATAATATAAACAAATGAAAGAACACTTACGCTCGTCCACAGTACAAACGCATATAGGATTCCATATCCTATTGCCGCCACTGTCCTTACTGCCAGTGATCCTTTATCTTTCCGGTATATCAGGAAAGACAAAAGCAACGGTGCCAAAAGCAATGCGGAAAATATCGCTACATAACCGGGAGTCCTGTTTCCCTTCAGCAATTCCACAAGATAGGCAGCAAATAATACCGCCACTGTCATTCCATAACCGATAAGCATTCTTCCGTTCATAAATTCCAGTTCCTGAAAAGATTTCTTATGCGCTTCCATAATTATGCCCGCTCCTCTTATGTTATTATTTTATTGTGCCAACCATTATAGCAAAATGCAAAACCTTATTCAATCTACAATTATGCCTGAAAAACTGCGTTTTGTGTTACAAAGGACCCGGAGCGGAACCAATGTTTCCCGCCCGAGCCCTCTTTGCCAGCAAAAGCGTCTTTTTCTGTATATGCTTCTCCTATTAAACCAATATTTTATCCAAAGTATCCAGCAGCATTTTTACATCAATCGGTTTTGCCAGATGCCCATTCATCCCACAGTTTAGTGCCTCCTGCTTATCTTCTTCAAATGCATTGGCCGTCATGGCCAGAATCGGAATAGAAGCCAGCTCAGGATCATCCAGCTTGCGGATCGCCCTGGTCGCTTCATATCCATTCATCACCGGCATCCTTACATCCATAAGCACCAGCTGGTAATATCCCGGTTCGGATTTCTTCAGCATATCCACCGCGATCTGTCCGTTATCCGCAACTTCTGTCGAAAATCCCGCATCTCCCAAAATCGCCGTAGCAATTTCCTGGTTCAATTCATTATCTTCTGCCAGCAAAATGCGTCCTACATGACTTCTTACTTGTTCGCTTCCGGCTTCCTCTCCCTCTTCTCCCGTATTCACGATCGAATGCAGACAGCTTCGAAGCTCGGATAAAAACAGAGGCTTACTGCAAAACGCAGTAATACCGGCTTCCTTTGCCTCTTCCTCAATATCCAGCCAGTCATATGCCGTCAAAAGAATGATCGGCACAGTTTCCCCCATTTCTTTTCGTATTCTTCTCGTTACCTCAATACCGTTCATATCCGGCAGCATCCAATCGATCACATATACGTCATAAATGTCGTCCCTCATCACAGCCTGTCTCGTCCGCAACAGCGCCTCCTTGCCGGATAAAGTCCATTCCGCACGCATTCCGATCTGCCCGAGCATATAGGTGACGCTGTCACAAGTATTGAAATCATCGTCCACCACCAGAGCCCGGCAATCCTTCAACTGCGGTATATCCTTTGGCTCCTGGGACTCCGAATTCAATCGGAACGTAAAGCAAACTGTCACCTCGGTTCCTTCTCCCTGTTCGCTCTTTACCTCTATGGTGCCATTCATCATATCCACAATATTTTTGGTGATTGCCATTCCCAGTCCGGTTCCTTGTATTCCGCTGATCGTGCTGCTCTTCTCCCTTTCAAAAGGTTCGAAAATATGTGACACGAATTCTTCACTCATACCGATTCCCGTATCCCGGATACTGAATTCGTAATTTGCATAACCTGCCGGCGCTCCGGGTTTTTCTCTAATGCGCATGCTGATGATGCCGCCGGCCGCCGTATATTTGACCGCATTGCTCAATAAATTCAAAAGTACCTGGTTTAACCGAAGCTTATCACAATATATCTCTTCATCTATCACATCCACTGCATCCATATAAAGATCCAGCTGTTTCGCATGCACGTCCGCCAAAAGTATATTGCGCAGACCATACAAAATATCCGGCAGGGAACATGGCTTTTCATCCAAATGCATTTTCCCGCTTTCAATACGGCTCATATCCAAAACGTCATTGATCAGGCTCAGCAAATGGTTTCCCGATGTCATGATCTTTTTCAAATATTCCGCTACTTGTTCCTTGTCGTCCATATGCGTGATTGCAAGAGTGGTAAATCCGACAATCGCGTTCATCGGCGTGCGGATATCATGGGACATATTGGACAAAAAGACGCTTTTTGCCTTATTTGCCTGGTTCGCCTGCTGCAGCGCGTCTTCCAACAGATTTTTCTTTTCTATTTCGTTTCGAATTTCTTCTTCTACACTGCGGAATCCTAAAACAATCCCCCGCTCTTCCGACCATTTTCCTGTCCGTACAATTTTTAACTGGTAATATTCTATTTCTCCATTGATGTAAGCACGATAATTCACATACTGCAAACTTTTTTCCAACAATTCTTCCTTCAAATAATCTACGGAAGAAAACTGTCTCACCATTTTCCGGTCATCCTCGTGTACAAATTTTTGTATGTAATCCTCCATGCTCTTTTGGAAAGAGATCTTTCCTTCCTTATCCGAAGCAAAAATTTTTCCATCCTCTCCGTTTATCCGGAATGGAATGCCAATGTCCGTATCCAGGTCAAAGTAGCAGACGATGCTGTAATCGATCCCCAACGCCTGAATCAGCTCCAACTGCCATCTTTCATTTTTCTTTTCCTGCAGCTTCTGGGCAGTGCAGTCCAGGAGAAATCTCTGATAGAAAAGTTCCCCGTTTTCCTGCAGCAATTTAATATTGCCCATGATATGCAGCGTTTCGCCGCTCTTGTGCTGCACTCTGTATTCGATGCTGACGCTGTCACCTTCCTTTTGCAGTTTCTTCATGCATTCCTGAATCTTTTCCCTGTCTTCCTCCACAACGCTTCCCGCAACCATGTCAAATCCGTCTTTTACCAATTCGTCCATAGACTCGTATCCCATGATCTTAAGCGCCGCCTTATTTATACTCAAAACGCGTGTCCCATCTACGCTATGGCATATGACCCCGCAGTCAATCGAGGTAAATATCTTTTCCAGCGTCTGATTCTTCTGCGTCAGTTCCTGTTTATACGCCCGTTCTTTTGTTACATCGATCGCTACCCCTACGGTCCCCATTACGCTGCCGTCCAAATTATAAAGAGGGGATTTATATGTTGTAAGCGTACGCCTCCCGGCACCTGTTTGGATCGTTTCTTCCGATATGAAAGTTCTTTTGCTTTCCATAACCTCTCTCTCGGATTCGATACAGGCAGGATCATCCCGTTCCACATCCCAAATATAAGCGTGTCCCCGCCCTTCTACCTGATGTTTGGGCTTATTTACCGTCTGGCAGAAACTATCATTTACCTTCTCATGAATACCATTTTTATCTTTATACCAGATCAGGTTCGGGATGTGATTGATCGTGGCTTCAAAAAAATGGTTGGTCTGCCAGAAGTCTTTGCTCATTTTATATGTCTGCTGCCATCTTAAAAAACGGAACTTTATTTCCTCTTCCGTCATAGGGCTGATCCATATATCTTTCACCTCAGGCAGAATACCGGAAAGAAGCCCTGTCTGCTCCTTATCCGCAATCAGTATCAACTCTGCTTCCTTGTTTTTTGATGAAACGATTCTGTCTGCCGCATTTTTCGTCTCCGGATCCCGTAAATCGGCCAGAATCACATTGGCTTTGGCCGCCAGCGCCTCATCCACTTCGCCGCTTTCCCAAAACTCATGTGTAAAATGCTCAAGCGGGGGCATCTCCTTTATTATTTCAAAGATTTCACTCCGATCTCCCAACAAATAAAAGTGTACGCAACAATGGTACATACCGCTTCCTCCTTATGTATGTAATCGATAATGAGTCTTATCATATTATTCTAATTATATATGATATTTCACGCATTGGCAAAGCCTTTTTCCAGTCTATATTAATTTATTACGCTAAAACGTCAGACTTGAAAAACACAATAACTCGTGATAAAATAATTTCTGCAAAATTTCTTACCAAGGGGGGAGAGTCCTATGAAATTTCTGGCGAATCGAAAACTCGCTACACGCATCAGTATTATTACTACCACCATTACTTTTGCAGGTATGCTTTTGCTTTGGTTCATCGTATCCAGCCGCGTCGCCTCCATGGTTGAAGATAACATTACCAACCAAATGACTGACGCCGTCGAATCCAGAGCATCTATCATAAGCGACTATGTGGCATCTGCAGAAGAATATGTAACCGCATTTGCATTGGGCAGCGAAGTCCGTGATCTCCTTGAACATCCGGAAGACCCCGCTTTGCTGCAGAAAGGGCAACAGTATACGGAGGATTTTGCCGCAGTCAAAGGCATTTTCGAAGGCTTATATATCGCCACTCCCGATACTTATGTTCTTACCCACACTTCCCAGGGAGCCATTGGAATCACTACCAGAACCGGTGAATCGCTGGATGAATTCCACAATACGATTTTATCCCAGCCCCAGCTGACGAATCTTGGCATTATGAAGTCTCCTGGAACCGGAAGCATGATCCTTTCCATGTATCATCCGCTTTTCGAAGGCGAAAAATGCATTGGCTATGTAGGCGCAGGCGTTTATGCCAGCCGGTTAATGGATGTATTGCTTGGCCTGAACATAAAAGGGCTTCCGAACAGCGAATATGTCTTTTTAAATGTGGACACTTGCACCTATCTTTATCATTCAGATGAAACCTTGCTAAATACCCAGACAACAGACAGCGGTTACCTGGAGATCATCCAGCGCATCAAAGAAAACGGAAGCACCGAGGCAGGTGTCTATACCTACCAGGATGAAAGCGGCATAGATCAGCTGGTCGTTTATAAATATATGAAAGACCGGAACTGGGTTTTCATGGTTCGTGACGATTCCTCAGAAGTATATGCAAAAGTGACGGCAGTACGCATTACGGTAGGTATCTTATGTGCGGTCGTAGCCGTAGTTATTATGCTCGTCACGCTGCTGATCCTGTACCGGGAAGGCAAAGAACTTATGGTTATGGAAAGGGCGATTCGGCGTCTTGGCGACCTGGAACTTTCCGCCGACCATGAATTGGAACCATTTTATGGAAGAAAAGATGAAATCGGCATGATTGCGCAAACAACCCATCACCTCTGCGACTGTCTGCGAAAAACAATCGACGATATCGGCCGTATCTTAGGAGAAATGGCAGATGGCAATATTGCCGTAGATGTTATAAAAAATGAAGCTTATTATATCGGCGATTTCAAAATTCTGGCCGAAAGTCTGAAAAGCATTCGTTTCCATCTTACGGATGTTATGCGCAATATCACGCATATCGCAAGCCAGGTAGACAGCGGGGCAAACCAGGTATCTGTAGGTGCCCAGGCTCTCTCCCAGGGCACCATGCAGCAAAAAGTTTCTATCAATAAACTGGTGTCCAATGTTACGGATATCACTGCACAAATACAAAGCAGCGCGGTTCGCTGCAAAGATGCCAGCGATCTTGTTGACAGAGCCACCGGATATGCGGCAGAAGCTGATACCAAGATGGAACAACTGGTCTCTGCTACCGATAATATCGCCCGTTCCTCAGCACAGATCAGCAGCATTATAAAAACCATTGAGGATATCGCTTTTCAAACAAATATTCTCGCTCTGAACGCCTCCGTCGAAGCAGCACGGGCGGGAGAAGCCGGAAAGGGATTCTCTGTCGTAGCGGACGAAGTAGGAAACCTTGCATCCAAATCCGCCGAAGCCGCAAGCAACACAAGCGCGTTGATCGGCCGCTCGATCGAAGACGTGGAGACAGGCACGGAGTCCACAAATCTTACGATTTCTGCAATGCAGGTAATCAGTGAATGCATCCAGTCGATTAAAGTGCTGATGGATGAAATTGCATTGGCCAGCGCCCAGCAATCGGAAATGATCGTCTCCGTGGAAAACCGAATTAAAGAGGTTTCCAAAGTAACGGAAGCGAACTCTACTTCGGCAGAAGAAAGCGCGGCAATTTCCAATGAGTTATCCAATCAGTCGAAAACGCTGAATCGTTTGATCAGCCAATTCCGTATTGAATAAATAATCAAAAAACCCTATTATTTTTTCAGCGCGGCATGCCCGGATAGTTTTCCGCTGGCAGCCGCGCTGAATTTTGTTACAAGCTGTTTGTTCCTATTTGTAAATCAATGCATAAGCATAAAACTTATCTGTTTTTATTGTAATTGTTTCAGGGTCACTGTCCGAATCGTTATAAACAGTCGGCTGCCCATCTTCCGTAACACAAATCATCTTATATTCTCTGTTTTCTTTATAAATGGCTGACGGAATTTTTATCGTAAACTCTACTTCCTTATCCATGCTGTATGTAGTACCGGAAGGCGGGTAAATATTATAAGTTCTCCCAATCGTATAATCCCCAAGGACTGCCTCAAAAGACTTGAAGCACATAGGCCCCTGTATCGCGTTCTTTATCTCAATCTTATAGGCATTATCTTTGGATGGAGTGTACTGTACGGCTTCTTTCCCCACGCATGCATACCGCTTTATTTCGTCAGGAGTTGTAGGTTTCCATGTGTCCACAATCCCTTTTATTCCTGCATTTATCATGGAAGATGTCCCCGGAGTACTTCCGGTTTTGTCGTTGTTGGAACCCGCATTATTGCTTCCGTTATCCCCGCCTGGATTGCCGCCCGGGTTATTATTATCCCCGCCTGGGTTGTTATCGTTATCCCCGTCAGGATTGCCTGGATTGTTATCGCTGTCTCCGCCCGGGTTGTCATTATTATCATCGCCGGGGTTAGGGTTATCTCCAGGATTATTATCATCGCCATCGTCCGGGTTATTATTATCATCATCAGGATCCGGGGCCGGCGTTGGAATATAGTTATAATGTATCGTTGCCTCTGACACTTTAGAAGCCGTATCGCCCAATTTTCCTATACTGTTCCACTGCGTCTCGGTACCAGTAAAGTATATATCTTTTAGCGGACAATCTGCAAATGCGGCTATTCCTATCGTGGTTACACTGTCGGGAATGATAACAGTGGTAAATGCCGAACAGCTGGCAAACGCATGCATCCCAATGCTTTCTGCTCCTTGCGGAATTTCCACTCCGGCAAGCATCTTACAATTCTGGAACATCCCCTCACCAATACGGTCTATATTTAGAGGCAGTGTTACGCTCATCAGGTTCCAGCATCCCGTAAACATATTATCGCCTAATTTTACCTGTTTGCTGCCCGGAGTGAATTTCGCACTTTTCATTTCCGTACATTCCATAAATGTTGTACTGCCTATCTCTCCGATGCTGGCAGGCAGAGTGATAGCTGTGAGACTTGTGCAAGCACGGAAAACATTTTGTCCGATTGTTTCCACCCCTTCGCCAATAGTCACCGAACTAAGATTTTTGCATCCGCGGAAAGCATCATCACCAATGGTTTTTACGCTGGAAGGAATCGTCGCAGAAATGATCTTAGAATCCTTGAAAGCACTATTCCCAATTACCGTCACACTGGAAGCAATCTCTACACTCAAAGCCCCGCAGTTCCAAAATGCGCTGGAGCCAATATTGGTAACACCATCCCCAATAACTATTTTTTGGATTTGACTGTTGTTATTGCTCCACGGCTGTTCTTCAACACTGCTGAAATCCGGCATAGCTCCTTTGCCCGAAATGGTCAGTGTACCTGCTTTCGTCAGGTTCCAGGCAAGCCCTCCGGCAAGAGGTCCGCTTGCTATCGAAGTATCGGCCTCCGGATCATCCGGCGAAATATAGCCTTCCGGGTATCGGGTAATATAATGGCTGGTGTTTCTCAATACCTCTTCTTTGGATATGGTTCGCCCCCAATGCACCTTACCTACGTGGTCTCCGGTACTCATGTTTCCTTCGGCAACCACCACGCCCCCCTCGCTTACATTGAGTACGATCACAGTATGAACATCATTGTTTACCTGCAGGATATCCCCGGCTTTTATATCCTCAAATGAAAATTCACCTGCTTCGTATATTCTGGCCGGCCAGCTTCCAAACGCCGCATCGCTGAGGGTAAATGCAAAAGCTACACAGCCAACGGCACTAATCCTCTTTCCATTAAGGAGTCCGCCATTCCAATGATAATATCCCTTTGAATCTGAATAGGGCTCATCATTGGTCCATACCGTTCCTTCCTTATACTTATCCTGATCTTTCAGCGCGATCATGGACTCATAAATTTCTGTCGGAGTAGGAAAGGAACTATCACGTGTAGTCATTAGCGTTGATGGATAAACCAAGGAGACGGCTTCTACCGGAATCTCTTCTGGAAGAATATTCTCTTGCTCCGGCTCGGTTTCTTCCGGGGTTGTGGGCTCATCAGCACCGGGATTTGTTTCCCCTGGTATCTCTTCTTCAGGAACATCATCCTGTCCCGGCTCGGTTTCTTCCGGAGTATTCGGCTCATTAACACCTGGAACCGTTTCTTCTGGTATTTCTTCCTCAGGAACATCTTCTTGCCCCGGTTCAGTTCCTTCCGGGATATTTGGCTTATTGACACCTGGAACCGTTTCCTCCGGTATTTCCTCTCCAGGTATCTCTTCCTCAGGAACATCCTCCTGTCCCGGTTCGGTTTCTGCCGGAGCATTCGGCTCATCGACACTGGGAACCGTTTCTTCTTGAGTTTTTTCCGAAAGAACACTCCCTTGATGCAAAGGATCCTCCTGGGCTGCGTATGCTACTAATGGACTGGAAATGCATAGGCATATCGCTAAAGCAGCTGAAAGAACTCGTTGTTTCAATTTTATGACCTCCTATTTTTAGTTTGGGGAGAACTTTTGATTGACAATACTCTCCCAATATATCATTATGCAAATATGATTATATCCAGCCAAAATTAATTTGTAAAGCAAAAAATGGCAAGCTTTTCTGTCTTAATATCTTCCACCAGCCAATCAATTAAATGCTCTTGATACCCTGCTCTTCTTTCTGTTTTCAAAAGCTGTGCAAGTTCCCGCAATTGGGCATTCGTAATTTTATCCAGCCGGTTCAAACGTTTTTCTGTAAGCATCTCATTCGATATTGACCTGTAATAGTCCTCCGCTGTCATTCTCCATGGGAAAATCTGCCCGGAGCCTCTTTCAATCACTCTGTCCGCTATCTCAATCCCTTCCGGGTCTATATCACCGCAGTAATATAATTTGCATCCAGACTTTAGCAGTAAATCTATTAAAAATAAAGAAGCTGTTCTTAACTGTCCGGAAGTACACACAATCGGATATTCTTCCCCTCCCATTTCTTCACACACTTGGGAAAAGACCATCTGGTTTTCTATAATGAAAACTTTCTTCCTACAGCTGTCCGCCCTTGTCAGTCTGCTCAGATTGGAAAGCGTCAGGACATATTTTTCACCCTTTCTAATAAAAGATCGGTAAGCTTCATGTTCCCTGTCACCTTCGTAGAAATGGATTCCATAACACGTGGTATAGCTGGAGATATCGTCAGGCATAATCCCTGCCGCATAATACAGGGCTAAAACATCCTCCTGTGCTTTTGGTTCCTCTGTCTTATAGGTAAAACTTAAAGCGCTGATCAGCAAACGTCCTGCTGCATTCTGCCTGTCAAAAGAATGGGGATTCTTTGTGATTTCTGCCCCCAGCACAGCCAGCCTGACATATTCCTTTCCATTCCCCTCCCCTTGGGATAAGTATGTCAATGCACTGCACACTTCCATAATCACTTTCTTTATATCATCCCTTGATTTTTCTCTTTCCCTCATAATCAACTGATAACCGTATTTTCGCTGTTCCCACACTTCATTGAGCCATAGAGTTCCCCCGGCGTCCTTTCCAAACCGGCTTCCCGCCTCATGCAGCACTTCTTCCCAAAACCGTTTGTTTAACTCCGTCTTTTCTTCTCTCCTCTGGCTGTTTGACAATATTTTTTCATTAAAATATTTTTCTACAAGAGCAGCCACTTCGACACCACAATACTTCGTCTCATCCAGTGCCGCCTGTAGCTGGGCAATGGAAAATTCAAAATCACCAGGCAGCAGACTTCTCCCAAAAACTTTACCCAACGCGATGCATTCCGCCTCAGATAAATGATTAAGAAAAATTTTTCCTGAAAGCTTCCCATATTTTATGTATTTTTTCTTCATCTCCATAAACATACGGATATATGCTTTATGATTTCTGAAATAAAGAGCGCATTCCTCCAAATTTTTTTCTTCCACTTCACTGTTCCTCAATGATTCTCTGTTTTCCGTTCCATAAATAATAAATAACCGTAACCACCTGTGAATTAGCCGGCCGAAGCAATTCTGCGATCCGCAGGAAGGGTACGGACGCATAGCATCCCCACAATACCTGCGAATTCATAATATAGTCAAAATCAAATTTTCTTACCAGATCAAACATGCTGCTGATATTTTTGTCATCCACCCCCGCAAAAGCTTCGTCCAGCGCAATCATTCTCGGCAAATCATCCTGCTCTGCCTTTTTATATTGCGCATTCACTGCCGCAAACAGCGGAACATACATGGCCATTGCCTTTTCCCCTCCGCTGAAGCGGTTAAAGGCTCCGTTGGTCAATTCTTTTTTATTATCGTTATTCCGGTAGTAAAACATTTTAAATTCAAACCACTTCCGATAGTCCAGCGCTTCTCTCACCAAATCCGAATAGCTTAAGACTTCTCCGTTTTCCTCTGCTATCTGTTTTACCGTATAAATCTTATTCCTGAAATGTGCAGAAATTTTTTCGATATCTTCCGCAGTCATTAATTCCCTGTCACGGTTAAGCATCTTCTCCAGCTCTGCGGTATCCAGTATCCCCTCTCCATCTGCGGTCTTCGCCCTCCAATCCAATGAAAAGGTCAGCGACATGGAAGTATCCATCTTTCGCATAAGGGAAGACATATCCTGAATCCATTTCCTGCTTTCTGCAATACGAACATTTAACTTTCTGCTCAGCGTATCCGACAGGATATTTTCAAACAACTCTCTGTCCTTCTGGCGGATCAACAGTTCGGTTTCATCGATCCTCTCTTTGATCACCTGATAAAATTCTTCAAAATACAACTTCCGTCCCTGCATATAAGAAACAATCCTATGACGTTTGCGCAGCACCATCGCATCTGTTGTTCCTTCTGCGAAACAATCTTCCATAAATGTTCCGTAAATTACCAGGTTTCCGATATGGGCATGAAAAATCCTGTCCATATTCGATACAATCTCCGTTACGGACTTATTTCTGTCAGTTTCCCTGATTATCGTTTTTGCCTGTTCCGCTGCTTCCGGTATTGTTTTGCTTTCTCTGTCAAATACAAGCCCCAGGGATAATTCTTCATCAAAATATTTCCTGAGCCGGGCTTCCTTCTCCACTTTTTCCGTCACACTATTTTTCTGTGCCTCAATACCCGGCTCCAGTCTTTTCACAGCTTCTTCCCATACTGCCTGTTTTTTACCTAATTCTGTTTCTTCCTTACCTTTTGAATCCAGTTCATCCCGGATCAGTTTCAACCGCTCCGCCCTCTCTTTATTCTCAGGTGCATTCAGGAATTCTTCCAGTTTCTCTATCTGTAGCTTCTGCTCCTGTATTTCCTGCTCTGCCCTTTTTTTATGGAGATCTTCTATATCGATTGCATCCTCCTCTTTCTCGATCAACTGTTTGTGCATATCTTTACTGGCTTCCTCGGCCAAAAAGCGCATTCCAGCCATCTGAAAGGATTCTAACTGACGCGCATACTCATGGATCGCTCCCAGTATTTCCTCATAACTCTCAATGTTTCTTTCATAGGGCAGCTCCCGGCATCTGGTTATAATTCGCTGTGCGGACTGCTTTTTTAGGATTTCACAGCTTTCTTTTTCTTTCTGTTTCTTCCCGCATTCCTCACTGCACTTTTCAAATGTCCAGTTTAGATCCTTCTTCATCGCGATTGCCTCGTCCAGCTCGTCAAATATGGGCAATCCGTGAAATTCTTCCTGCAAGATCCCAATTCTTTTCTTCACTCCGCTGATTTCCTGCTCTGATGTTTCCAATTCCTGCTGCAAAAGCTGCAATTCTTCCGTTTTTTTTCTAATTTGTTCCTTCTTCTTCTCCCTTCGTATGGATTCCCCAATATAACAAGCTTCCGTTTCAGGCCTGCTGTACCCTTCCAAGGCACCATGCCTGAAATAACCATCGGGTCTTAACACAATCCGGCAATCGTCTTCCTCCCCGATATTGGACAAGATCCTCTCGGTCATCTTCCGCAGCTCCATATCTTCGGTCGCCGCTGTCAGTTTACGGCATCTCATTTTCCCGGAATCTTCTAAGCAGAGAATCTTATCTGACCATTCTCCTAAAACCTTCATTGCCCGCGTATAATCCTTCTGCACCACCACCAGGGCATCTAAAAGCCCCGCATCTTCCAACTGGCATTCCAGCAAATCCCGATCCTGCATAGAAGCATACTCTGTAAAATCCACGGCCTCATAAAAAGGCAGAAAGGAAATATGATTCTCTGTCAGCTTCTTCCTCGTCCTGCACAGGATTTCCCTGCGCACAGGCGTTATCTCCGGTACTTTTTCTAATTCCTTCAATTCTTCCCTGCAGACTCTCAAAGACTCCGCCAGTTTTTCTTTCCGTACTTCCAAGGCGGAAAGCCCGCTTCCCAGCTTCTGGTTTTTCATCTCCCATATGTTTCCGATGAGATTGCGTATATTCCCATAATCCGGCATTCCCTGGTATTTCTGGATATAGACTGCCATCTGTTCCAGTTCCTTTTTGGACAGATAAAATTCCTGGTTATGCTGCTCCAGACCATAGTATGCCTCAATCAGGTCATCCCGTAGCGCCTCTTCCATTGTCTCCGCATCGTTTACCTGCTGCCATGCCTGCGCTTTCTTTTCCTCCAAGCTGCTGCACTCTTCTGACAACCTGTCCCATTGTATCTGTATTTCTTTGAATTTTTTCAGTTCCTCCAATGCCGCTTCCACATTTTTGCTTAGTTTTTCAATTTCACTTCTGATTTTCTTACATTCGTCATAACCATCGGAATTCTTCCACAAGCTTAAAATTTGTCCATGCCCGGAAAAGCAGATAAGCTCCTGGAGTTCATCCATCTCATGCACAAGCTGCTCTATCTCCATCTGATAAGCGTCAATATTTTTCTGGATCCCACGTACCGCAGCATCGTACTCCCGTATCGCATTTCTGTGGCTCTCAATGCTTTGGCAATACATGGCAAATTCCTTCCCAGCATCTTCCTGTCTGTTTCGGCATTGTCTTAATTTTTCATCCGCCTCTTCTAAATCTATTGTCCCGACAGCTTCTTTCTCCCGTTCCAGCAGACTTTTTTCCGCTTTGAGTTCCCCTGCTCTTATATATGATTTCTCCAGTTTTTCCTTAGTCTCCTTCAATTCCTCCATCTCTGCTTCCAGTTTTCCCCTGGCGGCGTCCACCATGTTTTTTTCTTCCAGATACGCCGCAGCTTTCTGTCCCAGCATATACTGATTATATCTTACATACTCATTTCGTATAATCTGCAGATCTTTATAAGCTCTTTTTAATCCCTCCAACTTTTCCTGTATATCATCCATTTTTTCCATGGCGTCCACCATAGCGCGCAAATCCTCATCGGACAAAGTCTGCAAAGAATCGTTCAGTATCTCATATACTTTTTTCGGCGTAAATTCCTTGGAAAGCTTGGGAGCCCGAACCTTTATGAGCAGCCGTATAAACTGTTCGTACTGTTCCAGCCTCGGGAACCCGAATATATGTTTATTTACAAAACGCATATAATCTTTCTGCGTTTCCGTAAACAGATTATTTTCTCCCAGTACCTTTTTCATCTCCTGCTTCGTATACGCGATCTTTGTATTTCCCACTTCCCGGTACAGATTAAAATCATATCCGATTCTCCTCCCATCCAATACCACAAACCCCCAGAAGCCCATAGCTTTCCCCTTTTGAGCCTGTTGGCCGATTCCAATTGTCCGATAGCGGTTCCCCTTCTTAAACTCCAAATACAGATAGCCGGTGGCTTCCTCCTTCTCCCCGTCATTCAAAAAATAGTATTCCATTCTCCTGTCATTGGAGCCAAAAGGATCCAGCCGGCTGGGAGTCCTGTCTCCATCCAGTATAAAAGGAATGAAACTTTGTGTTGTGATCGATTTTCCTGAACCATTCTGCCCGCGGAGAAGCAATTTACCGTCTGCAAAAGAAAATACTTCATCATCGTACAGCCAGAAATTCACAAATCCTATTCGGTTCATATGCCAACGCTCGCTCATCCATTCTTCTCCTTTGCATCAAACTCTGCCGGATAACTCCCGATCATTTTTCCTGCCGCCGGATAGATGACAAGTTCTTCGCCACACTCGTCAATCATCATCCATGATTTCATATAAGAAATAACCGCTGTCAACAGTTTTACGTCCTCCATCTCTCTGTATTCCTTGCTCCATGCCAGTCTGTACTTATCGCGGCAATGGTAAATTTCTTTCTGAAACTCTTTTGTTGAAACCACAATGCACCCGTCATACCGCTCTTTCCAAACACCCTCGTCTGCTTTTTCCCTGATCCGTCCGCACAAAAGTAAAACAAGTTCCGGGAGCATAGCCTCTCTTGGATGCATTTCTCCAAAAGATTCCCCTTCATCCATCACCAGAAAAGCAGCGTTTTTGTGTATATGAAGCTGTCCTCCCAAATATTCACTGAAATTTTTCTGTATCCACTGCCTCTGGTTTTTCAAATAGATACTGTCCGGGTTATCGGACTGGTTCCAGTAAAGGGCCGGGGCCGCAGCGATCTGCCTGTATACACGATTAATCCTGTAATGCCCCCTGTCCGCTTCGCCTTCCTGATTCTGCTGCTTTTCAAAGTCTTCCCATGACTGGAAACCAGCTATGCTATATGCAAAATTTACCGCCATATATCTGGAAAGCCCTGTGTTCTCATATAAGATCTCCTGTCCAATGCTGCTGCCCACATTATCGCTGCTGCCTTCATATGCTTCTAACAACCTCATGTTCTCACAAAACTGCAATACTCTTACGAGGGACTTCCTCTGTGTAAAAGATGTCCAGTCTACATCCATCACATCTTTTAGCTGCAGTTCCAGCATATCTACCAATTCAGATAACAAAAATTGCTCCTGTTCTTCCTTATCTTCCAGGAATATTAAGACAGCGCAAAAAAGACAGTAATCCCTGCTCTCCGTAAAGTCTGTAATGCCCATATAGCCTTCCGCACGGGCAGGTATTTTCTCCACCTTCAATATCTGTTCGTTATTGATCACCGTCCAGCCCAACTGCTCCCGGAAAAATTTCTGGCATTTCGTCAGCTCTCTGCGGACCTTCACATATAATTCTTTATTTTTCTTTTTGTCAATCCAACAATTCTCTATTAATGCCCTTACCGCTTCCATTTTTCCTAATCCTCAAACTGAAATATATATTTAGGCATCACCAGTTTCCCGTCTTCACATTTCAGCGTGTGGCTCCCCTCCTGTTTTATTAAACGGAACGCCTGTCCATACTCGGTACGTCCACTTTTGGAAACCGTCAGATTCGCCTGTGCAATCCAGCGCAGAAAAGTCTCCCTTGTATCCACTGAAATGCAGTCGTCAATCCGGCTGATATCCAGTTGGCCGTCCTGAATATATTTCATAACCAGCTTTCTGTCTTCCTCCAGTTTTTTCAAATATTGGTTACGCTGTGCAAGTTTCTCCAGCGCTTTACTTTCAAACCCGGATTTATGTATTCTTGGTTTATATGTTCTTGTATGGGGCTTTAATTCATATTCCGATGGCAGTTCATCAAAAACACTGCTGTTTATGCTATCCGTGGAACGCGGACAGTTTACTTTAAAATGCCGCACATGCTGTATTCCGAATATATGTGCCGAAAGTTTATGTGCCGCTTCCACGTTTTCGCACCGCGCAAACATCTGGATAAATTTCTTATAATCTTCCTTACGGCTGATTCCCCAATTTTGTATCTGTACGATCAATGCTGCATTTTGAATGATTTTCCGTATCACTTCATCTGTAATATCCATCACTTTCTGGCTTTCGCTTGGGTGCTTATCGGTCGAAATAAACCAATCTGACAGGCTCTTCCATTTTCCGTAAATATTTTCTCTTATCGCATTCTCCCTTAAATCCTGGATTTCCGAATTCGGATGCGGAATTGCCAGCTCACTTTCGATGACTCTCTCCAATACCTCGTCTACCATCTTCTGTGACAATTTCTTAATGATATTTTCAATACGTATGGATTTATTCTGAAGCTGCTGCACAAACTCCTGTAGATAAGAAATAAATCTGTCTTTATGTATGACAAATTCAATAGATTTAAGAACTTTATCTGATTTGCCTGAATAGAATTCTCTCAAATAATCCTGATAATTCCGATTTAACCTCTTAAAATCTTCCTGCAAATTGCTCCACCATTCATTCACGGCTTTCAGTTCCTGACGGTCAATCTGCTCCATTTCATGCAAGGCATTTTCAATCCGCACAAAATAATTCATTGACAGATTCCCACTGTCCATAAAAAGATTTTCAAGCTTTACCGTCATTCTCTCTATCTCTACTGCGTATTCCGACATTGTATAACGGTACTGCTTATTTTTATATTCTGCAATCGTATAAACTCTTTTCGGATCCTGAATAGGGGTAAGATTTTTCCATCCAACTAACGCCTCTAAATCTGTTTTCAACTGCTCCATAGCATAATCTGAAAACTCTGGATACTCCCTAAGCAGCTCCAGCACATCTTCCTTATATAACTGAAAATGCATTTTTTCATATTCAATAAAAAAAATCCGCATAATACGCCTGTATTGCGGCGCATTACCAGCAGATAAATATATAGTTTCCTGAATTGATTCCAAATAGTTCAAATTGTATCCCCCTTCATCCCCCCGTATCGTCTTCTTACCGTTTAAGATTGTCCGAAACATCCCGTCATATATATTCTCCATATACCGTCTTCTATATTTCTTAGTGTAAATCATATCATTTTCATGTCGTATACACAACAACATTTAAAATATAATTTGAATTTTTTCAAATCTCCTACATTTAATTTATCGTTTCAATTTGCCCACCGATATACTGACAGACGCCAACCGCTCCACTATTTATTCTCGCGACATAACTTATGATCGTCCTTCAATCAATTTTATCTGTTCCGCCACTTTAAGAACATTCAACTGATACTCCGCGATCTCTTTCAAAATCTGAAATCTTTCTGCCTTATTTCTGCCCTCACGGATCATTTGCGCATTATGAGTTTCCAGGTTGGATAAAACTGTAAGTTCCTTAATTGAAGCGAAGTCTCTCACATTATTCTTTTTTGCCAATTCAGGATTTTCATCCCGCCATGCTTTCGCGGTAAATCCGAATAATGCAACATTCAAAATATCCGCTTCCTCTGCATATGCCAACCACTCCAGATTTTCTTTATAATTTCCTGATGGGATCAAATAATTTTTTACCGCATCTGTTTGAATCAAATAATTATTTTTAGACAGAAATCTTTTTGCATCCCATTCAATTTTCTTTGCATCATTCTCCGCTTCTTTCAGCCTTTGAAATTCTTTGATCAAATATAGTTTAAAAACAGGACTGATCGCCGAGGCAAATTCAAATGCAATATCTTTATGTGCATACGTTCCTCCATGTTTTCCACGTTTCACAAATAGTCCTATCGCTTCTGTCTTTTCAATCCATTCTGAAACACTCAGTACAAACGTATGCAAACCTGCTTCGCTTTTAAAGTGGTCGAATTCGACCACTTTAAAAGCAGGATTATAAATCTGTTCCCATGTACCCAAAAATTCCAATGTTGCTCTATTTCGCATCCAATTTTTTACAACATCTGCTCCTCTGGACTCTCCGACTTTGGCTTTTGCAATATCAGTAATACAAATATAATCGTCAAAATTTTCCTCTGAAACAGTAATATTGATGTTTTGTACCACAATTACTTTGTTTTTTGCCATCCATTTCCTCCCGTACAGTACTAATCAAAATCTTATTTTCTATATAAAAGCATATCATATTACCGCTGTTTCTTCAATCGTTTTCCCGAACATAAGTTCTTTTAATTACTTCATAAATTTTCTTTGTTTAAAAAATCATCATTCATTTTTTGCTCAATTAACTATCAATACAACATCAAAGCAATGCATAATAATCATTTTATTCGACACAATATACCACAAAATAAAATGCTTATTATCCCAAAATCCCCCTCATTTCTACCTCGGCAAACTATTTTCGACACACAACGCCCCATACCCCGCGTATGTCAAGTTAATGTCACAAACTTTTTTCACTTTTCCCACGCGAAAATCGCTGAAACCCGCATAACTTCGTGGGGCGTATGGTTCGCTAATGCTAAGTTAGGGCAAAATTGACGGTGAATTAGTGTCAAGTTGGAATACCAAATAAAACTCTATTTTGCTATGCTAATATCCACAATCCAAATATCCATTTAAATATTCTTTATTTATCCTCGCTCATAAATTCACTATATGTACATATATTTTCGACTCCAAATAACTTTTTCAAATATACCATAAAATCGCCCTCTACAGGGACAGTTATAAACAGAACAAGTCTCTTTCTAGGTCTAGAACAACATACATAAAATAAATTCCTGTTTCTCACATATGCATCGTATTCATTTCCTTTTAATTTACTTGAATCACACCCCATATATTTATCAAATTGATAGTTATTCCAACCACGTCCAACCACAAAAAGTACATTTTGATATTCTTCTCCCTTTACTCCATGATCTGTCGAATACTCAGCATTCGGACTTAAAAACTCAAGTGTGTTTAACACCTCAGAATATGAAATGCCATAGAGATGACCTATTGTACTTCTTCCGTATTGGTTTTCAGGATCATCCAAATATTTTTTATGACTTTCCTGCACTTTAGGCGGTATTGGTATCTGAATTCCTTGTAATTCAAATAGTACCTTCATTACATCTCCAATAGTCCTCTTCCGCCCCTCCTCAAGCCGTTTTTCAAACTCGCTCCAAATTCGTTTCTGCCCTTTATACTCTATTGGATACCCTCTGCTTCCTAATACATCAAAAATCCGCGTAAGCCGTTTTTCCTCTAATGCTGAATACAAAGGTTCAACTACTTCTGAGAAAAATTCAAGATAAGGATCATCCCCATCTTTTAAACGTTCATCTAGCATTTCCAGAAGATTAACATAACTTTGTTGTTTTGCCAACATTTTATGTGTAATCATCAATGTAATATGTTCATCATTCCATTGATAATCCTTATCAAGTTTTTCCTGCAAATTATCTATGCGCTCTATCAAAATGTCATTGGGAAGTTCACCTTTATAGTACCCTTTCTGCCGATCCCCGCAAAAATCATTGCATGTAATTACTTTGACAAATCCATCATTTTCATCTGTAGCACAAATCTGTGGTAATTCAGGTCTCATTTCATTTAATACATCAACAATTACCTGTTGGGAACGAAAATTTGCTTCTTTACCAATAACAGCAATATTGGCAGAATCAATTATACCGCACGAACTCTTTTCATATATAGTTTGCCATGCATCACCAAAAAACCCAAACTGTGGTCCCTCTTTCATATCTATAAACCAATTTAAGAATTGATCAATAATAGCTTTCAATGAATCCTGATATTCATCAATCAATACAATTGGATATTGCACTGTCATGAGTTGACGAAATTTTTTATTGTCCATAAATCTGGCAAACAACAAAATGACATCATTATGGTGCAAATATAAAACTCTGTTTTCCACATACCTTGCCCCTATTTCATAATGCACCATATCAAAATCATCACCTTTTATCCCATCTGGTAACAGATTTTCTTCAACTACTTTCTTCTTCAATTCATGCTCAAATTGCTTAATAAGACCCCATGCAAACGTATGGATTGTCATTGGCTCAATAAAACTCTCCATCCGAAGTCTTGAAGCTATAACATCTACACCTGCATTCGTATATGTAATACAGGCAACTTTTTGTTTCTTCAAATTCAATGACTGCCAATAATTATCCTGTATCCAATCAATCACTTTATTCAGGGAATAAGTTTTTCCAGAACCAGCACCAGCTTCAACCCTAAAACTTTGTCCTGATTGCAAAGTTTTTATAATACAAGCATCTATTTCATTTGACCTCAGTTTCGCAATCTCATATTTGCCCAATGCCACAATTGTTTTCCTTCTTTCTTCTTTTTTCTTACTTTTTCTTAATATAAGTCCGTTTAAACTTTCTCCTTGTTTCTATAGCTGCGGGAAACTTAGATTGTTCATTTAACCATAGAAGTCCGTTTTCAATATATGAAGGTATACTATAATTATCTGCTATTTCTCCAAAAATTAAATCTAAAGCAAAATCTGTCTTTTTCCCTTCCGTTTCATCAAAATTAATACTTGTTTCCTCTTCATCTATCTCATAATATTCACGGTTTACATTCATAAGTGCTTCTTCTAAACTACGTGGATAAGTTCCATTTTCTTCCATCTGGAACTCCAAATGTCTAAGCCCATTCGTCTTCTGTTGCTCTGTTAATTCAAGTATTTGTTTCAATTCAATTTTTTTCGTCACCGCGATATCAAATACATCATGACACCACCTTTTTATTGTAGCATTCGATGTATCTGTGGCATCTTTGTGCAATGATTTATTTTGATCTTCATCTACAAAATCAATATCTGTTAAAATCAGTGTAGGTATTTCTAAAAAATCAACGAATCCAAAAAAACGATGCGCATATGCACCCCCAACTTCAATGATAGAACAATATTGAGACGACAACGATGGAACATTCCCTTTAAATTTTCCATATCTTTCACATTTTTTAATCATATCCGGAATCAACAGACGTTCTGCAGCCCCTTCCACTAAAATGGCTTTATCGCAAAAGTACAAATCACACCGACTTAATGTTAGATACTTTCTTAAAAATTCCATATTTTCTTTATGTTCTTCCTTTGCTTTACCTTCTTTCTCGCTGAATTTATTTAAATTTTTGCAGATAACCTGATCTGCTTTTCTTCGTAAATACCGTATATTTTTAAATGGGACTGTATTTGCAATATGTGGGGAATGCGTACTCATCACAATTTGAATCGGATTACCCGAAAATTCTGATAGCACATCTTTCAAATGTTCAACAAACACCTCTTGCAACTGAGGGTGCATATGTGCTTCTGGTTCCTCCAAAAACAATATCGGAATTGCGCTCTTAGCATTCTGCTTTACATTTCTGGCAAATTCCTTCAACAACAGTGTAATTTTAATTAGGTTCTTATATCCTAAACCGTTATGCGAACTGGGTAATGCCTCCCCAGTACCTGCTGTCACATAAGTCAAATCCGTATTGTTAATAATATCATTCTTCATTGAAAATTGTGTTTTCGCATATAATTGCATATCCTCTGCTGTTGGATAACCGAAAGGTGCCATATTACTTACAATATCAGATAATATCTCGTTTACCCTATTTTCTGCGTTCAGACTTTGCTTATCGACAAATTCCTTTAATGATTGTGTTTGAGTAGCAATTTCCTCTTCAATCTCAGATACATCACTTTTAAATATTCGATTCATCACTGTACTTAACGGTTTCTCTTTCACATTATCAGCTTCATCTAAACTTCTTTCTGCACTGATAGTAGTCAATACAAATAAATCTCTAATCTCCTTTTTTGTTTTTTCCTGCGTATTACTTATGTCCGTTGGATTTACTGCTATTATATGTAGCGAAAATAAACTCGAAAAATTTTGCTCTATAATTTTTGCCAAAATCTCAATATCGTATCCTACAGTTTCTTCTTCCCCAATATTTTCAATACTTTGTTTCATATTTTCATAGTTCTTTTTCAACTCATACAAAATATTGTCTGTTGCTGAAAATGAATATCTTGCCACAATTACTGCTTCTGTAACCTTTTCATCCAGATCTATAATAAACGGAGATAATCCTCCAAGGTAGTCCGTTTCCGATTCTTTAGAATAATCAATATACATACGTATCATTGTGGTAGGAATCATATCTACACAATCCTCAAATGAAATCCTGCCGCTCCAAAAATTAGTGAATGCATGATAGATGTTCTTACGGCATTGAATAGGATAATCATCAAAAACTAAATTACTGCCACTAACAACCATATCCATCAAATTCATAAGTGATGTCTTTCCGGCATTATTCTTTCCAACAAAAAGCGTCAATTCTTCATCGAAATCTACATCATAGTCCATTAGTAATCTAAAATTTTCTATATGTATTTTTTTTAGAAACATAATTTTCCCTTTCTCTAACAGTCAGGATTCTTTTGTACATCCTTTTAATAGATACTATATCATTGTATATAAACTACCTCTAAAAAATTATAATATCAGCTACATACACAAAATCAGGAAAATGCTTTTAAACTATAAATAAGCCATTTCCCTGATTTATGATCATAATACAAATGTCTGAACTCCTTTTACACTGTCTGAAGTCCTACAAGCAACTCTACCTCTGCAATATCAAGTCCTGAATATTTCGCAACCTTATCAATTGGCAATTCTCCATCTTGAAGCATTCTAAGCGCTGTCTCTTTTTTAGTTTTATCTATTCCCTTATCTATACCTTTATTCAAGATTGCCCTTGCTTCTGTCTCAATTAACGCTCCACTCATCATTCCACCTATCCCTTTCTGCACATTCTCATACTTTTGTGCGATTTCTTCGATTACATCACCAGAAAGTTCTATAATTGTACGTTTATCAAACGCTCCGATAATCCCTTCCTGCTCCAGTTTATCAAGTCTCTCCAAGATATTTTGGTACTCTTCTTTCAAATCCGCTAATCTCTGTTCATTACTATTATACACCTTAAAGTTCTTTTCATGTGAAAAAATATAAAACGGAATTAACAGTAACAAGCCTTTTGAAAAAATATCCTCCAGAGTATATTCCTGCACCTTCATTATCGGCACATCATACTCTACAGTGCCGCCCGGCGTTTTTATTACATACCGCATTTTGTCAGGTGTCTTTTTATAATTCCTTAGATATAGAACTGCCGTATTTGGAAATGTCACTGTCAATGTTTCATTAGTGACTTCCCCTTCATCTAAAGCGATCTGAGCATCATATTCAAACAATCTGATTGTCATCCGCCCATCCGGAAGGCTACTTTCACATTCCAGATGGTATTTTTTCTTTTTCCTCCCATAGATTACAAAATTAGTGTCTGTTATTCTTTCCTTGTCTGCCACATCCTGTTGGCCAATAAAATGTTCATTAGGATGAAACTCAATCTTTTCATTCCCTGTATAGTCTTCCTTGAAAATCTCATTGATTACCGGGATGATCATTTGTCGGCAATCATTTAAGATTGTACGGAATGCCCCATCATATATATTTCCCATAAACAATCCTCCGTATTTCTTATTACTATCATATCATTTTCGCATTGCATACACAACTACATTTAAAATACAATTTACATTTTTACTTCTAAGTGAACATTACTGACTGTGCTTACAATATTACTAAATGCGCAATAGAAATCTTAACTTCCAAGTCTCCTGCCCTTTCATTCACTGCTTCAAAATTACCCACTGATATAGTAACATATCAATCGCACTTATAGATATGTTTTATCCTATTCATTGCCGCCCATTTCCTATCCATAATCTGAATAAATCGGAGATACGATACACAAAGATTTTGTCATTTTGTGTAAAACTTGTTCAAACGTCTCTAGCAAATGTGAGATGGTTGAATACGTTTATTCCAAATTTATGCATAATAAGCACTTTATTCGACACAATATACCACAAAATAAAGTGCTTATTTCCCCAAAAACCTACTCCTTTCTACCTCGGCAGACTATTTTCGACACAAATCGACCCATACCCCGCGTATGTCAAGTTAATGTCACAAACTTTTTTCACTTTTTTTGAGTGAAAATCGCTGAAACCCGCATAACTTCGTGGGGCGTATGGTTGATTAGTGCTAAGTTGGGACAAAATTGACGGTGAATTAGTGTCAAGTTGAAATATTTGAAACAGCCTTCATTATCTCCTCTGCGACTTCCACCATACTCCTGTCTGGTGCATAAAGTTCCGTTCCTAACCCCTTTAACTGCCTGACCAAACCTGCTACATCCGGCACTAACCGGGATAGTCTTCCTATATTATAGACAAACACCCCATTATAAGTCCCTGCATTCTGTAAAAGTTTTTGCAGATCGGGCCGATCTGTTCGTAAGCCAGAAACACCATTGTCGATATATATATCAATTTCTGTCCTGTCTCCCCACATGCTCCGGATTTGTCCAGTCAATGTCTCTGCCTGATACCGGACTGCTGCCTGATCTGGCTTTCCTACTCTCGCATATATCGCTGCCCTCATTCTGTCTCCTCTCTATTCTCGCGGAAGTTCCACACAATTTCAACCTTTTTATCCTTATAGACGTATATTTTCTTAATAAATATATCAACCACTTCCTGTGTCAGCGCTTCTAAATGGGAATACCGTATGACCTGCTTCATATCTTCCTCTGTCCTGCGGTATTCTTCCTGAAGATGTTCCAGTTCTTTCCCATGTTTTTCTTCCTCTGCTGATAATGTAGTGATCTGCTCTTTTATGCTGTCCGCCTTCTGTCTGTAGGATACAGCCTGAACCGAACCAAACGCATAGCTTTCATACAAGGCATCCGCCTCTGCCTGGAGCTGCTTTTTCCTGCCCCGGCACTCTGCTATCTTCTTTTCCAGCCTTGCCATACAAGACTTCTGGAAAGAAACAAGACTCTGGTTCTCCTTTGCGACATCCCCGCGCACCATCAGTTCCCTGTTCAACATAGTCAGCACGGCTTCCTCCAACAAGTCGGCGGAAAAATAGGTACAGCACTCCGGTATCTGCAAAACAGCATGTTTCCGGCACTCAAACCTGCGGTATTTATTCTTCCCCCGTATGGGTTTATACGTCATGGAATAACCGCACCCGCCGCAGAACAGTTTCCCCACAAGGGGATTTTTCTCCCCTTTTCTGGCAGTGTCTGCTCCTTTACGGAACAGGCACACCTTTTCGTAATCTTCCAGAGAAACAAGCGGCTCATGGTGGTCTGGTATCACTTTCCAGTCCTCCGCCGGCACAGCGATACCGCCTGTACTGCCTACATATTTCCGCTTTGATTTTCCATAAGCCATCTCGCCTAAGTAAAAACGGTTATTCAGGACAGCCCGGACAGAGACGTTATCCCATGCCCGCATCCTGCCGCCTTTTTCTGCCCTCTCAGGATGGCGCATCTGCGTTTTGGTCGGTATCTCCTTTTCATTGAGAATCCTTGCGATCTGTGTGCTGCCGTTTCCGTCAAGGGCAAGGGCAAAGATGTAACGTACAATCTCCGCTTCCTTCTCATTTACTACAACCGCATTTTTTATTTCCCGGCTTTTTTCATACCCAAAGGGAACCTGTCCGAAAACATATTCCCCATTGGCGCATTTATTTTCAACCGAAGTTTTGACCTTTACGGATATATCTTTGCTGTATAAGTCATACAAAAGTGTCTGGAAAGCCGTGTCGATCGGGGTAGTGCTTCCTGCATGGTCACGGCTGTCATAATGGTCATTTACCGCGATAAACCGCACCCCCATGAACGGGAATATCTGGTTCATATAGGTTCCAAGCTCGATATAGTCTCTTGAGAAACGGGACATATCCTTGACAAGCACACACCCTATCTTATTGTCCCTGATCTCCTTTAAAAGCCTCTGCATCCCCGGCCTTTCCATGCTTGTGCCGGAATAGCCGTCATCACAAAACTCGGAAATCTCTTTATCCCTCAACTCACCGTTACCGCGTATGTAAGCGTGAAGCATAGCCCTCTGGCTGCTGATGCTGTTGCTCTCGTCCTTATCGTCCGCATCTTCCAGGGAAAGCCGCAGATAAATAGCAAGTTTATCCATTTATAAGCACCCCCTCCAGCAGTTCATTTGTATAGGCAAACTCCACTTCTATCCGCTTCCCAGGATAGACATAAATCTTCCGGATCAGGGATTCCACCATTTCCTTTGTCAGTTCCCTGCCGCTTTTTAACCGGAGCAGGGCACGGGCCGCCGCAAGGTATTTCCCTGATACAGCATCCAGGTTCTTCCTGTCTGCTTCCAGTTCCTCCTTCTGCCGGTTTAAGTCATTAAGCCTCCCCTCCTGCTGCATCTTATAAGCAACATACTCACTCTGGGGGATAATGCCCTCACGGTATTCCACATATTTTGTCCGTTCCGCCTCCTTTGCCGAGACAATCTCCCTTTCTGCTTTCCTGATTTTTGTATCAATCACTGTTCTGGCTGTCCTGAGTTGCTCTTTCACGATCTCCGTATACTGTTTTGGTTTTCCTAAATACACGGAAAACTCCATTCTAAGGAGCAGTAACAGAATATCCACCAGTTCCGCCTTTGAAATGCGGTTTGATGCAGGGCAGCCCTCCACCTTTGTCTGCCCGCCGTTTAAGCAGAAATACCCATCCAGCCTTGCCTTCCTGCCGTCCGCATAGGTTTTCACATAACTGTTCCGTGTCATTTTCCTGCCACACACGCCGCAGTAAAGCACATTGTCAAAAATATTCTCCCCTATCGGGCATCCTTCTGTCGGATGGGCATGGGTCCCCGTCCTTTCATGGAGCCTTTCCCTCACTTCTGCCGCTTCCGCAAACACCGCCGTATCAATAACCGCCTCATGGGTATTTTCTTTGACTACCCATTCTTCCTCCGCTTTGTGGATGCGGTTCTTTTCGTCCCTTGCCGTAATGGATGATTTACCCTGCACCAGTTTCCCGGTGTATGTTTCACTTTTCACGATACGCTCTACAGCGCCTTTATCCCAGCCTTTGTATTCTCCCTGTTCCGGGTCAAAAAAAACTTTTCCGGTTTTCCTATACACAGACGGCGGGTTGCATTTTTTCCTGTTCAGGTCATCCGCCACCGCCGCATAGCTTCCCGTTTCAATAAACAGGCTGAAAATATGCTTTACAATCCCTGCCGTGTTTTCATCCGGCAGGAGCTTGCGTATCTTCTTATCCCCATGACAGGCTCCGCCTGTCATTGCGCTTGTGTAGCCGTAGGGCGGCGGCCCTCCCACATAGGAACCTTCCTGCCGTCTCTGCTTTAAATGCTGCTTTGCTTTTACGGAAAAGTCCTTTGCATACATATCGTTGACAAGGTTTTTTATCTCCGTTGCCATCTGCTTTGTATTGCTTCCCCGGTTTCCCGT
>ERZ808035.165-NODE-165-length-76412-cov-6.239183_pt1 | contig 76412 bp, 50 predicted proteins | sample MGYA00380189_ERZ808035 | MGnify/ENA primary metagenome ERZ808035 (study PRJEB31490, sample SAMN06133407) | mouse gut metagenome | isolation source: M5_1 | host: mice | place: China: Chengdu | collected 2015-05 ... | reverse complement strand
GAATTGGACACAATCGCAATGGTTAAGAAAAGCAGTAAAATCAAATATGGCTATCAGGGTGGCAGATACAGCATCAAGGAAATCTATAAACAGTGCAGAAAACGCAGAGGACGCTCCAAATATCTGCTTTCCATTGACGTAACCGTTGGTGACGAGGCAATTGAGGCAAAAATCGTCTGTGTCCGGAACAAAAGCAAGAAAAAAGACTGGCTTGCCATCATCAGCACGGATACAACTCTCTCAGAGGAAGAAATCATCCGTATTTATGGGAAGCGCTGGGATATTGAGGTATTTTTCAGGACCTGCAAATCCTATCTGCATCTGGTAACGGAGTGCCGGAGCCTTTCCTATGATGCTTTGACCGCTCATGTATCCATTGTTTTTGCACGATATATGATGCTTGCAGTTACACAGCGATGCAATACGGATGACAAAACGATTTGCGAACTGTTTTTCTGCCTCATGGATGAACTGGATGACATCACGTTCAGTCAATCCATGGGGATTATCATAGATGCACTAATGGATACCGTTATGGAATATTTCCACATCACAGAACAGCAGCTGGAGGAATTCACCGCCAGCTTTATTCAGCGGCTGCCAAAGTACATGCAAAAAGCATTGGAGTGCGGTTCAGCGGCTGCCTGAGCGCTATTTTGTGAGCTAAAGTATTGATTTTTCAAGGAGCAAATCCCATTTTTAATGTGGGAAGTTTGAGTAATTTATCATAGTAAGTAAGTGTCCAACGAAAGAGAGGGCGGTACATCGCGTTGATGTACGCCCTCTCTTTCATGGTGCCAGTTTATTTCACTTTGACTGTGTATTTTACAGTGGCCGTTTTTTCGTTGTCAGCCTGTCCCTGGAAGGTTACCCTGAACTGCAGGCTGTAGCTTTTGCCTTTTTGTGCATCCCGCGTATTTCTGATGGTAAGCGCTCCTGTGGATGGCTGGTAGCTGCATGTGAAGGCATCCCGGTTGTTCAGCAGTTCCACATTGGTGATGACCGGATCGGTTCCGCCTTTTAAAGTGGCGGAGATATTCCTCGTGATACTGCTTTGTGCACCGCTGAAGAAAGTAGTGTTTCCGGGAGACAGCGTTACTTTTGGTTTCCCTTGTTTGAGCCTGAGGGAAATCTCCGGCGTGGTATACAGGAACGTATCGCCGTCAGTGTTTTCCATGGTAAGTTTCAGTTTTACCTTATAATTGTATTTTGTGATCAGCGCCGCGTCATCCTTTGCGAAAATGAAAATCCTGCCGTCTATGCACAGAGCGTCAAACAAATGGGCCGCCCTTCCGGAAAGCCGCACATCGGTGATGGTTCCGTTCAGGGATTTGAGTGTGGGCGTTACGGTCACAAAAGTGCCGTAGCGGTTCAGCACGTCTATGGATCCTTTTGCGGATACTTTAATTGCTTTTTCCACAGGCACATCCACGATTTTTACCGTCAGCGGTGTGGATACTGTTAATGTATCGGTGGCGCGGACATTTACCCTGAATTTATAGGTGCCTTTGGAAACAGCAGCATTGTTTAAGCCTGCGGTCACGTTCTTGCTGTACCGGTTATAGTTGAATACGATTCCTTTGTTGAGCAGTGTCTGTGCTTTTGCATCTGCGGCGCTTACACTGACACCCAGAGGCTCAAACAGCGCGCCGTCCTTCCATGTGATGCCGGTGCAGGCAGTGTCATAGGCCTGCAATGTGGCATTGGTGTTGAGCTGCAGCGTGTTTTTCTGCAGTCCGGGAGCCGGTTTTCCCATGTTTACCTTGACAGTGAAGGGGATTACAACCGCTTCCGCCCATGGGTCTGCGTTCAGAGTGACCTTTGCTTTCAATGTTATATTTTTCTGGATGCCGCTTGCGCTTACGAGCAGATTTCCGTTTTTGCTGATCAGGGTAAGTCCGGCCTTTGCGGAGGCTTCATCCAGTGAGGCTGTTGTGGCGGCTGTCCGGGTATAGCCCGGCGGAATTACGGCCTGAGGGTTCAGAACTGCGCAGGTAAGCCCGGCCGTCGGATACAGTGTTACGGTTTTGTTTGTTACAAAGCCCCGGGGCGCTTTCTTTTCCACGTTTATGGTACAGGCAGAGGTTACATCCTTATAACCGTCAAAACGGAGCGTGAGAGTGCCTTTTTTATCACAGCCTGTTGTAAGGCCGGACTTTTTGGCCCTTATCACATATCTGCCGGTGTCTTCTGCCGTCAGGGTAAAATCGCAGTCAGCTAATTCTGCATGAAGTAAACGCTCTCCGGTGACAAATTCTAACGTGCTTTCCCAGTCAGAGTAGAAAAGGTTTACTTTTGTATTCTGCTTTACTTTGTATTTCGGAATCTGGTCGATCACTTTCACGGAAAAACCGACGTTACTGTAGTCATATACTGTGCCGCTGCTTTTCAGGATTGTTTTTCCCTGAAGGGAGAGTCTGTAATTTCCCTTTGGGGTGTTCTCTTTTGCCTTTATGACGTATGTGTCATGTTCGCTGTCTGATGCGGTTCCTTTTTCCAGGACAAACATGGAAGCATCATTTCCTGCAAGATTTGCGTCTGTCACTTCATATCCTTCGTCTGGATAGAGGAAGAAGGAGGTTCCTGTGGTCTGCTGCAGATTGACCGTGATGGAATCCATGCTTATGTGAGGCTTCACATCGGTGACGCACAGCCAGATGTCTTTTTGGGTTTTGGCCGCGTCATTTGCAGTGAGGGTGATCCTGGCTGTACCTGAAGCTTTTATGGTGACGGGAATGGTATAACTGCCCGGGGCGGTGGGATCGGCGGCCGCCTTACCTGCCGTGATGACCTTGGGGTTGCTGCTCTTTACGGTCAGTTTTGCGGCGTTGGTGACAGAGGCGTGGATCGTGCCGGTTCCTGCTGTCAGGCTGCCGTGGAAGGTTTGCAGCGGGCCGGAAATATCCTTATCAGGATCTGGCGCAAAGTTATCTACGCCGGTTACCTGAATACGGGCAGGCGCTTCTTCTGTTACGGTTATTTTGTACTGTGCCTGAAAGGTTTTGCCGTCTTTAAAAGTAATCTTTGCCCGGACCACTGCTTTGCCTGCACTTTTGGCGTTCAGGACTACAGCAGGCTGTGCGCCGTTATCTGTCCCGACAGAGACGGTGAGGGAGGCTGTCTCTGGTTGATCGACGCTCCACTGCACCCGGTCTGCATAGGCCGTCATGTCGGGCATCCGGGATGTTCCGTTTACTGGAATGTGACTGGCGGCAAAGCCGGTGTCATTCATGTTCCATAACAGTGTCAGGTCTGTGCTGCCGCCTTTTTGCAGAGAACTGCTTTCTGAGCCGATGGCGATTCCCGTCACTGCGTTAAGGGATAGGGGGATGCTGGTCTTATAGGGCCTGGCCGATGGATTGCCGGGATCGTTATACTGTGCCGCAAAGGATTTTTCCTGCAGGCCGGCAAAGGGCTTTAAGACTGCATCGGGATAGCGCCATTCCCAGCCGTCGAAGCCTTCCGGAAAAGGAACATCGGCCAGTGTAAGCTGCTCGTTGGTAAGAACCGGTTTTAACTGCTGCTTCAGGGCTGCTTCCTGCTTTTCCGCGGGAATATTGCCGCTTCCGGTTACTTCCTGAACGGTGACCGCGCAGGTGTCTGTCAGAGTCCGGCCGTCTTTCGTGACAACGGAGGCCGTGACTGTGGCTTCTCCGGCTGCGTATGCCGTGATCAGGGCTGTTCTGGCAGATGTGCCGGTACCCTCTGTCCCTGGCCCGTATGCATCGGTATAGACCGCTGCAACGGCTTTGTCTGAGGATGTCCATGTGACCGTTTTTATGGCGGTGGTATCATCGGGTGTGATATACAGTTTCAGCTTTTTGGAGACGGGTAGATCTGCAACCGGTCTCCCCAGGGTGTCGGTGACCTGCCTGCCCTCGGAATCAACGTATAAGGTGCATGTTTTGTCGCTAAACGCAATGCTGGTCAGTTCATTTCTGCCTACCGTTACGCTGCAGGTCAGGGTGGGACCGTCTTTGACTGCGGCAAGGATCTTGCAGTTTCCTGCGCCCACAGGGGAAACCACACCGTTAGCGGCTGTGGCAACGCTTTCGTCAGTGCTGCTCCATGTGACGGAGGAACTGATGTCCTTTACGCCGTCGCTGACGGTCAGTGTTTCGGTTTTGCCGATATCCGCCAGATCGAAACTCAGCGCGGTACGGCTCAGGGAATAGTTCAATACATAAACGGTACAGGAGGCTGTCTTCTGGTTGTGCGTGGCGGCCGTGACAGTGGCAGTGCCTGTGCCGACGGCTGTCACTGTGCCCCGGCCGTCTACTGTGGCGACAGCAGGTGTGTCGCTGGACCAGGTTATATTTTTATCAGTGGTATTGTCGGGTTTGACCACAGCGGTGAGCTGCTCTGTCTGCCCCGGCTGCATGTTTATGCTTGCTTTGTTCAGGGTGATGCCTGCTGCGTTCACCACGGCGTTCTGTCCGCGTACACCTGCATACCCGATTTTCGAGCACATATTTCCATCTGTGCTTTCGGCGGTGATCCGGTATATTTCTCCGGGATCGGTGCCTTTCAGTTCTGCAGCCGTAAAATTATGGAAGTCTGTTTTTTTGCTGTCCGGCGCTGTAATTGTAAATGAGCAAATGACATCAGTGTCATATGGCTTTGTAACGGATACGGTGACGGGCCAGGTATAGGATCCGACTCCGTAATATGCGCCGGTCTGCTCATCGTCATGAAACCAGACACTGCCGCTGTCCAGAGAATGCCATTTTCCCAGCGTTTCGCTGGCATCAGCGGTATTTCTGTAGTAAGGGATTCCGGTGAACAGATCGGTGCCGATGATGTCGTTTCTGCTGATTTTCGCATAATAGCCCGGATATTTTTTATCTGTGCACTGCAGATAGAGGGTGAAGAAGCTGCCGGTCCAGGAGGCACTGTCTATCTTCCAGTCTGTATCGGGAACGGGAGTTCCCAGACGGTCAAAAAGTTCCAGTTTGAAATTTTTATTTTTCCAATAGGATAACGCCTCTTCCTTGCTGACGCTGCCATGGTATGTATGGTCATACTCGCCCTTTAACTGTTCGGAACTGAACTGCACGTAACAGTCCCTGGCGCCGCTGCCTGCCCCGGACCATCGCCCCATGGTCTGAGATTCTATGTAGAATTTCTCGTTATCATAGACACAGAGTGTGTGCCTGGAAAGGTCGGTGGAGCCCTGTGAGAGCAGAAGCGTGTATACGCCTTCGCCCAGGCCGGTGCTGTCCTGCCAGGTGCCGGTAAAGCGGGTGTATTCTTTTTGCTGATCTGCTTCTGCGGTGAGGACAACCGGATTCCCCGCTGTATCGTTGCTTTTTGTGAAAAGCTGCGCAGTGATCTCAGGAGCATCCGGACCTTCGGCAATTTGTTCCGTGGGGATCAATATGTTTATGTCCAGCTTTTTCAGAGGGGCGGCGTGGTACAGATCCATATCGGAATAAGGGTACAGTGTGGTGCCGGCGGATGGGAAGTAGTTGTACCATTTTACGCTGTAATTTGTATGGTCAAAAGTTATGGCTCTTCCGGTGTCATCTGTATATTTGTATACGAAATAGGCCGCTTCATTTCGGGCCGGAGCGTAACATCCGCCCTGTTCGTTCCGGAAATCCAGCAGTAACAGGGAGTTTTGGAGCTTACACTCTGCAGCGCCGAGCAGAGTTTTATGGCCGGCATCGCCGTAGACCGATACAGATACTGTTATGCCGTCTGCAACGGTAGAGTTGGTCTTAACCTCATACACACCTTTTTTGTAATTATAATGTTCAAAGCTTACAAAATCGTTGCTGGTATTGTAAGAGAAGCTGATATGTTTATCCCTGATGTTATCGACAAAAGCATATCCGCTTTCTGCTCTCAGCTCATAGGTGTATTTCCGGCTGCCGGAGAAGTTCCAGAAAGTCTCTTTTTGGAGTTTTTTCAGTTTATAGGTAACGGTTTTCCGGTGGCGGCCTGTAATGCTGCTGCCGGCGTATTCTGTGACCGCTTCGCCGTTCTCATAGAATACAGGCTGTATTTTTGCAGGATCAATGTTGATGCCCTGAAGCGCAACATACAGATAATCACCGCAATTATCGTAATAGCTTTCTTCGTAATAATTACCGCTATAACGGTCGGCATATACCAGAGCATCTATGACTGCGACATCCTCCACGCATACCGCATCGGCAGCGAAGAACTGTGAGTCATCCGTGTAGTTGACGGTGATACCGTATTTTCCGGCGGGAAGGTATCGGGCAAAATAAATGCAGGTATGAAGTTCAAGGCTTTTTCCAAAAGAAAAATCGGAAACAGGGAAATCGCCAAAGATATTTTTGTATGGATTATCATCCTGCAGGCGGGTTTCTATGGAGGAAGCGGTTCCGACAGCCGTGCCATCCGGGTCTGTGAGTACAACGCTCCGGATCTGATCGCTTTCATACGCTGCAGGAAGGTGATCAAGGACAAGCTCTACGGAGGCCGCATCGGGTCTGATATATTTTGCCGCTGAAAGAGGCGCGGCCGCATTGTCACGGAAGGTAACCTGATGGGTCTGCCGGAACCATTCGGTGCCGTAGCTGTCCGTCAGGGTGATAACGGCTGTGCAGGGTGTGTCTGGCGTAACGGTAATACCACTGTTTTGGCCGGAAACATTCTTGAGAATATCCTTTATATAATAGATGTCATAGTAGCTTTGCGGCATTTCCGGGCCGGAAACAGTATGTCCGTCGATGGAGAGAGACAGCTTGTAATTTCTGTCATAATCGGATTTCAGTCCGGTTGCTTTGATGATAAAAGGTATTGTCCCATCCGCAGTATAATATTCCGGAGCAAGGGTCACTTCCATATCGCCCCGCTGGCTGTTTCTTGTATCCTGGACCCAGTCAAGGTAAAGTCCGGAGAGCATGACAGGCAGTTTTGCCTCTGTGATGCTCTCTGAGTTGATTACATTTCCGTCAAAAAGAGCGCTGTTTAGCGATGCCAGCGCGGACAGATCCGGAAGGCTGACGAGGTCGTTATGGGACAGACAGATATTTGTCAGTCCGGCCAGACTGCCAAGTTCATCGGCCGAGGTGATGGAGTGCCCTTGTAAATCCAGAGAGCGAAGAGAGTCCATATATTCGATCCCGGCTATGGAATGAATGGTGCCGGAGGTCCGGGATCTTGGATAAGAGAGGGAGGTCAGCGCTTCCAGCTTGTCACTGGTGATTTTTTTACTGTTGGCAATACCCAGTTCCTGTTTGATACAGCTGCGGAATACATCATCCGGGAAAGCGCTGTCCTCATAAGTTTTGATTTCCCCGGTAGTAAACTTCAGCGGGTCGTCAACGCTGCCCAGTTCCTCAAAAGATCCTGCGGACAGGAGGCTTTCGGGCACAATAAAATATTCATAGTCTGTATTTTCGGTCAGATCGGTAAGGGTGAAGGAAAGCTGTCCGGAATTGCCAATGCCGGGTATCATATAACCGGTTTGCTCTTTCCAGGCAAGTGTTGTTCCGATTTCAGAACGATAGTACAGAGTGAAGGGGATCGATTCATCCAGCCGGTAAAAAGGAGTCAGTTCCACAAGCGCCTGCAGGCTTGTTGTTCCGGTTTTTTGCGTCAGTTTGACCCGGGCATTTGTAATGTCCTTCAGAACAACCGGAATTTCTTCCGATTCAATCGTAGTTTTTGTGCCGCTGCCTGTCCTTACGGTCAATGCTGCTTTGGCGGCCCGGATATTGATACGGTGGTCATTGATCAGGACATAGTATCTGTCAGGGAGAACGATGCCGTTTTCGTCCGTACATGGAGAGGGGGATATTTCTTTCCAGGACCGGTAAGAATCCGGATTTTCTGTATCCTCCGTATAGAGCAGGCGTATATTCGACAGACTTTCCCCCAAAGGATTGTCAATGGTCCACAGAATCCGGGCAGACTGGTATCCGGTCTCCTCTACTGTAAGACCGCGTATGGAGACTGCGGATTCTGCTACAGCCGGTTCGGTGGTGAACTGTAAGGGTTCTGTCAGGAGTGAATAATAGAAAGTGTGCTCTTTTTCGTCATAGACGCGGTATGCCACGCGGTAATGATAGGTGGTACCCGGTGCAAGCGTCTGGCCTGTCGTAAAGACACCTGACAGACGGTAATAAGAATTATAATTATCATCCAGGCAGGGTGTACAGTTCCAGTCACCCAGAGAAACTGACTTAAACGAAGAGGAGTTGAGCTCTGAAAAAGAGATCCGGGCAGTTTTCCTGAAGAAATCCTCTGCCGTTGCAGCGCTTTGCGTGTAAATGAAATAAAGTGCATCGCTGACATCGGTGGAAGCGTCTGCCGTGAAATCAGCCAGGTAGCTTTTGGGTGTGATTTGAATGTTTCTGAGTTCATAACCCATAGGGTCCTCGGTGGGATATTCGGTGGAAGCATCCGCGGTATCCGCTGAGGGATTCTCCGGGCTTTCTTCGGAAAGGATGTCATCTGGTGCTGCCGCAGAATCTTCCGGAAGCATACCGGCATCGGAATCCTGGTCAGCATCGGTGTCAGGGATTGTATCGTCGGGGCTCTCGTCAGCATCGGCATCGCTGCCGGGGACTGTATGGTCGGGGTTCCCGCCGGCATTTCCGCCGGGGATCGTATCGTCGGAGTCCTCGTTAGTGCCGTCGGAAGTATTGCCGGGTGTATTATCGGAATTGTCGCCGGCGTTACCGTTTTCGCCGCCGCTTCCGGGGAGAGAAGCGCCGGAGGTGTCGTCGAAAGTATCACCAGGCATATTATCGGAATTGTCGCCGGCGTTATCGTCTGCGCCGCCGCTTCCGGGGAGAGAACCGTCGGAGGTGTCGTCGAAAGTGTCGCCAGACGTATCAGAGGAATTGCCGCCGGCGTTACGATCTGCGCTGCTGCCGCCGTCGGGAATGGAGCCGGCCTGGGCTTCGGCGGAAAACGGATGGACAGAGTTTTCACCGGCGTGACCGTTGGAATCGTCCGCAGATGACTGTACGGTGGTTACGTCCTGTGTTTTTGCGTAGACCGGCATACCTGCGGGCAGTATGTTTGTGATGGTAAGAATGGTACAAAGTAATATTGTACTCAGCCTGTGTTTTCTTTGTTTCATTTTCCTTCTCCTTCTCCTTCTCCTGTTTTTGTGTGTTATGGGAAATTCAGGTGTTTACTTGAGTTTGCGGAGCATATCCGGTAAACGCGCGCTGCCGCTTCTGTGAATATTAGATAGAAATTTGTTATGGCGTTTACGATAATTTATGTTAGCGTATTATGTGCGTAAGGAGCAAGAAGAGAGGGGAAATTGCGCATGAAAAGGCAGAAAATGACAAGAAAATGACAGGGGAAAAGGAAGAAAACCGATCAGGAAAGAATATAAAATATGTGTTAGTGAAATGGGGCAGAATATGTTAAGATAAATAAGATTCAGAGCATCACGGATAAAGATAACTGAAAGATACGGCCGCGAAAGACAGTGTCGGGGGGTTATTCCCGGCTGCGATCCGGGGTGATACGGTATCTCATGATTTGAAACAATACAGACGGAGGCATCCTATGAAAGAATTAGAATATCCCTTTGACAGTGAATATATCCTGAAGAAGTCCAAAAAACTGAAACGGCAGCTTCTGGAAAACGCGCAGGCCGCCGGGACTCCTCTTTTACAGAAAAGGATTGCGGTACTGGGAGGCAGCACGACCCATGATATCATCCGTGTATTGGAGGTCTTTCTGCTGAACCACGGGATCGAGCCGGTCTTTTACGAGTCGGAGTATGCGCAGTACTGGCAGGATGTGATGTTTGACAATCCGCAGCTTACGGCATTTGCCCCGGATCTGGTCTATATCCATACGTCCAACCGCAATGTCACGGCTTATCCGGCGGCGGGGGACAGCCCGGAACGGATCGGGGAGCTTGTGGAGGAGCAGTACGGGCATTTTCAGGTGATGTGGGACAAGATCACGCAGCAGTACCACTGCCCTGTGATCCAGAACAACTTTGAGTACCCTTTTTACAGGATTCTGGGAAACCAGGAGGCGGTATACCGGCAGGGGCGCATCAGTTTCCTGAACAGCCTGAATGAACGGTTTTATCAGTATGCAAGGGAGCATGAGGGATTCTATATCAACGATATCAATTACATGTCGGCGGCCTACGGGCTTGACAGATGGGCGGATCCTTTTTACTGGCATATGTACAAATATGCCATGTGTATGCAGGCGATCCCGGAATTTGCCCACAATCTGGCCAATATTATCAAGGCGGTGTTCGGAAAAAACAAGAAATCTCTTGTGCTGGATCTGGACAATACGCTCTGGGGCGGAATTGTCGGGGATGACGGCGTGGAAAATCTGGAAATCGGGCAGGAGACTTCCATGGGACAGGTGTATTCGGAGTTCCAGTCCTATATCAAAGCACAGAAAGACATCGGCGTGATGCTCAACGTCGCGTCCAAGAATGAGCATGACAATGCCGTTGCCGGGCTGAACCATCCGGACGGTATCCTGCGGCCGGAGGACTTTATCCTGATCAAGGCGAACTGGGAGCCGAAGAGCCGGAATATTGCGGAAATTGCGGAGGAGATGAACATTCTGCCCGACAGCCTTGTATTTGTGGATGACAACCCGGCGGAGAGGGATATCGTGGGCACACATGTGACGGGAGTGTCAGTTCCTGAGATCGGGACGCCGGAGCAGTATATCCGGGTGCTGGACCATGCGGGCTTCTTTGAAGTGACACAACTGTCAGAAGATGACCGGAAGCGGAATGAGATGTATAAGGCGAATATGGAGCGGAAACAGCAGCAGAACAGCTTCGGGGATTACAGGGAGTATCTGCAGTCCCTTGACATGAAGGGGACAATCCGGCCCTTTGAGCCGATTTATATGGCGCGGATCGCCCAGCTTACCAACAAGAGCAACCAGTTTAACCTGACCACCAGGCGGTATACCCAGAGTGACATAGAACAGTTTGCGGCGGACGAAGCCTATATCACCCGGTACGGGAAACTTGAGGACAAATTCGGCGACAACGGTGTGGTCTCCGTGGTGATGGGCAGGAAGGAGCCAGCAGATAAGGTTCTGCATCTGGAACTGTGGCTCATGAGCTGCCGGGTGTTGAAGCGGGATATGGAATTTGCCATGATGGACAGCATCGTGGAGGCCTGCAGAGACTGCGGCATCGGAACTGTCATGGGATATTATTATCCTACAGCTAAAAACGCCATGGTGAAGGATTTCTATGGTACGATAGGATTTACGAAAATCCATGAGGAGTCGGACGGCAGCACCATATGGCGGTTTGACATACCGGAAGAATATGAGAAGAAAAACAGGGTGATCGAAGTGCAGCCCACAGTTGCCAAATTTCAGCAAAAACGTTATAGTATTAACTGACATGCAGAAAGAGATGCCGGGATATGGGACAGGCATGAAAGGAGTTAAAGAACGAAATGAGCAGAGACGAAGTGTTTGTAAAGTTAAATGAGGTATTTCAGGATGTATTCGATGATGAGAGTATTACCGTGACAGAGACTACCACGGCAGACGATATTGAGGAGTGGGATTCCCTTGAGCATATTAACCTTCTGGCAGCAGTGGAGCAGGAGTTTGGCATGAAGTTCAATATGGGACAGGTTGTGTCCATGAAAAATGTGGGTGAGATGGCAGACATCATTCTTTCACAGATCGGATAAAACGGTTATGGCGGATAAACTGATCGACAGAATACACAGATTATATGACAGGCTGGACAGGCTTGGCAGAGGCAGAGAGGCGGTTCTTGTATGGAGCGCCTTTGCCGTGCTGGTCTTCGGCGTGGTCTTTTTCATGGGAACGCTGACTTCAGGGTTTCATCTGGTGGATGACTGGGAGTTTGCCAAGTATGTGGACTGGATGACGCTGGAACACAGAAGCCTGTGGGATTGTCTGAGGGAAGCCGTCGGGTACGATCTTACCATGCGCTTCCGGCCGCTTTATTATATAAACCGTGTCCTTATGGCGTGGATATTTGGTATAAATCTGACAGCTATGTCAGTTATTAAGGCGGCGGAGATTGTTGTGGCACTCGTGTCACTTTATTATTGTGCCAGACATATGAAGTGCAATATGGTATATGCGGCATTGTTTGCCCTGACGGTGATGGTGGGATATCAGTCGGCAGTCTGGTGGAAGCTGGGACCCCAGGAATCTTACGACATCATGATGTTTGCGATAGGTTTTTATCTGCTGCTCAAGTGGCTTGGGATAAATAAGAAATGGTATGCATTTGCCAGTGTGGGAGCTTTTTTCCTGATGTCTCTTTACAAGGAACCTTTTATTCTGCTGCTGCCCTTTGCAGGACTGTATGTTCTATATGAGGAAATGGCGGGCAGAAAAGTGACGGTGCGGGAGTTATGGGGAGCGGTCAGGAGAAGACTTCCCTATCTGCTGTCGATCGGCCTGATTTTCGTTGCAGAGATGGTTTTGATTGTATTTGTGATCGGCACAAACAATTACTCTTATGTCGGCCTGGATGAGAGCGTGACCGTGGATCAGTATGTGCAGGCATGGAGTCTGGCGGCCCATACGGATCTGAAATGGTATGTCCGGTTCGGTGTGCTTATGCTGCTGATCCTGCTTACCTATTGGGAACACAGCAAGAAGCTGGTCTGGGAAGTTCTTCTGGCGGCGGCGGTGATCCTGCCGCAATGCGTTTCATACAGCAAGACATCCATGACGGAGCGGTATATTCTGCCCTGTGTGCTGGGATTTGCTTTTTTCTTTGTGATTGTGGGATGCAAGTTCCGTCCCCTCAGCGGTAAAAGAAGGATCGCTTATATTCTGTGCCTGTTTCTGATGCTGGCGGCCCACGGAAGAGTGGTGCTGCGGGAAGCGCATTATTTCACCTACCGGGGACAGAGCATTCGGACGATGATGGAGTCTACGCTTGAACTGGTTTCGGGAACAGACAGAAAAGTGCTATCCTGCTTTGCCCCCAATCTGGAAGGCAACAGGACGATGTATTACTGGTTCCGGCTTCACGGGTATGATGAAGTGTTCTATTGGGAAGAAGATGAAAACAAAATCAACCGCTCCTTCGGTCCCAGGGAGGACGAACAGGCGGACTTTGATGAAATAGACGTGATCGTAATGTATAATAAAGAGGACCGCCACTGGTGCTATGAACCCAGTCTGGATCTGTCGGATTTCAGGGAGCAGAAGTGCGGTACGATCACGATGTATGTGAGAAATGGAATTCTTTAATCCGGGAGGATCAGTTCGATCATGCCCATAACGGGGCTTGTCAGGAACACTACCTTCCGGTTTTCCAGCGCGGGGGCGGGAGTCGGCGTGTCGATGGCGATGAAGCCGCCTGCGGTCAGTTCGCTGTAAGCTGTTTCATAATCTCCGGCTTCATAGCAGATATGGTATGGACAGTTTTTGTATTTTTTGATCAGGCCGGCAACCACGGAATCCTCAGAGACGGGAGAGACCAGTTCTATGCGGTATCCGTCTTTGACAAGGAAGCAGATATTCACCTTGCGGATGTCGTCGTAGACGATGTCCTGCTCGGTTTCGTAACCGAGAGCCTGAAAGGATAACCTGGCTTTCTCAATTTTTTTGACTAAATAACCGATATGGTGTATCTTTAAATTTGACATTTGTGATGCTCCTGTACTCATTTTTATTTTATAGAAAATGCCCCCGCTTCCTCCGTCTATTGGAGGCTGCGAAGCAAATTAGTCCGGATTTACGAGTCCGCGAAGCGGATCTCGCAAAGTTAATTTGCGAAGGAAGTTTCTCCGCTTATCCGAGTTCGCGAAGCGAATCTCGCAAAGTTAATTTGCGAAGCAAATTTACTTTTTTTACTTTAACACAAAAGGAACAAAAAGAGAATGAAAGATTTATATTTGAAATACAGGGACTTCATTATGGAAGTCATTCATTTTGGTATGGTTGGCGTGATCAATACGCTGATGGGATGGGTGATCATGGCGGTTCTTTATAATCTGATCCACATGAATTACTGGCTGTCCAGCGGGATATCCTACTTTATCGGAAGTGTTTTTTCATATCATGCAAACGGGAAACTGACTTTTAAGGTGGAAAACAGGGATAAATGGCTGCCCTGGCGTTTTGCGGTCAATATCATCGTATGTTATCTGATTGCATTCAGCGTGGCGCAGCCGGTGGTTACGAAGATTCTGTCCTCCGGACAGGGCGTTTCGAAGGCTTTGATTGACAATATTGCGATGCTTCTCGGAATGTGCCTCTTTATCGTCATGAATTTTTTCGGACAGAAATTTTTTGTATTCCGAAAGACGAAAAAGCTTTGAGAGAGCAATATATGGGGCTTGAAAATTACGGAAGCATCTGTATTCAGAGGTATATGGAATGAAGCGTATAGCTGAACAAAAATGGTTTCTGTGGCTTACAAAATACTGGTTTCTGTTTCCGGTCACCGGCTTTCTGGCGCTTGCGGCAGGTGTGTTTTTCGGATACGGGGAGCGCAGTTATATAGCAGTCCATGATAATATGGATCTGTTTCTGGCACAGTTCCAGATGTTAAAAAACACGGGTTCGTTCTGGAAACACGGTGTGGATGTGCCTTTTCTGGGCGGCATCAGCAGAGACAACCTGCCTTCGGAGCTGTCGCTGTACAGCGTGCTGTATATGATATTTCCCACTTATACGGCGTATATACTGGGGATTCTGGGCAAGATCCTGCTGGGGATGTTTTCCTTCCGCCTGCTGGCGGGAGAACTGCTGGGGAACCGTTATATGAAATACCGTCCGGCGGTTTATATGACCGGCTTTGCCTACGGCATTGTCTGGTTCTTTCCGGCTTTCGGTTTTGCTTTTGCATCCATTCCGCTGTGTGTGTACCTGCTGATCAAAATTTATAAAAAAGCGGGCTGGCAGTGGTATGCGGCGCTGGCTGTTTACCCGCTGGTGTCTTACTTTTCCTACCACGGTCTTTTTATCCTGGGGTATCTGGTTCTGGCAGTGCTCTGGCTGTCTGTAAGGGAGAAAAAACCGGTCTGGCGGCTTGTGGCGGCGCTTTTTGTGCTGGCGGCCGGCTATGTGGCGTGCGAGTACCGGCTGTTCGGGCAGATGCTGCTGGGGGATGAGGTGACGATCCGGGCATCCATTGTAAATCCGAGTCTTACGGCGGGCGAGATCCTTAAGGAGATCGGTGTTGTCTGGCGGGAAGGGATCTTTCATGCGGACGGTGTTCACGGTAAGATTGTGCTGCCTGTGTGCGTGGTGTATTTTATAGTAAATAACGTATGTTATATATGGAAAAAGCAAGGAAAGAACATCTTACGGGATCCTTTTAACCTTGTGATGGTGTTTATTCTTTTTAACTGTGTGGTGTACGGGCTGTATGATTTTGAGCCGCTGCGCTCTCTGGTGGAACGGCTGGTTCTGCCGCTGCAGGGCTGGCAGTTCAACAGGACCATTTTTTTCAATCCTTTTCTCTGGTACGGGGCGCTCCTGCTGGTGCTGATCAGGCTTTATGACGGCGGGATCCGGTGGGTCTGGCTTGCCAATGTGATTGTTTGTGCGGCTGTCCTTGCGGTTATTTTGACGCCCAACAGGTACAATGATCTGTATGCCACCTGCCATAACCGTGCTTACGAATATTTTCACGGGACGGAAGTGGATGAGCTGGATTATGAGCAGTTCTATGCGCAGGAACTTTTTAGCGAGGCTAAGGAAGCTGTCGGATACGGAGGGGAATGGTCGGCAGCTTACGGATTTCATCCGGCAGTGCTGGAATACAACGGGATTGCCACGCTGGACGGTTATCTGGGATTTTATGCCCAGCAGTACAAGGAGGATTTCCGCAGAATTATCGCGCCGGCGCTGGAGAGAGTGGAAGCCACAAGGATTTATTATGATGAATGGGGCGCCAGGGCCTATCTGTATTCGGGAACGGATTTGAGCATTGTTAACGCCACGAAAACGGTGTATGCGACGGATCGTGATATTTATATAGACGCGGCGGCATTCCGGGATCTGGGCGGAAAATACATTTTTTCCAGATTTGAACTGACCAACGCGGAGGAAGCCGGACTTGTGCTGATAAGCAGTCATCGTGCCGGGGACGGAAGCTGTGAGGTTTATGTGTATCGCGCGGGCTAAGCGGCGCAAACGGTTATTTTATGATATAGGAGATTTTTACGCTTATTCGAGTTCGCGAAGCGGATCTCGCAAAGTTAATTTGCGAAGCAAATTTACTTTTGGTATAGGAAATTTCTCCGCTTATCCGAACCCGCTAAGCGGATCTCGCAATCGAACTTGTTCGATTTGTTATTTTGCGAAGCAAATTACTTTTTTGATGAAGAGACAAATCAGGGAATGCGAAGAAGAAAGGAAAAGATTATGTCGGTCAGAGTACACAATTTTGCAGGAATTTTGGGGTGGAATGCACGGAAATACCTTCCGAAGCTGTCCAGTGAGAGTTATCTGAAGCTGCAGTTTATTACGAGAAGGCGGCAGCAGAAAAAGTATATAGAGTATTTTTACGCACAGAAGGAAACGCCCCATCCGGTGGTGGTAAATCTGGAAACAGTGAACCGGTGCAACAGTACCTGCGAGTTCTGTACGGCTAATATTAATGCGGAGAAACGCCCTTATATGAAGATGGAAGAGGAGATGTACTATTCCATCATTGACCAGCTTCGGGACTGGAATTATAAAGGGCATCTGACCCTTTATGGCAACAATGAACCGTGGCTGGACAAGCGGATCGTGGAATTTCATGAATATGCGCGCAAACAGCTTCCGGAGGCTTTTATCTTCATGTCCACCAACGGACTGCTTCTGGATGTGGCGAAGGTGAAGCAGATCGTTCCTTATGTGGATCAGCTCATCATCAATAATTATTGTCTGAATATGAAGATGCATGATAATATCAAGGTCATTTATGATTATGTAAAGGCTCATCCCGACGAGTTTAAGGATGTGGATATCCTGATCCAGATCCGGTATCTGAAAGAGGTGCTTACCAATCGTGCGGGAAGTGCACCCAACAAGCCGTCCAGCGGAAAAGTCATCAAAGAGACGTGCCTGATGCCTTACACGGATATGTGGATCATGCCAAACGGCAAACTGGGCATCTGCTGCTGCGACAACTTTGAGGTGACGGATCTGGCGGATCTGCACACGGTATCCTTGAAGGAAGGATGGAACAGTAAGCCTTACCAGAAACTGCGCCAGGCCATCCGGGAAGGCAGACAGAATTATCCGTTCTGCAAAAACTGCGATTTTATTGATGCAGGACTGCGTATGGATGCGGTGGACGATGTGCTGAAACATCATGATAAGATGCATGGCGCCAGACAGTCTGTGTTTAAGAAGTAAGGGCGGGTATTGTGACGCTCCTTCAGGTACAGGAGTATGCGGATGAGCCGGAAACAGCGGGAAACCGTATAAAGAGATGCGGAGAGAAAGAAACGGAAGAAACAGATCAATGGGGGAACTGTCCGACTGGAAGCCGGACTTGATAAGAGGGATGGGGAAAAGAAAACTTATTCATGTACTTTTGGGTGTCGCTGCAGCAGTGGTATGTTTGGCAGGATGCGGCGGGAATACTGAGGATGACGGGACAAATCATGAGGGGAAAGGCAGCGATGCTGTGGCAGAAAGCACTCTGGAAGAAAATGACACAACTTTGAAAGGAAATGACACAAATGTTGTAGATGACAGCGGCATTGACGATACAGACGGGTCAGACGGTACAGGCAGCGGACAGGATGATAATGACAGTGGTGTCGTAAATAACGACTCTTTGGCGGCGGATTCTGATGATCCTGCAGAGAATAGTGCAAAGGACCGCTGGAAAGGTGCCGGCGTATCTGTGCTGGGAGACAGCATCTCTACGTTTGATGGCTGGATACCGGGGAACTGTGTTGTTTTTTATCCCCTTTATGGAGAAGTGACGGATGTGTCAGAAACCTGGTGGCATCAGGTGATAGAAGAAGCGGAAATGGAACTGTGCACCAATAATTCCAGCGCCGGCTGTACCTGTACGGGTGACTCCACATCCATTGACGATCCGGCGTATGCGTGTAGCGGCGGCAGGATATCCATGCTTATGGGAAACGGCGGGCGGCTGCCGGAACTGATTCTGGTTTATCTGGGGACCAATGATCTCCTGAAAGGCATTCCTCTGGGTGATAACGACGGCACCCGTCTTGTGGAAGAAGGAGAAATAGATAATTTCAGTGATGCCTACAGTCTGATTCTGGACAAACTTGCCAGTGAATATCCTACTGCACAGGTCTACTGCTGTACACTGGCGCAGGTAGGAGACTGGGGGACGGAGCAGCCTTTTGTCACCTTTGAGAATCATCTGGGACTGACCGCCGCTGATTATTCTGAGTCCATACGTACCGTTGCGGCCGGCAAGGGTGTTCCGGTAATTGACCTCTATAACTGCGGGATCGAGATTGATAATCTGCAGCAGATGTCATCGGACGGCGTTCATCTTACGCCTGACGGGATGAAACTGGTGAAAGAGGCAGTACTGAAAGCGATCCTGTCGGATGTTTCCGGGGAATAAAATCCTGTAAATTATACTTAATTAAATAACAATTTCTGTAATGACTATTTCTATGAACAGCCTGGCTTTTGTATAAAGCGGGCTGTTTTTTTGGTATAGGAAATTTCTCCGCTTATCCGAGTCCGCGAAGCGGATCTCGCAAAGTTAATTTGCGAAGCAAATTTACTTTTTTTACTGGCAGTTAAGGTAATGCTAAGGTGTTTTTAAGAATTACTTAATATTTCCTTGAAGAAAAAACACAGATTCGTTCGTTATCATAATATAGAAGAAGGAAACAATAACCGGGATGTATAAAAAACCGGCAGAATAAAACGGATAACGGAGGTTACGGTATGCAGAATACAAAACAGACAAAGTACATTACATTTACGGTGCCCTGCTATAATTCGCAGGATTATATGAGGCGGTGTATTGACTCGCTTCTGAGAGGGGGAGAGGACGTGGAGATCATTATTGTGGATGACGGTTCCACGGACGCTACCGGCGAAATTGCAGATTATTACGAGGGACTTTACCCCGATATTGTAAAAGCGGTACATAAACCAAATGGCGGACACGGTTCCGGTGTCAACAAAGGACTTGAACTGGCGGAAGGTATTTTCTTCAAGGTGGTGGATTCGGACGACTGGCTGGATGAACGTGCCTATGAAAAACTGATGCACAGGATCAAAAGATTTTGTGCGATGAAGGATGCATGTCTGGTGGGCAGCGTTCCGGATTTATTTGTCTGCAATTATATTTACGATCATCTGGAAGAGGGAACGTCACATGTGATGCATTACAGGAATGTTTTTCCCATGGAGGAGATCTGTGACTGGAATGATATCGGAAGATTTCATACATCGCAGTATCTGATCATGCACGCGCTGATCTTTCGGACGGAAGTGCTGAGAAAGGCGGATGTGGTGCTGCCGGAGCATACTTTTTATGTGGATAATATCTTTGCCTACAAGCCGCTGCCTTATGTGAAACATATCTATTATATGGATATCGACTTGTATCACTATTACATCGGCCGGGCGGATCAGTCTGTCAATGAAAAAGTGCTGATGAGCCGGATCGACCAGCAGATCAAAGTGACCAAGATCGTATCCCGGTGTGTGGATTTGAACGAAGTGCGTGAGGAATATCCTAAACTGGCAGAATATATGTGCCGCAATATTTCTATCATGATGGCGATCTCATCCATCCATCTGCTGCTGATTGATTCACAGGAGGCATATGGCAAGCGCAGGCAGCTCTGGAACCATATTAAAGAAGAAAATATCCGGTTGTACATCCGGTTGAAATATACTACGCTGAGCGGTTTGACATATCTTCCCGGCAGGCTTGGCGGGATGCTTACCAAGAGCGGATACCGTGCGGCGAGAAAGATTTATCAGTTCCAGTAGGCAGACATGAAGCAGCCGGAAGCCTGAGCGGGAAAAATACATGCAATAAAAAAGAGTTATTAGAGAATGGGGCATGAAAGGGTTGAAAAAGGTATGGAGCATCTTTATATTGCCTTGGTGGATACGCCGGGCATATTTGCGGCTTTGATCAGGCGTTTTTTGAAGCAAAAATATATTCATGTGGTGATCGGAATGGATCCCGGACTTGAGGAGGCTTACAGTTTTGGACGAAGAAATCCTAAAATTCCGTTTTTTGCGGGATTTGAGCGTGAAGACAAGAGAAAAATACTGGAAGCTTTCCCCACGGCGGATTACCGGGTATGTGAACTGACCTGCAGCGAGGAGCAGAAGGGGAGGATCCAAGAGCAGCTTCACCGGGATTACGAGAGGCGGCGGAAGACACATTACGCGGTGATGGGGCTTCCTTTTATCCTGTGGGATATTCCCTTTTACCAGAAAAATCATTATACCTGTTCTTCCTATATAGCGCGTCTGCTTGGAGAAAATGGAATTACCGTTTCCGAAAAACATTTTTCGCTGGTGACACCGAAAGATTTTTGCATGTACCGGCAATTGAGGACGATTTATGAGGGAAGTCTGGCGGAATTTGTGGATCAGGAAAGAATGTCGAAGTATGTAGAGGTGGTCAGGGATGTTCTGCATCCGTGTGTTTCGGCTTCGTCGTAATTGTGTTAACAAAATCGGGAAACTTCGGGCAGAACAGGAGGGAGAGTATGCCGGCAGAAGGAAAGCGGGAGGAAGATATGCCAGACAGCGGGCATAAAAAAGATAAGGCAGCAGTGAGAAAAAGACTTCTGGAAGGAGCTTTTTTCCTGGTGGTCATGGCGTTGTCATTTTATACGGTATTTCGGGGGCAGGATATGGAAAAAGTACGGCGGGCGCTTCAAAACCTCTCTCCACTGGCACTTGGGGCGGCTCTTTTCACGGCGGTATTTTTTGTCAGTGCGGAAGGGATCATGATCTGGTACCTGCTTCGGTCCATGAATGGAAAAAGTGGGCTGTTTAAGTGTATTTCCTACTCTTTTATCGGCTTCTTTTATTCCGGGATTACGCCCTCCGCCACGGGCGGGCAGCCCATGCAGCTTTACTATATGTGTAAAGACGGAAACCGGTTGTCGGAGTCATCGGTGGTGTTGATGACTGTGGCGCTGATCTATAAGTTTGTGCTGGTGGTGATCGGCGTTGTCATGATACTTTTCTGGCACGGATCGCTGAAAAAGTACCTGCGGGGGTATTTTCCGCTGTATCTTCTGGGGCTTGCGCTTAATCTGCTGCTGGTTGTCATACTGCTGGCAGTTATGCTGGCTCCGGCGGGCATGAGGGGCATGATCAGCCAGGTGGAAAAACTGCTGGTGAAATGCAGGATTTTTAAGCCCTCAGAAGGCCGTATGGAGAAGATTGACCAGTTTGTGGACGGCTACCGGGGCGCGGTGCAGTTTTTGCTTACAAATAAAGGAAAAGTGTTTCATGTGTGTCTGTTTACATTGATGCAAAGATGCAGTGTTTTTGTGCTGACCTGGATTATTTACTGCGGTTTTTCCCTGAAAGGATCTGATATGATGACGGTGATGTTCCTGCAGGCATCGGTGTATATCGCGGTGGACATGCTGCCGGTGCCGGGAGCACAGGGAATCACGGAATTGATGTACCGCAGTATTTTTGCGGGGATTTTTACGGGCGCCACATTGATGCCCTCTCTGTACGTGACACGCGGAATCAGTTTTTATTTCCTGCTGGTTGCGGGAGTTGCGGTGATTGCGGGAAATCATTTATTATGCCGAACCCGCCGCACAGAACATACCCATGCTCTGTGCAGTGATGGCACGAAAAGATGAAAGACAGAAATTCATACGATAAATTAAGATTCGTGATATTCTTTCTCGGTATTTACATTCCAGATATTATCTTTATTTTCAATACCGTTTACGATATTCCTGACTGTTTCAAAAGATGTGACCATGGAATGGTCGATGTTGTTATAACGATGCTGGCCGTTGCGCCCGACGCAGTAGAGATTGTCAATGGTTTTCAGGTAATCAACCAGCGTGTCGATTTCCTTGTAGGTGTCAAAATAAGCGGGATATGCTTTTTTGACGCGTTCCACATGAGAATCCATTACATCCTCAGGGCTGTCGATCAGACCCATGCGGACGATTTCGTCAACGGCAAACTTCGTGAATGCCTCGTCGGACATGGACCAGTACTGGTCGCCCTCGAAGCAGAAATATTCCAGTCCGATCCATATGGTGTGTTCCAGATCCCTGATCATATAGGGTGACCAGTTGTTGTAGATCTGAAAACGCCCCAGCTGCACATCGCGGTCGTGGACATAAACCCAGCAGTCCGGGACAATGTTGCCGATGGTCTTTAATCTGGTCTTGTTTTTCAGGTTAAGTTTCGGCAGAAGAAGTCCTACGGTCATATAGTCTCTGTAAGGCAGGCCCGCGGCGATTCTTGCCGGAGCCGGAGGAACGTCGTTCATGCCTGAGACCAGATCTTTTACGGGCATGGAGGAAATGAAAATGTCGCCGTCTACGGTGATTTTTTTGCCTTCATGCTCATAAGTGAGAGAGGTGATATGATTGCTGCCGTCTTTGTGCAGATTTGTCACCTTACTGTTGCGCAGGATCTGTCCGCCCATTTTTATGATCTCATCTGCGGTTACGTCCCATAGCTGTCCGGGTCCCAATTTGGGGTAACTGAATTCCTCGATCAGAGAGGTTTCTACCGTGCGGTTTTTCTTTCCGGGAAGCATTTTGGAAAATACATCCTTAATAATTGCAATAATGGAAAGGCCCTTTACGCGCTGTGCGCCCCAGTCGGGTGCAATATCGCTGGGATGGCGTCCCCACAGGTTTTCGGTGTAATGCTCGAAGAACATGGAATACAGTTTTTTGCCGAAACGGTTGATGTAGAAATCTTCCAGAGAGTTTTCTCTGCGTTTGTGGATCAGAGAGGCAATATAGCTGAATCCCACTTGCAGCGTGGTCAGAAATCCCATATTGATAAAGGTTTCCGGTTTCAGGGAAATCGGATAATCAAAGAATTTGCGTTTGAAGTAAATGCGGGATACCCGGTTACGCCTGAGCATCACCCGGTCTTCTTTCTCCGGATCAGGACCGCCCGGCGTCAGTGTCATGTCGCGGTGCAGTACAATGTCGTCGTAGGTAGGGGCTCCTTGAAGCGGGAGCATATCGTTCCACCACCGGTTGACTTCAGGTACTTTGGAGAAAAAGCGGTGTCCGCCCATATCCATGCGGTTGCCTTTATAGTTGACGGTTCTGGAGATGCCGCCCATGGCATCGCTTTCTTCCAGAACAACGACTTCGTATTCTTTACTCTGTTTTAATAATTCATATGCGGCAGTCAGGCCGGCCGGCCCTGCGCCGATGACATATACTTTCTTCATGGGATACCTCGCATTTATGAGTCTGCGGTTTGGGAAACCTGAATGCTGACTTCATACCAATAGATACCAGTTTACCATATTTACAGGAAATTGTACATTGCCATTTTTGCTTTGGCATTAAGAACCGGCGCAGTTGCGCCGGTACAGAAATCGGGCAAAAGGAATTGATTTGCTTCTTCAGTGTTTCAGCAATAACTTAAAAAGGCTGTATAATCTGTACCGGATGCAGAACGCATAGAGCCGGTTGTGCATACCGGAGATATCGCGGATGGGAATACGGGCAAAGGCATTCCTTATCAGAGGGAAGCTGCATTCTTCGAGGAAATAGTTTTTGTATGGTTGTGACGGGTCTGTCATGTTTTTGAAAACAAGTGTATATGTCAATAAACTCTGATATACAAAGTAATAATCCATCTGTTTTTCCATATGCGGATAAGCCGTGGTATCGATCACATCATGGAAGGTGCTGAATAATTTGTGATTCTCCTGAAGCCTTTTCAAGGGAATTTTCCGCCGGCTTAAGGAATCGGCGTTACTGCGGTAATAATAAAAGGGCTCGTCCATGATATAGGCGGAACAGGCTTCTAACAGACAGCTGTAAGAGGCAAGGGTGTCCTCCCCTACAATCACATCGTCCGGAACATGGAAAAGATGTTTTTTCAACAGATCCCGGCGGAATATTTTATTCCATAAGTTGGGCGAAATGCCATATTTATAGTAAGTGCCGGAATAAAGCATAAAAGGATACACTTCCTGTTCAAGCCGTTGTTTGTCATAAAAACCGGCAGGAAAAGGAACGGAACAGACTTCTTCTCTGTCGTGCATAACGGATGTGTAGTTGCAGAGAACTACATCAACCTGAGTGTTCCGGATTATTTTACACATTTTCTCATACATTTCAGGCGCGATCCAGTCGTCGCTGTCCACAAAAGTCACATACTGCCCCCGGCTGGCTTCATAACCGCATTTTCTTGCAGAGGGAAGACCGCCGTTAGGTTTGTGAATACATTTAAATAGCGGATGTTTTTTGATGTACCGGTCACAGGTCGTTCCACTGCTGTCCGTAGATCCGTCATCGATCAGGAGAACTTCGCAGTCCGAAAGATCCTGAGCAAGTATACTGTCCAGGCACTGGCATAAATATTTTTCTACATTGTATACGGGAACAATAATGCTAAGCAGAGGGGAATCGTGCATGGGAACTCCTTCCGAAAACAGAATATATGATACACACACAATGTAACTTATTTTTGTGGAAAAGGCAATAAAAACATATAATAAACAATGTATTTTCTGACGTAAGTATCATATACTTGTGTTATAAATGTTAACAAATGGTTGACGTGAGAGACTCTTCTTGTTAGAATGAATCACGCAATAACTGAAACGGAGGAAGAAATGAAAACATTTGATACAAAAAAATTTTGCAATGACCTGACAAAGCTGAGGGGACAGGAAACACAGCAAAGTTTTGCGGAAAAGCTGGGGATAAACAGAAGTACCCTGTCTTTGTTGGAGACTGGTAAGCAGATCCCTTCTCTGGATATTTTAAACAGAGTATGTAATCTGGGACGTTTCCAGCCAAATGATTATTTCAGGGAACAGAATAACGAGGCGCTGCTGTATTTAATGGGATCGTTAGAAGAGGCCGATAAAGAGAAGATCACTTCTATGATGACAAGGATCAGGACCAAGGAAAAGTATGAAATGCTGGCAAGAAGGTGTATAGATGATATCAATTGACAATCAGGAACTTTTTGAAAAATATTACCAAAAAGAGTATGATTTTAATACTTCTTCTTTAACTGAGGAAGAAGTTGATGAAATAAAGGAACTTGCAAAAGAAAAAAGAGTTAATTATGCGTTGGCGCCGATTGGAAGAAAAATATTTGAATGGATCAGAGAACAAAATGCGAATCTCCATTTTGAGTTCGTGGATTTTCAGTCCGAGAAGATTGACGGAATGCTGTATGTTCCGGAATCAGGAGCCGACAAGGCCTATATTATTCTTAACTCTAACAAACCATTGATCAACCAGATTTTTGCCACAGCTCATGAATATTATCATTATGTAAAAGATTATATGCAGATCAAAGAAGAACCTTTTGTCTGTAATTTCAATAATTTGATGAGCATAAATGAAAAAAGAGCCAGCCGGTTTGCTGCGGAATTTCTGCTTCCGGAAGAAGCGCTTAGAAATGAAATTAAATTTCATCATAAAAGATTAAAAAATGCCGGGCTTGAAATTGATCCCTTTACAGAATACTCTTCTATTGCAGTAATTCTTACAATCAAGTACGAAATGCCGCTGAAAGCAGTTATCTACCGACTGTACGAAGAAGGATATATTGATGATATCAGCCGGTACATTGCGGATTATAATTTTCTGAAAAGTCTTTCAAAGGAAATGAAATTTTTCCGTGAGAAGGCGGAGCGCCTTTATTCAAACAGAAATGATTTCTTTAATGATCAGGATGTGATATACCGGCAGATGGAAAAGGTATACCTGACCGGATATGCAGCGAGAACAGAGATCATAAATGATGCGGAGAAACTTGGCCTGAACCTGACAACAATACAAAGTTTTTTTGACCGGATTGAGGAAGATGATGAGGAAGATGATGAGGAAATGCTTGCCTGTCTGGAGGATATTTGGGAGGGCAGGAAATGATTTCACCATTGGAGAAAATTTCACTGGAAGCGCTTTTTAAGCAGCCTGTCATGTTTGATGCAAATATATTTATGGTTGGCATAGAGAATCGGCCCAGTGATCCTAACTGTGCATTTGAAAATATAAAGAAGTTATTTTTGATTCCTGTTTTTGAGTCATTTTCCAACATAATCATACACGAAAAAGTATATGGGGAACTGGATGAGGAAACAAAAAAATTCATAGATACCTATCAGAATCCAAAAGTGCAGATTGTAACGGAGAATGGATTGTATGGAACGGATCCACTGTATACAGTTATTTTTAACGCGATAGCTGATCATGAGAGGGTAAAATATACGCGAGGACATTCCAAAAATCAGGGTGAGGTGTACAGCCTGGCGTATGCTGCTTATAACAAGATCAGCTATTTTAGCTCGAAGGAGATTATGGTGGATCTGCTGGCTAAGGATCTGCCGGAATTAAGGGACGTTGAGATTATAACATTTGATGTAATTGTACTACTATCATACCTGTACTACATGAAAAGAAAGGATGTAAGCAATAATAAGGCATTTAAATCGGTTTATAAAAGGTTTTGTGAGGATGTTATAAAAAGGCATCGACTTCCGGGTACTTTATCGGAGTACGTAAAAGAATCTATTCCTTACATCGGGTGATGAGGGGCGTGACATTGTTCACGCCTCTTAAAATCTGGTGGAATATACCATATTTATATGATATAATGCCAATCATAAAAAATAGAAGATTTTGGCTTTCATAAAACCGGTAAAAACAGACGAAAATTAATAAAAGCAGTATCACGATGAGTTTCGTGATATGTAAGGGTATTTTGATGAAAAAAGACATGGAGAAAAATACAGCGGGACAAACTGACCAGCGGGGGGGCCTTGATGGAGACCGGATAAAGGATCAAAAGGATCATGGCGTAGATAAGGAGAAAGACCGGAAGGGATTTTATGTTTTCTATCAGGTTATAAACAGTCTGATCCGGATCCTGCTGGCCGGGATTTTGTTCTGCCTGTTTCTGCACAGTATTTTCAGCACAAGCTTCATCGGGAAGGTGACGGGCGAGGATGGTTCCGTGTATGAGCGGACACTGAATATCCCTGATGCGCCGTGGAAGCATTTTATTGTGCTGTTTCTGGTTCCGGCGGTCATGGCGCTGGTTATTATATTGAGAGACGGACTGCAGAAGAGGACGGCAAAAGAGCAGAGGCTTCCTGTAATTTCCGGTTCCCGGATGTTTGACGGAGAGCGGGGAGAACGGAAGTTTCTGGGCATTTTGTGTCTGATCGTGGCATTTGCGGGCTGTATGTGGATCACGTCAACCCAGCTTGTACCCGGTTCTGATCCGGCCAAGGTCTATACCATTGCGATGCAGTGGCGGGAGCAGAACTTTTCGGCTTTTGCGGAGGGGGGATACCTGTTCCGCTACCCTTTCCAGTCGGGTATTGTGCTTTTTTACTATTTCTGGACATTTCTGTTTGGCATCAATAATTATGCCGGGCTGCAGCTTGTAAACGTGGCAGCCCTTGTTCTGGTTTATTTCTTTCTGGCCAGGCTGGCGGGGTATTTCTGGAAAGAAGACCGGAAAATCGGGCCTGCGGTCTATATCGGGCTGATGCTCTGGGTGCCGCTGTTTTTCTATATCACATATCTGTATGGCATTCTGGTGGGAATGGCCTGCGCTCTGGGTGCGGTTTATATGGCGGCGAAATATCTGGACACCAGGAAGTACCGCTATATGGTAATCGCCGCGCTGGCAATGGGGCTGGCCACAGTTCTGAAGATGAATTGTCTGATCTACGGAATTGCAATCGGCTGTTTCCTTTTCTATGACATAATTGTATCTCCGGTTAAGGAGAAGATGAAATCCGGACTTTTTATCCTGCTGGTTATCCTTGGTGTGGCGGGCTGCAACGGGGCGGCCAACCGGTATGTGGAGCAGATCACCGGGTATGAGCCGGCGGGCGGCGAAGTGATGGTTTCCTGGGTTGTTATGGGATTGCAGGATACACCTCTCGGGCCCGGCGGGTACAGCGGCTATATCGGTGATGTGTTTGCAAAGTATCACTATGACGAGAAGCTGATCACGGAGGCTTCTATTGGGGATATCAAGAAGATTCTGACCAGGATGGCTGAGAATCCGCTGGATGTGGGGATTCCCTTCTTTGCAGCGAAAACGGCTTTTCAATGGAACGATCCTACGTTTATCGGCATGTATCTGAACGATAACAGGCAGTCGGCGGTTCTTATGCCGGATCTGGCGCAGAGTGTGATCGATGGCCGGGGAAGCGTGGTACTGTCGATGATTCTCAACTATATGCAGTCTCTGATCTGGTTTGGCGCGCTGTGCTGTGTACTCATGCGGCGAAGGAGCAGGAATCTATACGAATTGATGGGCGGTGTAATCTTCCTGGGCGGGTATTTTTTCCATTTTATGTGGGAATCCAGCAGTTCTTATACGATCCCGTATTTTGTGGTGATCATTCCTTATGCGGTAAAAGGACAGCTTGATCTGGCCCGGAGATTCGAAGGTTTTATCAGCAGACGGTTTAGAAGCCGGCAGCCGGCAGTGTGTATGGAGGCGGGTGCGCCGGCAGGCGTGGAAGCTGTCGGAACCATAGAGGACGAAATACAGCAGATTCCCTGGGGCGCGAAGACACCTTCGGAAAAACGCCGCACGATAACAGCGGCGGCCATGTTTGCGGCGCTGGCGGGCCTGGTCTGGGCTTTTACGGGGACGGGACTTTTTGAGAGGACCATCGGACTGGATGACGGACCGGAAGCGGTGCAACAGTTTTACAGCGGCAGAAGTGCCGTGGAGCAGCTTTATAGCGGCGGCAGCGGGAAGCAAGAGTCTGTTGACGGATATTATCTGATCTCGCCGTATTTGGAGCCGGATTGTGTTCTGATGCAGGAAGGCGGCCTGGGAAGTGCAGTGGTAACGAAGCGCCTGGGACAGGTTCCGGCAGATAAAGGCGTGCCGGATGCTGCGGAAGACGGACTTACGCAGGAGATTCTTGTAAAGGTAAAAAACGGAACGGCCACGCTGAGATTCAGGAATACAGGCGAAGTTCTGGCGGTGTCTGAAGCGGATGGCAGCATTCCGGTAAGCTATATGGATGATTCCATGAATATGTTCTACAGCCGGAATGAGGGCATGAAGACCACATGGAAGCTGCGTCCGGCAAAAGACGGGACATACTATATCTGTTCGGGGGAAGAGGCGCTCACATGGCGGGACGGAGCCGTGGTGGTGGCGCCGCTGGAAGAAACGGATGCCCAGAAATGGAGATTAGAGTGAACAAATCAGTGGCCGCGGGGCGGCATGTATGGAACAGAATAGATCCGGCACAGGGGATTCTGGCGGTTTTTCTTGTGGTGCTGCTTTTGTCGCTTGCGAGGTATGCTGCGAACGGTGAACCGCGCATTGTGGCCAGCGATGAAAGTGGGGCAGAGTCCGGGGAAACGGGCGTTTCCATGCCTCTTTATGACGGGCTGGCGCTGTCCTGGCCGCTCACCATCACCCCTGATATGAACTGGCGGGACGGGCATTATGCTGTGAAATTTTCCCGGATTGCTGAAAAATGTGATGGCTTTCTGCAGATTAAGCTGGAACAGGATGATTTTCGGGATGAAGTTACGGTGAATGTCTGCGAGATCAGGCCGGGTGAATTTTATCCGCTGCCTCTTGAGATGGAAGCCCTGGAGAGCGGGCAGGCGTTCATCACCGTGGCCACGGAAGGCGTTGCGGAAGGGGAAGTGGAACTGGCCTGCGGCATGGATTATTATGGCTTTGGTGAAATGTCTACAACAGACGGAAAAAGCCTGGGGTATACACCGGCACAGCAATATTACTGGCACATTACGGACATGGAATACAGGGTGCGCATTGCCTGTTATCTGCTGGTGGTTCTGGGGTGTATCGGCCTGTTTATATTGACAGCTTCGGGAACTGCAGATGAGGGTAGAGGAAGATGCCTGGCGGTCTTTGGTGTTTTGACGGCGACATTTCTTGCGATGTTTTATGTTTATGACAGTTCGATTCTGCTAGAGCCTACTTATGCGGAAGCGGTATCCAATTTCATGAAATATGCCAGAGAGGAGAGTCTGGTATCTAATCTGCTGATTGCGGATGCAGGATATCTTCCCCTTTTTCCCAGACTGATTACGCTTTTCTTCATCAAGGTTCTGCGGCTTCCGGCGGCAGACGCTCTGTATGCGATGCAGTTTACGGGCTGTCTGGCGTGCTGTATGATCTGGGCCTTTTTTGTATTGTATCCGTTTAAAGGACTTCTGCGGCTTCCCTACAGGATTTTGTTCTGTTTTATGGTGATGGCGGCCTGTTTTCATGCGGAGACGCTGTTTTTTACAAATTTTGTCTATTGGGGCATTCTGTTGATTCTGCTGTTTCTGATTTCGGATCTGACGAAATGGAGCCGGATCGGATATTGGGGGATTACAGCTGTGTGTGCGCTGATCTGTCTGTCAAAAGGGGCGTATGTGATCATGCTGCCTTTTGTGGGGCTTTATCTGTTTCTTTTCTGGCGCGGGCTTTCGAAGAGGGGAAGGATTTACGGGTTTGTCATAATGGGTGCGGCTCTGCTGCAGATGCTGTATTCCTTTGGAGGCAGCGGTGACGGCGGAAGCTGGATCAGTTCCGGCGGCGGTGCCGGACAGGCTTCTTTCTGGCTGAAACTGGTCTGCCGGGTGTGCATGGACGGGACCTCTTATCTGGTATTGTTTCTTGGGCGCTACGGGGAACGGATTGGCGGCCTGCTTCCTTTTCTGGCTGTATCGGTATGTATTCTGGCGGCAGCAGGGCTGATCAAGAAGATTATTCTGCCTGTTTTGCATAAGGAAGGTGTGGAGGAAGGATGGAGAGCATTGTATGCGCTGCTGCTGTTTGTCTTTGCCTCATCGGCTTTTTACCGGATTACGGTGAAAGAAGTGCCGGCCGGGTGGAGCCGCGTGCTGGGGATGTCCTATACGGCGCCGGGTGATAAATACGAGATTTTCTGCGCGGTGGCGGCATTCCTGATCTGGATCGTTGTGCTGTCCATGGTCAGGCGTGAAACCATACAGACCGTGGCTGTCGCAGTTTTTGCGCTGTTAATGTTCTGCTGTATGCCCAGACTGCAGTTGAAGGGATTTGGCGGAACAGAAATATCAGACGGCCGGACCTATGCAAGTGACATCAGTGCAGGCTGGCAGCAGTCCAGGCAGTTGATCGACGGCAGTTCGTTTTTCGTTCCGGTGCGGGAGGAATTCTGGTGCTACAGCAGGAATGCAACAGTCTATCAGCTTGGGGAAGAGCGGTATTATGAAGAATCGGCGGGCTTTAACCTGGGTGACATGGATGACAGGTACCGCAGTGCGTTTACGCTGGATGAAGATATGCCTGCCGACAATGTGATAGAGGTCTGGATCCGCAGGCCGGACCGGATCGCGGTGTCACCCTGTAAAGCGGTTCTGCTGGACGAAGAGGACAATGTCCTGCAGGAAGCGGTGCAGTTTACTTCGGAGCGCAACGGCATGACAGGATTCTTTTTCCCGGAACCTGTAAACGGGATGAAGACGGTCCGGTTTATGGATGAAACGGGCCGGCCGGTCTATTTTAAGGATTATATCTGCTGGGTCAGTGCGTGGTAGATCGGGACACAGAGCGGCGCGGGTGGACAACCTGCCGGATTTGCTGTAAACTGTGTACAGCATATGCAGTTGGAAAAAAGTGCTTTTGAAGGGAGTATTTCAAAAAGAATGATACAGATCATCGGTTTGCTGATCTGGCTTGTGGCCGTTCCGTTCGGCATCGGCCTGATCCCGGCCAGTTTCATATCAGAAGATAAAAGAAATCCCGGTTTTGTAATGCTGGCGGGATATTTTGTCATGTGGGCGCTTTTTGAGGTGGCGGCGATCCCGGCGGTACTGTTTGTAAAATACAACAATTTCCGGCCGGCATCTGTCTGTTTTATGGCACTGTCCCTTCTGTGCGCCGCAGCGGGTGTGCTGCTTATGTACCGCAATCGGAAGTCGGGGAGTGGTATAAAGCAAAGCGGATTCTGTCCGGTCAGGCTGCTTCGGCAAATGGGATGGGCAGAACGGATTGAATGGCTGTTGTTTCTGCTTCTTCTTGGGTTCCAGTTGTATCGGGCGGCGGCCTATGCTTCTTTTGACGGAGATGACGCATACTATGTGGTGGAATCGCTGATCGCCCAGCAGGCGGACGTGATGTACCGTATCCTGCCTTACACGGGGCGTCCTACGGATCTGGACGTGCGCCATGCGCTGGCGGTGTTTCCGATGTGGATTGCTTTTGTGGCTGTTAAGAGCCATATACATGCCACAATCGTGTCACATACGATTATGCCCCTTGTGCTGATTCCGCTTAGCTATCTTGTGTATTATGAGATTGGAAGAACACTGTTTTGCAAGGATGCGTTCGACAAGGCTGCAGTGTCCGGGGGGAGCGGCATTACCCGGACACGGGAGAATCTGCCGGTTTTCATGATTCTGATGGCGTTATTCCAGATCTTCGGCAATGTATCAATTTATACAAACGAGACTTTTTTCCTGACAAGGACGTGGCAGGGCAAAGCAGTGGCGGGGAGTCTGGTAATTCCGGCTCTTTTGTGGATTTTTTTACTGCTTTATGAAGGCGGGAAAAAGGAACGTGGAAAAGAAGCAGGATTGTGGTTTGTTTTTGTATGTATCAACATGACTGCGGGGATCTGCAGTTCCATTGCCGTTTTTCTTGTTTCGATCCTGACGGCGGTGACGGCCCTGTGTCTTGCTTTTACGAGGCGTGATCTCAGAGTGATCCTGCAGATGGGGGCAGCGTGCATTCCGAATGTGATCTATATCGCGATCTATGTTGTGGTCGCATACAGTTATTTGTTGAAGTGACAGGAGAGGCCTATGTGGGGAATCTTTTTAGAGAGCGTGGTAGTCTTTAAGAATTATATGGGCTTTCATGAAGGCGGTTACCTGGCGGGGATCTATCTTTTTGCGCTGCTGTATCTTTGGCTGACGGAAAAAGATAAAAGCAGGCGGGCGATCTTCGTCTATGCGCCCACGCTTCTGCTGGCGATGTTTTTCTGTCCGCTGTTCCGTAAGGTGTTTGTGCGTGTGATGGGGGATTCGGAGACTTATTACCGGCTGCTCTGGCTTTTGCAGATGAGTCTGGTCAGCGCTTATGGTATCTTAAAGCTTTGCGGCAGATACCGCAGGATCGGTCTTGCAGTGATGTGTGCCGCCATTGCGGCCTGCGGAAGCTATGTCTATGACAGCCCGTATATTTCGAAAGCGGAAAATGCCTGGCATCTGCCCCAGGAGGCGGTGGATGTGGCAAAGCTGATAGAGCCGGAGGAAGGGCGGGTCACGGCGCTTGTGCCTGCGGATCTGATCTACTATATACGGCAGTACAGTACCAACATCGAGCTGCCTTACGGAAGAGAAATGCTGATTGCCAGATGGGACTATCACCATGCCATGTATGAGGCTATGGAAAAGGCTGAAATCATCGACACGGAGGAGTTTGTGCGGCTGGCACGGGAATATCCCTGTCATTATGTGGTGCTGGAAAGAGACCGGCAGATAGAAGAACCGCTTACGGAGTATGGCTATGAACTGTATGCTGAGGTGGGAGAATATCTGATTTATCAGGACCGGGAGACGGAAACGCCGTAAGGATAAACCGGACAAGGACGGAGCAAAGCGATGCTGTTTAATTCATATATTTTCATATTTCTGTTTTTTCCCATATGCCTGATCGGCTACTACAGCCTGCTGCGTGCACGGCAGGTCAGGGCGGCGAAGGTTTTTCTGATCGGAATGTCCTTCTGGTTTTACGGATATTTTAACCTGTCCTATCTGCTGATCATGGTGTGCAGTATCGGGGGAAACTATATTTTTCACCGGATGTTGTCCCGCAGGCCGGATAAGAGGCTGATGGTTGTGGCAGTGGCGGCCAATCTGGGCGTGCTTTTTTATTTCAAATATGTTGATTTTTTCCTGTCGGCGGTCAACGGAGTTTTCGGCATGTCTTTTGCGCTGCGGGGGATTCTGTTACCTCTGGGCATCAGCTTTTTCACATTCCAGCAGATTTCCTTTGTGGTGGATACTTACAGCGGGGAAGTAAAGGACTGCCCCCTGATCGATTATGCGCTGTTTGTGGCCTTTTTTCCCCAGTTGATTGCAGGCCCCATCGTGAGCCACGATGAGATGCTGCCCCAGTTCCGGCAGATGGGCGGCAAGGCTGTGGACTGGGAGCAGATTGCCCGGGGACTTGCCCTGTTTATTCTGGGAATGACAAAAAAGGTACTGCTGGCGGATACTTTCGGCGCGGCGGTGGATTACGGTTATGGCAGCATTGCGCTGCTGGGACGGCTGGATGTGCTGCTTGTGCAGGTGTTTTATCTGCTGCAGATCTATTTTGATTTCAGCGGCTACTGTGATATGGCGCGGGGAATCGGCTGGATGCTCGGCATGGAGATCACGGTTAATTTTGATTCTCCCTACAAGGCGGTGAATATCGCCGAGTTTTGGAGAAGATGGCATATGACGCTGAACCGCTTTTTTACCAGATATGTGTATATTCCGCTGGGCGGTAACCGTAAAGGGCAGGTCAGGATGTATGGCAATCTGATGATGGTATTTCTGCTCAGCGGCCTGTGGCACGGTGCGGGCTGGACGTATCTGGTCTGGGGAATGCTGCATGGGATTCTTTATGTGCTGACCAGATGGTGGCTGAAAAACGTGAAGCCGCGGTTTGTGCAGAAAAGCAGCCCGAATCCGGTTATGACATGGGTGTCACGTGTGGCGCTGTTTTTGTTCCTTGGGCTGGCGTTGATCTATTTCCGGTCAGAGAGCATCGGACAGGCGCATCAGATGTTCGGGGCGCTTTTTCATGGTTCCTTGCAGAATATGACACAGGTGTCATCTGATTTGGCGGCGTGTTTTCAACTGGATGAATTCTGGTATGTTTTGAAAGTGCTCCGGCTGGATGGGATGAAATACAGCAGGCATATTCTGATGTGGCTGATCCTGGTGACGGGCATCTATCTGACGATGATCGGCCCCAATGCGGCTCAGAGGGTGGAGAAGATGAAGTGCAGAATCGGTTCTGTGGCAGTGTTTGCAGTGCTGGCGGTGTGGTGCGTGCTTACTTTTTCCGAGGTCAGTATTTTTCTGTATTATAACTTCTGACATGTGTGTCATGGACGGGCGGAAAGAAAGTATAGGACATGCGGGCGATGACTGTGCCGGCAGAGAGCGGGAGAAGCGAATGATGACTGCGCCGGCAGAGAGCGGGAGAAGCGGGCGATGACTGCGCCGGCAGAGAGCGGGAGAAGCGAATGATGACTGCGCCGGCAGAGGGCGGGATATGCGAGTGATGACTGCACCGGCAGAAAAGGCAGGACATGCAGACCATACCTGTGATTGCAGTATGATTAGATGGAATTGTAACGCAGAGAAATGAGGATATAGATCGTGAGGATACAGATATAGTTATGGACAGATTTAAGAAGTGGGTTATATCCACTATTGTGACCATCTTCATCATGTTTTTTCTGGCAGCGGCGCTGGTAATCTGGGTGGATCCCTTTTTTCAGTATCATGAGCCGCTGGACAACTTTCCCTATCTGGTGGACAATCAGCTCAGCCAGAATCCCGGCATGGCAAAGCACATGGAATATGACAGTGTGATTCTGGGATCGTCCATGACGGTGAATTTCAACACCCGCTGGTTTGACGAACTTCTCGGGCTGAAAACGTTGAAACTGAATTACAGCGGCGCCTATCCCAAAGATCAGGCGAATATCATGGATCTTGTTTTTGACAGCGGCCATGACGTGAAGGCGGTTTTTCTGGGGATTGACGTGACGACCTGTACCGGCGGCGTGGATGAGACGAAATATCCTGTTCCGGAATATTTGTATGACGATAATTACTGGAATGATGTGGAGTATCTTTTTAATAAGGACGTGATCCTGAATTACATCCTGCGTCCCATGGCAGACCCGGATAAGACAGATCTGGCCACCGTGTATGAAAGCTGGTGGACGGATGAATATTACAACATTCAGTGGGTGATGCACAACTATGAGCCGCCGGAACCGGTGGAAACAGAGATGCCGGCGGATGCTTTTCTTGAGAGCACGGCCCGGAATCTGGAAACAAACATCTGCCCGTACATCGAGCAGAATCCTGATACGGTGTTCTATGTGTTTTTTCCGCCTTACAGCATTCTTTACTGGAATGATGTGATGCAGGAGAATCATCTTGAGGCGACTATGGCTCAGTATGCATACATTGCGGAGACGCTGTTCGCTTATGACAATGTGAGGATTTTTTATTTTCCGAACAGGGAAGAGATCGTGACAGATCTGAATAATTATGCGGATTACACTCATTATCACAAGGATATCAACTATTATATGGCAGAGTGCTTCGCGGAGGGGACATGCGAGGTGGAAAATACGGAGGAAATGGCGGCGGAGATCGAAGAAATGCGTGCTGTGATCGGGCGGTTTGACTTTGAAGCGTTATTTTCGGTGGAATATTGAGTCTGGAGACCTTGCGAAAGACAGGGAAGGTATGAAATGCGGCAGCTATTGTCCATGGGGCAGATCCGTTCTGCTGCATGGGAAAAATAAGTATCATGGCGTGAAACAGACAAAAACAGCCCCGGCAGGTTATGTGAGATCCTGACCGGGGCGTATGTTTGCTTCAAGTATTTTTGTTTCAAGTTATAAATTTGTGCCGGGTTTGAAAAAAGCGGCTTCTCATCACTCGGATGCGTCTTCACCTTTCACCAGTTCCGGGAAAATACATTCCACAAATCTTTGTGCCAGTACTTCGCGGCCGGCATCATTAAAGTGGATATAGTCCGTCATATAATCAAGGTAATTATCTTCATTGACAGATCCGTAGAAGTTATCAATAAAGGATACGCCGCAGTCGCTGGCAGCGTCCAGTTCTTTCTGCAGATAATGGCTTAATGTGCCGTGGCCCAGGTCCGTCCGGTCTCCATTTTCGAAGTTGCCGTCTTCGTTGACGTAGTGGCAGAAAGTATGGGACATCACAGCAATACGGATATGCGGATAAGCCTCCTGAAGCGCCTGCACGCCGGTTCTCAGGCCGCCGGTGTAGGTGATGATATCATTGGGCGCATTGGGGTCATCACAGGGACGTTTGTTGATATAGTCGCTGGCATCGTACATAATGCAGATTACGTCCACGCTGTTCATATCCAGCCCTTTCAGCATTTCCGTGGTGCGGGGAAACGCTTCGTCGTAGCTGTAGCCGGCCGCTGTGGTCATCAGGTCAAAATCCCCCGATGCAAGGCTCTGGGCAACATAGGAAAAAGAAAAAGCATCTAAAATATAGCCGTCATTGTAGCTGGCATACTGAGCCGCAATGGTAGTACCGGTGAAGGAACCGTTGTAGACGGTGGCTCCTGTCTTGACTGCAATCTGTTCTGCCAGTCCGCCCGGTCCCTGATTCAGAGAAAAGGGATCGTTTCCCAGACACAGAATTGTGGTTACGCCGTCGTCCTCACGTCCTTCCAGCTTGTCCGGAGCAAGGGGGATGATATTATCCATGGCTTCAATGTCAAAATCGGTGGTCTGTATATTCGGATCGTAGTCTGATGGTACGCCTTTATTCCATTTATATAACCGGTAGCCGGAATACCCTATGATCAATACGATGATGCCCAAGAGGATGATGTGTATGTTTATGTGAAAATGATTTTCCGCTTTTCCGGGCGGCGGGCCGGGTCTTTTCCCGTTCCGGTTCTCTGAATTCTGATTTGGTTTCATGTCTGCCTCCTTTACTTCCGCGGCCGGCGGATCTGCCTGTCTGAAGCGTTGATCCTTCCGGGAACGGCTTTCAAATATTCTACTATGATTTTTGACAAAAATCTATGGCATAGGGCTCAATTTAATAAAATCTTTTGATTTTTCCACGAAAAAGAGCGTTGGCCGGAATCCGGAGATATCCGTCAGCGCTCTTTTTACAAGGTGTGTCATATGGCTGCTAAACCATAGACACGGCGTCCTCCATCGGGGCTGTGTCTGCTATGGAATAAGCGATGATCATAGCCTGTGGAAATTGGGTCTGGTGTTGCTTTGGTTCCTGCTCGTGCGTCAGTTTCTGAGCCAGCGTCTGCGTTAGCTTCTGGGTAAGTTCCTGCGCGTTCTTTTGTGCCAGTTCTTGTGCCTGTTCTTTCTTGTACCACTTACTGTACTTGAACATACGGTATGTAGTACTTAGCTTCTGCAGTTGTTCTTCGTCCGCGCAGCAGTTACAGAATTCTGCCCGTGCTTCCTGATTCATGGAGACATAATCCATATAAGGAATCTTTAATTCTGTAATGCTGCACTTACATTGTGGATTCGGACACTTCTGCTTGTGCCCGTTCAGCATGTAGACCCGATGGCAACGCTTACAATAGTGCATGTACATCATAGTAAAATCCCCTTTTCGATTTAAAATGAATGTTGAAATTGTAACGTTGCACTTGTATTGTGTCAGTTATGGTTGATAAAGTCAAGCGTATTTTAACGGAATATGGCAGATTCGGCGGTGTTAAGTATCGCGCGATGACGCATACTGACATGCTTTGACATAAATATTATGTAAATCTTGTTAAAAATATAAGAATAGTGAAAAACCTTGAAGATATTGTATTTTTATGTTACAATGTTACAAATTTGTTAAAAAAGATGGGTTTACATAAGGTTACAACAGGGTCGGAAAACGATTTTCTGAAATGAATCCGGAAAAAAGAAAGTGAGAAAGAGTTATGCAGAATAAAAAGAACCAGAGGAGAGACAGCTACAAAAAAGAAATGCGGCTGGATGAATTTCTGAGAGAAGAGGACGGTGGATTTGATGAAGAGGATGAAGACCGTGTGACGGATGACACTCTGGAATTTTTATGCCTGGATGACGAGACGATCGCCAGATACCAGCGCGGGAAAAATGGCAATGGAAATGCTGCCGGCGTAAGGCGTGCGGCGGGCAGAAGCGGTGGAAGGAAGAACAGTGGTCGCTTTGCAGAGGAATCCCGTCATGCCGCAGCAAGGTATGGGTATGAAGAAGACGATTACGAAGATGACCGGTACGAGGACGAAGACGATGGTTACGGCGATGACCGGTACGAGTATGAGGAAGCCGGTTATGTGGATGACCGGTATGAGAACGGGGATGCCGGCTGCGAAGACGACTGGTATGAAGACGAGGAAGACGGCTACAGCGATGACCGGTATGAGGACGACAGTTACGAAGATGACCGGTATGAGGACGAAGAAGACAGCTACGAAGATGACCGGTATGAGGACGAGGAAGACAGCTACGAAGATGACCGGTATGAGGATGAGGAAGACAGTTACGAAGATGACTGGTATGAGGACGAGGAAGCCGGTTACGAAGATGAAGAAGACTGGTACGAGGACGAAGATTACGAGGAAGACGAGTACGATAACGAATATGAGTATGATGCCTATGAAGATGACGGCGTGATCACCAGAATAAAAGATTTCTTCTCGGAAATGACGACTCTTGACATGGTAGTTGCAGTGCTGGGTATCGTGGTGCTGGCGGGAGCCCTGTTCACAGGAGGGGTCTATCTCAAAGCCCGGTCTGTGGAGAAACAGGTGGAGACTTTTGCTTCCGTGGGTAAGGAAATAGAAGGCATATCCGTAATCGGTGAAAGCGGTCTTCTCGCAGTGGCGGAATCGGCCAGACTCGGTGATATGATTGACCTGACAGAAGAGCCGGATCAGTCAGAAGAGGCTGAACAGCCAAAAGAGGAAAAAAATGACACGGTAGAGGTGACGCTGAATCTTACTTCCATTCAGTCTGATCTCAAGATCAAATTTGTCAACAAAGCAACCGGCAAACTGATTGGCAGTGTGCCTTTTGAAGTGGAGGTTTCGGGCGGCAAGAAAAATTTTGATCTGAAAGACGAGGATAAGGACGGTATCATCTATCAGACAGGGGTGGATGCCGGAACTTATCAGGTGACGATCAAGCCTTTTGCGGGAAATGAATATTCTGAGTATAAGCTTCCCTCATCGGCAGGCACGGTGAAGGTAACAGATAAGATTGCTTACAAAAAAGTGGATGTGGCTGACGAGGTCAAGACTGAGGCGGAAGTCAATGCGGCGGCGGAAGATACGGCGGTGCAGACCACAGTGGAATCTGCGCTGAAAGATACGGTAGAGTGGGTAGAATCTACAAAAACACCTGTAGGTGAAGGAACAGAGGTTTACGAAGAGGTTTCCAAAAAGGATGTCCCTGATCCGTGGACGCTCAGTGGTGCATTTCGGAAAATGGTAGAGGACGGATCAGACGGGCTTGAAAACATTACAGTTTCGCTTGATAATGGCAGTCTGAATCTGGATAAGGGCGAGAGTGCATCTCTGAAGGTGACGGTGAGCGGTACAAGTTATCGCTACACGGTAGAGTGGAGCAGCAGTGACGGAGCAGTAGCGGCTGTCAGTGACGGAAATGTCAGTGCGGTCGGGGTGGGCAGTGCAACGATCACAGCCAGAGTTGCTGTGGGCAGTATGATCCAGGAAGTGAACTGTGCCGTGACGGTTACGGAACCTTCTGATTCGAATGACGATCAGAACGGTGATCAGGACAGTGACAAAGACGACGGAAAGGATGACGATAAGGATAATAATAAAGATGACAACAAAGATGATGGAAAAGATGATAATAAAGATGACAACAAGGGTGACGATGATAAAAAGGATGACGACAAGAAAGATGACGAAGATAACAATGATACCGATGAAGAGGTAGAATATACCAGGATCACCATAAGCGGTGACGGTGAAGTGGTGATCGGCAAGACTGTGACGCTGACGGCGAAGACGGAACCTAAAGGCGGTAAAGTCGCATGGAGCAGCGACAACGAAAAGGTGGCCAAGGTGGATGAGAAAGGCGTGGTCACAGGCGTGGGTGAAGGAAGCGCAAAGATCACGGCAAAGTGTAAGGATGCAGAAGATATTACCGCTGAACACACCATCACAGTCAAAAAAGAGGTAGCCGTGGACGGCAAAGCCAAATTGAAGGATAAAGACGGCAATCAGCTGTATTACAAGAACGGCGACGGTGAGTATAAAGAAGCGACTTATGATGATTATAAGAAGCAGGAGGTTTTTTATAAGAAATCAAAGAAAGTGTCAGAATATAAATATACGGGCTGGCAGACGATTGACGGTCATGTGTACTTTTATGACAAAAACGGCAATTATGTGACCGGCGAACAGGTTATTCAGGGAGCAAAATATCAGTTTGGCAGCGATGGAAAGCTGTCTTCCAGTTCAGGATCTATGGGAATAGACGTGTCCAAATGGAACGGCAGTATCGACTGGAATGCGGTGAAAAATTCGGGTGTATCCTATGTGATTATCCGCTGTGGATACCGCGGATCATCTACCGGCGTACTTGTGGAGGATCCCAAGTTCAGAAGCAATATCAAGGGTGCAAAAGCCGCCGGACTTAAAGTGGGTATCTATTTCTTCAGCCAGGCTGTGAATGAAGTGGAAGCGGTGGAAGAAGCGTCTATGGCGGTTAATCTGGCGGGAGGATATGGACTTAATTACCCGATTTTCCTGGATGTGGAAGCCAGTGGCGGCCGTGGCGACGGCGTGAGCAAAGAAGTCCGGACGGCAGTCTGCAAGGCGTTTTGTGCTACCGTACAAAATTCAGGCTATGCGGCAGGAATTTATGCGAATAAGACATGGCTCAGCGAAAAGATCAATACAGGCAGTCTGACTTCCTACAAGATCTGGCTGGCGCAGTACGCCAGCGCACCCAGCTACAGCGCTACCAGATATGATATGTGGCAGTATTCGTCCAAAGGAAAAGTCAGCGGCATCAGCGGTGACGTGGATATGAATATCAGTTATCTGAATTATTAAGGGTTGCAATTTGGGGTTGGGTATCACATAATAAAACATGAAGTTATACTAGGGCTGCAAAGTACGCAGCCTGAGTATAACTAAGTCATGTTTAGGAGAATGCGGTGGAGCGTGCATTCTCCGTGGGTTGGAAAAGTGGAGGGTGGTAGAGTCATATATAGACGAATGGGGTAGAGTGTGTGTTCTCTGTGAGGTGTATGGGCGGAAAGTGGTAGAGGCATATAGAATAGGAGAATGCGGTGGAGCGTGTATTCTCTGTGGGTTGGATAAGCGGAAGGCGGCAGAGTCGTATATAGACGAATGCGGTGGATATAGCGGAAGTGTTTGAGCAGATTATTTTGTCTTTGGTAAGATTGATCATAAATTGAGTGATAATGGAGGAAAATTTGATTATGAGGACTTATTTAGTGACGGGGGGAGCGGGATTTATCGGTTCCAATTATATTCATTATATGTTCGGGAAGTATGGTGATGATATCAGGATCATCAATGTGGATGCTTTGACTTATGCGGGAAATCTGGAAAATCTGAAGGGCGTTGAGGACCGGGATAATTATACTTTTGTCAGGGCCGACATCTGTGACAAGGAGACGATCGCGAAGATTTTTGAGGAGAATGATATTGACAGAGTCGTGCATTTTGCGGCGGAAAGTCATGTGGACAGGAGTATCCGTAACCCGGAGGTGTTTGTGCAGACGAATGTGCTGGGTACGGCGGTTATGCTGAACTGTGCGAAGGCGGCATGGGAATTGCCGGATGGCAGTTTCAAGGCAGATAAGAAGTTTCTTCATGTGTCCACGGATGAGGTTTACGGTTCTTTGGAGGAGGACGGAGGGTATTTTTACGAGGATACGCCTTATGCGCCCCACAGTCCGTATTCTGCAAGCAAGGCAAGCTCGGACATGCTGGTGAAGGCTTATATGGACACTTACAAGTTTCCGGCCAATATCACCAACTGTTCCAATAATTACGGCCCTTATCAGTTTCCGGAGAAGCTGATTCCGCTGATCATCAACAATGCGCTTCAAGGAAAGAAGCTTCCGGTTTACGGTGACGGAAAGAATGTCCGTGACTGGCTGTATGTGGAAGACCATGCCAAAGCCATTGATATGGTGCAGGAGCAGGGGAAACTGTTTGAGACTTATAATGTGGGTGGTCATAACGAAAAACAGAATATTGAGATCATTAAGATCATTATAGAGACGCTGCAGGAAATGCTGCCGGAAGGAGATTCCCGTAAAGCGCTTGTCAGTGAGGATCTGATCACTTATGTGGAAGACCGCAAGGGGCATGACAGAAGGTATGCTATTGCGCCGGACAAGATCAAGGCAGAGATCGGGTGGGAGCCTGAGACGATGTTTAAAGAGGGCATCCGCCGCACGATCCAGTGGTTCTTTGAGCATGAAGAGTGGATGAAGAACGTTACAAGCGGTGATTACCAGAAGTATTACGAGGAGATGTACAAACAGTAAAATACACCGGCTCTAACCGGCTTCCGGGGATCCGGTTGGAGAACAGCTTCTGACTGTAGGATTCATAAAGGCAAAATGATATGCATACAGGCAGAGAGGTACGCACAAAGAAAGGGTAGGCAGACCAGATATGAAGGGTATTATTTTAGCAGGCGGTTCGGGAACAAGGCTCTATCCGCTGACGAAGGCAGTATCGAAGCAGATCATGCCGGTATATGACAAACCGATGATATATTATCCGTTATCTATTCTTATGCTGGCGGGGATCAGAGAGATTCTGATCATTTCCACACCGAGAGATCTTCCGGTCTTCCGGGAACTGTTCGGAACAGGAGAGCAGCTTGGGCTGCAGATGGAATATGCGGTTCAGGAGTATCCCAGAGGCCTGGCGGATGCTTTTATCATCGGGGCGGATTTTATCGGAAGCGACAGTGTAGCGCTGATTCTGGGAGACAATATTTTCTACGGACAGAGCTTTTCAAAGGTGCTTCGGGAGGTGGCGGCAAGGCAGAAGGGCGCTACCATTTTCGGCTATTATGTAAGAGATCCGCGGGAGTATGGCGTTGTAGAGTTTGACGCGGAGGGCAAGGCTATTTCCATTGAAGAAAAACCGGAAAACCCGAAGAGCAATTATGCCGTGCCGGGGTTGTATTTTTATGATAATGACGTGGTGGAGATCGCCGCCGGCGTAAAGCCCTCGGCAAGAGGAGAGATCGAGATCACCAGCATCAACAACGAGTATCTCAGCAGAGGAGAGCTCCATGTTGAGACGCTGGGGCGCGGGTTCGCGTGGCTGGATACGGGCAATCATGATTCTCTGCTGGATGCGGCGGATTTTGTGGCAGCTTTCCAGAAACGCCAGGGGCTGTATATTTCCTGCATTGAGGAGATTGCTTATAAAAGAGGATTTATTACGAAGGAACAACTGCTTGCACTGGCAGAGCCGTTGATGAAGACAGAATACGGTCAATATATGGTTGAGGTTGCGAATGGGCTCTAAGAAAATGAAGAGAACGCTGGTGGCCATGGTTCTCATGTTTGTAGCGCTGGTGGGAGTGATCGCCTTTACAAATCTGGATGCGGTCATGAGCAAACTTGGATTTGCGCCGGATGACGAGGCACAGGAAACAGCGGCATTGGAAGAAGCGGAAAGGGACGGTAGACAGAGAGGAAATGATCTGTCTGCTTTTCTGCGGGATGAAACTTTTTTTGATCCGGAGGTTAAGTTTAAGAGCATTGAGACATTTTCGGGAAGAAATGTTTTTCTGGTCATGAGTTCTGTGGCAAAAGATCTCCGTGTCATGGTGGTGGACAGCGTGGGCAGACTGGTGACCGGTACGCCCTTTACGATAAAAATACAGGGAGTCGGGGAGTACACCGACACGGACGAGGACGGCGTTATTTATCTTGACGGGCTGCGCGCCGGAGAGTACAGTGTGTCCCTGAATGAGACGGAAGGCTTTATCGTGCCGAATACGATCACCACGATTCAGGTCAGACAGGATATAGAATATCGTGTACTTGACGATATCGAGTATATGATCATGACGGAAAACGATATTGATGCCGAGAAGGAAGACAAGGCTGTGAACGGTGCCGAGGAAGCGGCGGACGGCAGTGAAAATACGGAATTGATGTTTGACAATGGAAGCGCAAAGCTGGGCATTGACGTTTCCAAATGGAATAAAGATATTGACTGGGTGAGAGTCAAGGATGCCGGCATTGAGTTTGCCATTATCCGGTGTGGATACCGCGGTGCGGCCAGCGGCGCGCTTGTACTCGATCCTATGTATGAAAAGAACATAAAGGGAGCCATCGAAGCCGATATTCCTGTAGGGGTGTATTTCTTTACCCAGGCTGTGGATGAAGTGGAGGCTGTGGAAGAAGCCAGTATGGTGATCCGGCTGATCGAAGATTATGATGTGGACTATCCGGTATTTCTGGACAGCGAAAGTGCCGGGGGAAGAGGACGGGCAGATTCCCTTACGGCGCAGGAGCGGACGGACATTCACAGGGCATTTCTGCAGACGATTGCGGCGGCAGGCTATGAGACGGGAATCTATGGGTCCAGAAACTGGTTGAACGATGAGGTAAATATGACAGAACTGTCGGATTATAGGACGTGGCTGGCAGAGTATGCTGATATTCCGGCTTATGACGGTTATTATCATATGTGGCAGTACACTTCCAAGGGTTCGGTGGACGGTATTGAGACCAGAGTGGATTTGAATCTCTGCTATATGAACATAGATACGTCCATCAATCATGCCAAAGGCGCGGCCGGGTACTCCGGTGTTGTCAACGGAGACACGGGCAATGTGCCGGTGGGGACGGACGATGATTGATCATATGCCGGGAATGCCGTATGGACGAAGAGAAGCCGGTTTGTGCCGGTATGGTGCAGGGTACAGCGTATGGATGGATGCCGGAAAGGATACCGGTCGAAGCAGGAGTGTTACCGGTACAGGATGAATAAACATAACGACAGAAAGGACGATATGAGGAATGGGAAAAATAACAGTGGAGACATGTGAGATAGAAGGGCTTAAGGTCATTACACCGACTGTGTTTGAGGATGCCCGTGGTTATTTCATGGAAACTTATAATTATAATGATTATAAAGAGGCAGGCATTGACCTGGAGTTTGTGCAGGATAATCAGTCCGCATCTACCAAAGGCGTTCTGAGAGGGCTTCATTTTCAGATTAATTTTCCCCAGGACAAACTGGTGCGCGTTTTAAAAGGAGAGGTGTATGATGTGGCGGTGGATCTGAGACCGGGTTCCGCGACTTACGGCAAGTGGCATGGAGTGCTTCTCTCCGAGGAGAATAAGAAACAGTTTTTTATTCCCAAAAACTTTGCCCACGGTTTCTATGTGGTATCCGATTATGCGGAATTTGCATATAAGTGTACAGACTTTTATCATCCGAATGACGAGGGCGGTATCATGTGGAACGATCCGGAAATCGGCATCGAGTGGCCCATTCCTGAGGGCGAACAGCCCGTCCTGTCCGAAAAAGATGCGAACAGGGAAGGGATCGCGGCATTTACGGAAGCATACCGCAGATAACGGATGAAGGTATGGTATAAGGAATCATGGGAGTGGAAAAGACAGAACAGATAAAAGGATCAAAGAGAAAGGTCAAATATTTGGAAAAGCCCGCAGGAGTTGCAATATTCTGGGGGCTTGGTCTGATTTTGGCGCTGGTGCTGGTGAGACATCACAATCCTCTTGCAGATCAGGTGACAGAACAGATGAAAAAGGTCAGCGGGTGTGTGCTGATCACTTTTACCTGCATCATATATGCGATCTATTATGAGAGGATCATGACCATTCCGGTGGAACTTTTTCAAAGCAGGAAACTGATCTGGAAACTGGCCAAGAATGATTTTAAGAAAAGGTATGCCGGTTCCTATCTGGGTATTGTATGGGCGATGGCTCAGCCGGTGGTCACGGTTGTGATGTACTGGATTGTTTTTGATAAGGTTTTTGATACCAGAAGCCAGATGGTTGCAAGCGGACTGGAAGTACCCTATGTGCTCTATCTGACGGCGGGACTGGTGCCTTGGTTCTATTTTTCGGAAGCCATTACCCAGGGGACAATGGCGCTGATTGAGTATAATTATCTGGTCAAAAAAGTAGTTTTTAATATTAGTATTCTTCCGATCATAAAAGTGATTGCGGCTACTTTTATTCATGTATTCTTCGTGGCGGTGCTGCTGCTTGTGTCTGTGGGCTATGGTTATTACCCGAATGTCTATACATTACAATTGCTTTATTACAGCTTCTGTATGTTCCTGCTGGCGCTTGGCATGAGTTATCTGACCTGCGCGCTGGTAGTCTTTATCAGGGATCTGCAGCAGATCATCAATATTGCTCTGCAGATCGGTATGTGGGCGACCCCGATCCTGTGGAATATCACGATGCTGAAAACAGATAACATGAAAATGCTCTTTAAACTCAACCCGCTGGTCTATATCGTCAACGGCTACAGGAGTGCGATTTACGAAGAAGTATGGTTCTGGGAGCATTTTTATTCTTCGACCTACTTCTGGATTTTCACCATCAGCCTTTTCTGCATCGGCACTCTCATCTTCCGAAAAATGAGAGTACACTTTGCGGATGTGCTATGAGCAATGCCGGCGGCTCACCCGTCCGGGTAAATTAACAGACAGGATATTAATTATGGACAACATTGCAATTCAAGTCACGGATGTGGAAAAAATATATAAGCTCTACGACAAGCCCTCTGACCGCATCAGGGAGGCTCTGGGATTCGGGCGCGGAAAGCACCACACGGAGCATCATGCCCTCAAGGGAGTCAATCTGACCATCAGACAGGGTGAATGTGTGGGCATTATCGGTACAAACGGTTCGGGAAAGTCCACGATCCTCAAAATAATAACAGGTGTTTTGAATGCAACCCGCGGGACGGTAACGGTGAACGGGCGTATTTCCGCACTGCTGGAACTGGGTGCCGGATTTAATATGGAATATAACGGCATAGAGAATATCTATCTGAACGGGACGATGATCGGGTTCAGTGAGAAAGAAATTGATGAAAAGATGGAAGATATTCTTGAATTTGCGGATATCGGAGAGTATGTATACCAACCGGTAAAAACGTATTCCAGCGGTATGTTTGTGCGTCTGGCGTTTGCCGTGGCCATCAACATTGAGCCGGAAATCCTGATCGTGGATGAAGCGCTTTCCGTGGGAGATGTGTTTTTTCAGGCGAAATGTTATCACAAATTCGAAGAATTTAAAGAGATGGGAAAGACCATCGTTTTTGTCAGCCACGATCTGAGCAGTATCAGTAAATACTGCGACAGGGTTGTGCTGCTCAATCAGGGAACCAAGCTGGGTGAAGGCAGGACCAAGGAAATGATCGACATCTACAAGCAGGTTCTGGTAGGCCAGTATGTGGTGCCGGAGTCGGAAAACGGCAGTCTTCTGGACGATGAGGAACTGCGTCGTGCGGCATCGGGCAGGAAAGGGGATGCCGGAGCCGGCGACCAGAATCCGGAGCTTCTGGAATACGGTTCTAAAAAGGCCCTGATCACGGAATACTATATTACAGATGAAAAAGGGACGAAGACGCCGGCAATTTTGAAAGGCAGCCGTTTTACGATTCATATGCGGGTACAGGTGGCGGAAACGCTGCAGGCGCCGATCTTTGCTTTTACCATTAAAAATGTGCGCGGAACAGAAATCACGGGCACGAACACGATGTTTGAAAAAGCTTTTCTGGAACCGGTGGAGGCCGGCGAGGAGCGTATGATAACCTTTACCCAGGAAATGAATCTGCAGGGCGGCGATTATCTACTGTCGCTGGGAGTCACGGGTTATGAAGAGGATGATTTTACGGTGTACCACAGGTTGTACGATGTACTCAGCCTGACGGTAATCTCCGATAAAGATACGGTAGGATTCTACGATATGAATTCGGTGGTTGAAGTGAGAAAAGTAGCGGAATGATTTTGTTCAGCCGGGCAGCTGCATGAAGCCCCGAAAGCGGAATGTATGGAAAAGCCCGGCATAGTGCGCGAGGACGTGTATACGGAAAAGCCCGGCATAGTGCGCGAGGATGTGTATATGGAGAAGCCTGGTGTAATGCGCGAGGACATGTATACGGAGAAGCCTGGTGTAATGTGTGAGGACGTGTATATGAAGAAGCCAGGCGCAATGCGTGAAGACAGTGTATATGGAAAAACCTGTGGCGGAACGTATGAAAAAGCCCGGCACAATACCGGAGAAGCGATGATATAGGAAAGGACAGTGGAATGTCGGAAAACAAACCGGAAAATAGAGCCGAAAAAGGGGAAATAGAAAAGATTGGGAAGATAAAGCTTAATCTTGCCCACTATCCGGGAGAAGACTATTATTGCGACGGCGACGTGGAAGATGAGCTTCTGGATATTGCCCGCAATTATTCGACGGTAGAGTATCAGCGGATCATTGAGGAGCGGAAGAGCTGGCCTGTTTTGTATCATTTGTCGCCCCTTCGGGAAAATATTGTGGAGTGGCTGCCCATCACCGGGGATATGAAGGTGCTTGAAGTGGGTTCCGGCTGCGGAGCCATTACCGGTGCGCTTGCGGCGAAGGCAGGAGAGGTTACCTGTATCGACCTGTCCGGAAAACGAAGCAGGATCAATGCATACCGCCATATGGACGCGGACAATGTAACTATCCACGTGGGAAATTTCCAGGATGTGGAACCGGATCTTCCCTGTGATTATGATTATATCTGCCTGATCGGTGTTTTCGAATATGCACAGGCATATATTCGTTCTGACACCCCCTATGAAGATTTTCTGCGTATTATTATGAAGCACGTGAAGCCTCAGGGACATATTGCCATTGCCATTGAGAATCAATTCGGGCTGAAATATTGGGCCGGCTGTCAAGAGGATCATCTTGGAACTTATTTCAGCGGACTGGAAAGTTATCCTGATGGCGGTGTGGTGCGCACTTTTACCGCTGACGGCCTGCGCGGCATCGCGAAACGCTGCGGATACGAAAAGACGCAGATGTATTATCCTTATCCTGACTACAAATTTATGACAACACTTTATTCCGACAGCCGTCTGCCCCGGGTGGGAGAACTGTCTTCCAATCTGCGGAATTTTGACAGGGAACGGCTGCAGCTGTTTGACGAAAAAAAAGTATTCGACAGCATCATCCGGGAAAAGCAGTTTCCTCTGTTTTCCAATTCCTACATGATGATTCTTGGACCGGAACTGGAAGAGCGTTACGTAAAGTATTCCAATGACCGGAAAACGGAATTCTGTATCAAGACAGTATTGCGGGAAAACAGTAAAGGAAAAATAATTGAAAAGCATCCGTTATCAAAAGAGGCATGGGCACATATCAAACAGACGGCGCAGGCTTATGAGAAACTTTCAGAGCGTTACAAGGGAAGTGATCTGGAAATTAACCGTTGTGTTTTGGAAAACGATAGTTATGTAATGAACAGGCCGCCATACCTTGCGCTGGAATACATCGAGGGCAGAACGTTGGAGCAACTGCTGGATGAGTGTCTTGAACGGGATGATGTAGATGGGTTTCAAAGGCTCTTCGATGAATACCTTAAGCGCATTTCCCGGGGGGAAGAGACACAGATTGCGGATTATGACCTGATTTTTGCCAACATTCTGATTCCGGGAGAAATTGATGACACGTGGTATGTTATAGATTGTGAATGGAGTTTTGAGAAGACTGTTGATACAAAGCAGATTGCCTTTCGTGCAATCTACTGTTATTTATTGGAAAGTGAAAAACGAAATAAATTAAGTCTTGATTTAATTATTGATAAACTAAATATCGATCAGGCAGATGCGGAACAATATAGGAAACAGGAAATGAAGTTCCAGAAATATGTCACCGGGAAGACCATGTCAATGGCAGAAATAAGGGATGCTATTGATTATCCGGTCTATACGGTGGATGCTTTTTTGGAGGGGCAGAAGCAGAAGTCTGACAAAGACCGTGTACAGATTTATGAAGATACCGGCAGAGGGTTTCAGGAGGAACAGTCCTTTTTCCTTGACGATACGCTGGGAGAGCAGATCCGTGTTACGGAGGAAGGAATGACGGAGATCGCGGTGAAGATTTCCGGGGGAAGGAGCGCTCTGCGGATTGACCCCTGCAGTGCATTCTGCATCATTTATCTGAAGGAAATCAGATGGAATGGCGTGCAGATTCCGTGGAAAGGCAGACAGATTCAGACAAACGGCTTTAAAGTGGGGGAGAACACTTATGCCTTTGCAACGCAGGATCCCAATATCACGGTGTCGCTGGCCGGAATGCCCGGCAGTGAGAGCAATCTGCTGGAAGCTTTCATGGAGGTGACAAGACTGCCGGAAGAAACTGTCAGGCACATGCAGAAAAGGGGGCTGTTTTAACAGATGAGCAGACGGAGAGAGCGTTATGGCTGGGCGTCTTACTATGCGGCCGCCTACGAGACGGAACGAAAACAAAATATTGTGCTGGCGGGAAAAATTGCGGATGCCCAGAGGCGGCAAAGGGATCTGAGCGATAATCTGGACAGGATCTGCAGCAGTCCTTTTTGGAAGGCGGCGGCTCCATTCCGGAAAATTTATCATAATGTCAGAAACGCTGCCCCGCGGAGAAAAAGCACAGACAGGTGTTCAGCGGAGAACCCCTGTCTTCTTCGTTATGAGGAGGAACTGAAACGTCAGAAGAGTCCCTATGCAGAATGGATACGTGAAGAAAATATCAATTGTTATATAACTGATGTGCCAAAAGATGCGGGTGTTATTGAAGGGTGGCAGGCGATCCGTGTGCCTGAGTCGGAAATCGTTCTCCTGACTTACGGAAAAGGAATGCTTGCAGGAAATGCATTTGAAAAAGTTAAATCCATATTTGATAAAACCCCTTCTTGCAAAGCCGCATACGGAGATGAGGATTTTTATTGGGAAGATCTTTCCTGCCGGATGCATCCATGGTTTAAACCCTGTTATTCGCCGGATACGATGCTGGCTTTTAACTATTGGGGGCATCTGGTGGCGGTGAAAGCGAGCCTTCTGGCGGAGGTGCTGTCCGGAGAAGAAGTAAAAAACAGAAAAGAGCGGATGAAACACCCGGTTCGTTTTTATGATTTGTGCCTTCGATTGGAGGAACTGATCCAGCGCAGGTGTCTGCTGGAGGGAGTGGCCATGCAGCAGAGCATCTGTCACGTAGACGGGATTCTTTATCATCAGGCATATGAGCCGTCGGAGGTGTGCAGAGAAGAGATTGAAGCCTGTAAGACACGGGAGGAAAGATTTGATCAGGCAGCAGAATGTCTGGAAAGGGAAATGGAAAACGGACGTTATTTAACGGGAGCCGGAGCAGACTGTGTGTCCGTCCGTGAGATGGCACTTGTCCGGCGGGGCATCAAAGGAAGTCTGGAAAGCGGACAGAACCCTGATCTTTATCATGTGGTCTACGACACGTCCATATCCGGTGCGGAACGCTGTGCCCGTGCGCTGGGAATGCAGCGGCATGTATCACCCAACTATGTGGTGTCTGTGGTGATTCCGTCCAGGGATCATCCGGAGATTCTGGAAAGATGCCTGAAATCGTTTCGGGATAAAACGGCGTACCGCTATTATGAGTGGATCGTTGTGGATAACGGGAGCAATGCAGAAAACCGTGCTGCTATGGAAGAACTGAGCCGCAAATACGGCTTTCGGTATATTTATGAGGAGATGCCCTTCAATTTTTCTAAAATGTGCAATCTGGGTGCAAGACAGGCGGAGGGGGATCTGCTGCTTTTTATGAATGATGACATGGAGATCATAGAGAAAAGCTGGCTGGAACGCATGGCCGGGCAGGCGCTGCAGCCGGAAACCGGAGCGGTGGGGGCAAAGCTGTGGTATGCGCGGACACAGAAGATTCAACATGCAGGCATTACGAATATGCAGATCGGGCCCTCTCATAAGCTGGTCACGTTTCCGGATGACAGGGATTACTATTACGGGCATAATGAAGTGGTCTGTGACATGATCGGCGTGACAGGTGCCTGTCTCATGGTGAGCCGTGCAAAATATGAGCAGGCAGGCGGTTTTGACGAAGAAATGGCGGTGTCCTATAATGATGTGGATTTCTGCTTCCGTCTGGCTGAAGCAGGATATTATAATGTGCAGCGCAATGATGCGGTTTTGTATCATCATGAATCTTTAAGCCGCGGGCTTGATGAGCAGGACGAGGACAAATGGGAGCGCCTCCTTGCGGAAAAGGAAAAGCTTTATACGAAACATCCCGGTATGAGGGGGACGGATCCCTTTTATCACAGAGCATTGATTGACAATGCCTCACATTACGGGTGTAATTATAAGTTTGACCATGAAAAACAGCTCCATACGATGGAAGTCTGCCCCATCCCGGAGGAAATACTGAAAAAGGCTGACAGCAGGCTTTTGAAACTCACGGTAGACAGGGCGGAGATTCAACATAAAATTCATGCAGACGAACCGGATATTCTCTGGGTCATGGGGTGGTGTTATATTCCAGGGATTGATAACGGTAGTTATGCAAAACATATTGTTTTGAACAGGGCAGAAGGGGAAAGTTATACGGCAGTGCCTGCAGACTGGCACCGTCAGGATGTGGAGGCAATTCTGCCCGGAGAGTGCAATGTCGGTCTGGCCGGCTTTGTTCTGCGTGTTCTTGTGAAAGATCTGAAACCGGGAACATACCGGATCGGTATGCTTTGCACTACAGGAGAGCAGGTCGGACAGGGTGAAAGCTTCTTTGCATGGAGTGATAAAAGCTGTAAGATTGCCGGTGATGGTTCTTGCAGTGCGGATTTTGTTTGAGAAATTGATTGTAGGGTCAAATGAACATGTGGTATGTTCGCCTGACCCGTGGAGGCAAATATGCAAAACAGAGGAAACGGACAGGTAAGTCCTGAGCGGATGACAGAGGAAGAGGCTCTTCGCTTTTACCGGGCGGCCTATGACAGAGAGCGGGAAAAGGCACGTGTGCTGGCCGGAAAGCTGGCCGCTGAACAGGGAAAAAATGCAGAACTGGAAGGCAGACTGAACCGTATCAAGGGCAGTGTGTTCTGGCGGCTGTCGAAACCTCTGCGGTCTTTTGTGCATTGGGTGCGGCGGACCAAGGAGCGGCTGGGCTATTACGGCAGCATAAAAGGGGTTCTGCGCAAATTAAATGCAAAAAAGATCGAGCGCACGGCACGGGCACAGCATGGAACGAAAAGCTTTCCGGATGGGGAGGAGGCAAAGCGGCAGAGGGAAGTGCGGTTTCCGCGGAAGATCAAGTTCAGTATTCTGGTGCCCCTTTACAATACACCGGAAAAATTTCTGCGTCAGGCCATTGATTCCGTGCGGGCACAGACCTACGGGCGCTGGGAGTTATGCCTGGCGGACGGTTCCGACGAGGATCATGATGAAGTGGGACAGATCTGTAAAGAATATGCGGCGTCAGATTCCCGTATTCTTTACCGGAAGCTGGCGAAAAATGAAGGGATTTCCGGAAATACCAACGCCTGTCTGGGCATGGCTTCGGGGGATTATATCGCACTTTTCGATCATGATGACGTGCTCCATCCCGGCGTGCTTTTTGAGTATATGAAGGCCATCTGCGAGCAGAATGCGGATTATATTTACTGCGACGAGGCCACTTTTAAGGGAAATAAGACCATTGACGATATGATTACCTTGCATTTTAAGCCGGATTTTGCGCCGGACAATCTGCGGGCAAACAATTATATCTGCCATTTCAGCGCTTTTGACAGAAATCTGCTGGAAGGAATGCAGCTGTTCCGTTCGGAGTTTGACGGCAGCCAGGATCACGATATGATCCTGCGGCTGACCAGCCGGGCAAAACACGTGGTGCATGTGCCGAAACTGCTTTATTACTGGCGTTCCCATGCGGGAAGCGTGGCGGCGGACATCAGTGCCAAGAGCTATGCCATCGACGCGGCGAAGGGAGCGGTGGCGGCTCATCTGAAGCAGCAAGGTTTTGAAAACTTTGAGATTTTGTCAACCAAGGCATTTGAGACAATTTTTCAGATCAAATATGAGATCAAAGGCAATCCGCTGGTGAGCATCGTGATCCCCAATAAAGACCATGTGGAGGATCTGACCCGCTGTATCACTTCCATTCTTGAAAACAGTACTTATGAAAATTACGAGATCATTGTGGTGGAGAACAACAGCACATCCGAGGAGATCTTTGCTTATTATAAGAAGATACAGCAGAATCCGTCGGTGAAGGTCATTACCTACGAAGGGGAATTCAATTATTCCAGAATCAATAATCTGGGCGTTTCGGAGGCAAGGGGAGAGTATATTCTGCTTCTCAATAATGATACGCAGGTCATCACCCTTGACTGGATCGAGGAACTGCTTATGTATGCCCAGAGACCGGACGTGGGTGCGGTGGGGGCCAAACTTTATTATGAAGACAGAACGATTCAACATGCCGGTGTGGTGCTTGCACTGGGGCAGCACAGGACGGCGGGGCACAGCCATTATCGTGTGAGCTGCAACAATCTGGGCTATATGGGCAGGCTTTGCTATGCCCAGAACGTGATGGCGGTGACGGGCGCCTGTCTGATGATGAGCCGGAAGCTGTTTCAGGAACTGGGCGGGCTGGATGAATCCTTTGCTGTGTCCCTGAATGATGTGGATCTGTGCATCCGCGCGTGGAAGGCCGGAAGAGTCAATGTTTTTACACCTTTCGCGGAACTTTATCATTATGAATCCGTGTCAAGAGGGCTGGATGACCAGGGAGAAAAGGCACAGCGGTACAACAGGGAATCCGAAGCCTTCCGTGCGAAATGGAAAGAGCTTCTGGAAAAAGGAGATCCCTATTATAATCCAAATTTCTCATTGGACCGCAGCGATTTTGCGTTGAAAATCTGATCACAGACGAAGTGGTGCTAAACCGTTTTTATAACAGCATAAGTATGGATAAAAGGAATGGGGAACTGCCTCTATGGGAAAAATCATAAAAAATGCCATCGCTATATTTTTGCTGCTGGTGCTTGGGACATCTACGGCCTTTTTAACGTATCTGCATTTTTTTGCATCGGAGGACGGTGATCTTTCCGGGCAGTGGACGGCAGAACTGGATATGACGGAGCGGGCGGCGGTCACGGCGCTTAGCTGGCTGCAGGATATAGAAGGTGTGACGGTGTCTTTGGATGATATGGAGTCTTATATGCAAGGATTGACTATACAAGTCGATTTGGAGATGGAACAAACGGAACGTTTGGCGGGAACTTTTCAGTGCAGTATAACGCCGGACAGCTATGAAACCTGTAATCAGGCGGCCTATGAGGCATTTGCAGGAGCTTTTCGGGAATTGCTGGGAGAGAGACTTCATATGGCGGGATACGGGGGCGGTACCGGTCAGGAGGCTGTGGAGGCCCTTGTGACTGAGAACTTCGGGATGTCCACAGTTTCCTATCTGATGACCTGTGGTCCTGCATTGCTGCCCTCCATGGAAGAACTGCAAGCGGAATATGAGGGCGAAGGAGATTATGAGATTATCGATGATATGCTGATCAGGAGATTTGGAGAGGGCGGTGCAGTGGTCACAACGGAGGAGCGTTATATCCGGAAAGGCGGACAGTTAATTCTGTCAGGGACAGATGATTCTGCGGTTTCCGGTTCTTTTTTCGCACAGTATCCCGTTTTGTATATTTTGAAAACAGCCACGGAGGAATGAAGGATTATTTGTGCCGCAGGCGTCACAAAATAGCTCTTATCGCAGATCCGAATCTGATATTCGGCTCGCGATTCCTCCGATGCTAAAGCGTCTGCGGAATGGAGATTAGAATGAAGACTAAGAGGAAAACTGAGAAAAAGGCCGTCATACGGAAGATTACTTCCGTTATAGTAACCGTGGCGCTTGCAGTTTCTCTTCTGCCGGCCAGAGCATTTGCGGCTTACGAGATTTGTGGAACCTGTCAGGTGCAGGCGGATGACAGTCCGGTGTATACCGTGAAAACACTGGATTACGGCTACGTCAACAATACTTATTTTTCGCTGCGGGACACGGCTATGGTTCTCAAGGATACGGATAAAGCTTTTTCACTGGGAGTCACGAGTAATTCGGTTTCCCTGACAACAGGAAATGCCTATGTTCCGGCAGGAACGGAAAATGAACCCTGGGAAAGCGAAGAGAATCCGGATCTTTCCTTGCGGCGGTATGAATTTGAGGTCAATGAAGAGAAAGTGTCCTACTATACCATGATCATGAAGATGCCTTCCGGTGACTATGACTGCTTCATGATGATTACGGATCTTGCCATGCTTCTGGATGTGGATCTTGCCGCTTCCGATACTGGTTCACTGCTGATTCGTACACAGGAGCCCTTCTGCGCTTCTCCGGAGGAGCTGGAAGAAGCCGGCTACTTTTACGGAGTGAACAGTGTGCTGGCGGGAGATGCCACCACCGGGGAGATCTATTACCGGTATCAGTCGGATGATGTCTATCCCATTGCCAGTACGTCGAAGCTGATGACCTGCCTTCTGACTATGGATGCCATTGCGGCGGGGCAGATCGGCCTTGAGGAATCCGTTATCATATCGGAGGCGGCCGAGCGGCTGGCAGATTCAAGCGACGGGGTGATTCCGCTGAAAGCCGGAGAGGAGATCACTGTGCAGGACCTTCTGCTGGGGCTTCTTCTGCCTTCCAGCAATGAATGTGCCCTTTGTCTGGCTGAGGCAATTGCCGGTTCGGAGGAAGCTTTTGTGGAGATGATGAACCGGAAAGCACAGGAACTGGGGCTTTCACGGGCTGTCTTTTTTAACAGCAACGGACTGCCTGTTTACACAGAAGATTCCATGCCTGCAAAACGGCAGAACCGCATGAGTGCGGAGGATATGTTCCGGCTGGCATCATACCTTCTGAAAGTATACCCGCAGGTCACGGACATCACGTCTCAGAAAGAGGCAAAACTGCAGTACCTCGATTTTGAAGCCCGCAACAGCAATCCCCTGCTTCATAATATGTCCGGCATCACCGGTCTGAAAACCGGAACCACCAACAAGGCCGGAGCCTGTCTTGTCACGTCCCTGTCCGCGGATGACGGAACCATGGAACATGACCTGATTGTGGTTGTGCTGGGAACGGAGGATTCCATAGAACGGGGGCGGGTATCGGAATTGCTGGCCAGATATGCGCTGCAGGCTTTTTCTGAAGGCGGTGGGGCATCTGCAGCCGCGGATGTGGAAGGGACTGTCAGGGATTTGCCGGTACACGCCGAGGCGGCAGTGGAACTGGTCATACGCGGTGCTTTGCGGAAAGGCGAGTGAGTGAGGCGCGGCCGAACATTGCTCATGTTTTTTACTTGACCGGCTTTATTTTCCAAAAAATGTTTACGCACCGTTTCCTCTTGTGATAAAATGAAAACAATTGATTAACTTTTAACGGAACAAGTTCAGACAGAGTTTGTGCCGAAGCGGCACAAACGCCCTGATCGCGGAGCAGGATGGGAGTATTCCTTTGGAAAATCCCCTGAATTCTGTCCGCATCCTCAGCGCAAAGCGCTTCGAAATGAAGTAGGAAAGTATAAAAATATCATATAATGGAGGTAAAAAGATGGGCTACAAAGAACAATTTGACTTTTGGGTTGGCGACTCTTATTTTGACGATGCTACCAAGCAGGAGCTTCTGGCGATTAAGGACAATGAGAAAGAGATCGAGGATCGTTTTTATAAGGATCTTGCGTTCGGGACAGGCGGTCTGCGCGGTGTGATCGGTGCAGGTACGAACCGTATGAACATCTATACCGTGCGGAAGGCAACCCAGGGACTTGCCAATTACATAAAGAAACAGGGCGGGGAGAGCAAAGGAGTGGCAATCGCATATGACTCCAGAAGAATGTCCCCGGAATTTGCAGATGAGGCGGCTTTATGTCTGGCGGCTAACGGCATCAAGGCATATGTGTTTGACGCTTTGAGACCTACACCGGAGTTATCTTTTGCACTCAGGGAACTGGGATGTATTTCCGGTATCGTGATTACTGCAAGCCACAATCCGCCGGAATATAACGGTTACAAATGCTACTGGGAGGACGGTGCTCAGGTTACGGCGCCTAAGGATCAGGAGATTATCACGGAAGTGAATCATGTGACGGATTACCATACCGTGAAGACCATGGATAAGGAGGAGGCAAAGAAAGCCGGACTCTATGTGGTAATCGGCAAAGAGATCGATGACAAATATATGGAAGAACTGAAGAAACAGATCATTCATCCGGATGTGATCAAGGATATGGCGGAGGATATGAAGATCGTTTATTCTCCTTTTAACGGAACGGGTAATGTGCCGGTCAGAAGAATCCTTTCCGAACTTGGCTTCAAGAACGTATATGTAGTTCCTGAACAGGAAATGCCGGATCCGGATTTTACCACATTGGATTATCCTAATCCGGAAGATCCCAAGGCATTTACACTGGCGCTTAAACTGGCGAAAGAGAAAAATGCGGATATCGTGCTGGCTACCGATCCTGATGCAGACAGGCTGGGTATCTATGCACTGGATACCAAATCCGGTGAGTATGTGCCTTTTACGGGCAATATGTCCGGTATGCTGATCGCAGAGTACATCCTGAGAGAAAGAACAGCTACAGATACTATGCCTGTGAATCCGGCCCTTGTTACGACCATCGTTACGACCAATATGGCGCGCGCCATTGCAGAGGATTATAAAGTTAGATTTATTGAAGTGCTGACGGGCTTCAAGTTCATCGGCGAACAGATCAAGCTTTTTGAGCAGACAGGTTCCAACAATTATGTCTTCGGTCTGGAAGAGAGCTATGGCTGTCTTGCAGGAACTCACGCAAGAGACAAGGATGCCATCGTTGCAGTTATGTGCCTGTGCGAAATGGCGGCATGGTGCAAGAAGAACGGCAAGACCGTATGGGATCAGATGATCACACTGTATGAAAAATACGGTTACTTTAAGGAGAGCCAGTATTCTATTACGATGAAGGGAATCGACGGCGCGAAAGAGATCGAAGATCTGATGAACAAGCTCAGAAGCAATCCGCCGAAGAATTTCGGGGATCTGAAGGTAAAAGAGTTCAGAGATTATACAACAGGCAAGACGCTGAATCTGGAAACGGGAGAAGCAGGAGAAACCGGACTTCCGCAGTCTAACGTACTCTACTTCGATCTGACCAATGATTCCTGGTGCTGTGCACGGCCTTCCGGTACGGAGCCGAAGATCAAGTTCTATATGGGCGTGAAGGGCACAAGCCTGGAAGATGCCGAGAACAAACTGAATCAGCTGACGGAAGATTTGAAGGCATATCTGTAAAACATAACATTCATCGCCCTGTTCATACAGGGCGATGATCATTTCAGGGGACAGGCTGAGCAGGAACGGGGGAGTTCTATGGGAAATAAGATCTTCAAGACAGCAAATTTGAGAAAAACAGTCAATTACCTTAAGAAAAACGGTCTCCGGCACACCTGGTACGCGGCGAAAGAGCGGATTGGGGAGGAAAAGAAATCATTCTATGTATACCGGGAACCGTCCGGGGAGGAACTGGCGGCACAACAGGCTGAGACAATGGATTACAGTGAACTGTTCAGCATCATAGTGCCCGCCTATGAGACGAAGGAAACCTTTCTTCGGGAACTGATCGATTCCGTGCGCAGGCAGAGTTACCAGAACTGGGAACTGATCATTGCAGACGCGGGCAGCAGTGACGGTGTGGAAAAGGCAGTGGCGCAGATTCTGGAAGAAACAGGAGAAAGGCGTATCAAATACAGCAGGCTGGCAGAGAATAAAGGAATATCCTGCAATACCAACGAAGGGATTGCGCAGGCATCGGGAGACTATATTGCCTTGCTGGATCATGATGACTGGCTTACACCCGATGCGCTTTATCATATGGCATCGGCCGTTCACCGGGGCAGACAGCGGGGGATTGCACCTGTATTGTTATATTCGGACGAAGATAAGTATGATAATAACAAAAGTTATTATTTTGCACCCAATATTAAAGAAAAATTTAATCTCGATTTAATTTTATCCAATAATTACATCTGTCACTTTATGGCTGTAGAGGCTGCAGTGATGAAAAATCTGCTTCTCAGACAGGAATATGACGGGGCACAGGATTATGACCTTGTGCTCAGGGTTGTTGGAGGACTCTGTGAACAGATGCCGAAAAGTCAGATAGAAACGAGTATCATTCATATTCCCCGTGTCCTGTATCACTGGCGGTGTCATGTTGATTCTACGGCGGAAAACACTGCCAGCAAAAGCTATGCTTATGAGGCGGGCCGGGCGGCACTGGCGGATTTCTGCAAGGGACAGGGCTGGCCTGTGGAGGTGGAACACAGCCTGCATCTGGGTTTTTATGAAATAAATTATCAGCCGGACGTTCTTACGGTTCGTGAGGACGTGGGCATTTTAGGCGGCAGGATTCTGGACAGGCATAAGTGCATCTGCGGCGGTGCCATGGATGATACGGGCAGGTGCCTGTATGCCGGACTGCACCGGGAATACAGCGGCGGCAGTACCCATCGTGCGGTGCTGAAACAGGATGCTGCGGCAGTGGATGTACGCTGTATGCAGATCCGGCCGGAACTGCGGGACGTTTTTGAACAGATCACAGGATTGGATTACAGGGAGAAGCTTGTCCGCTGCGAAAGGGGCAGTGGATCCGGCAGAAAAGGCAGAGATGGGAACGGCACAGAGTCTGCAGAACCGGAAAATGTCCGGGGCCGGATTCGGATCGCGGATGTATCCGGCCTTACCTGTGACGAAGCCGGATACCGGAAGATCAGCATGGAACTTGGACGGGCGGCGGCGGAGATGGGATATCTTGTGCTGTGGGATCCACAGATGACGATCCGCATATAGAGATAAAAGGATATCATGTGAGGCCGCGCACTGTCACGTGACACTGCGCAATATCGTGTGACGCAATACGAAAGAATCATACAGTGGAAATGAAACAGACCGGAAAGCGGAGAGGACGGAGAGAAAGGGCATATGACGAGACAGATACGTTCGACCATTGTGATTCCTAATTATAATGGCATTCAATATATAGAAAACTGCCTGCGTTCTCTGGCGGACGAGCCGGCACAGGTGATCCTGGTGGACAACGGCTCCACAGACGGCAGCAGAGAACTTGTGCAGGAGAAGTTTCCACAGGTCAGGCTGATCTGTCTTGACCGGAACTATGGTTTTTGCAAAGCGGTGAATACCGGAATAGATGCAAGTAAAACAGCGTATGTTATTTTATTAAACAACGATACCGAAGCAGCGCCGGGATTTGTCCGTGCACTGGAAAAGCCGTTGGAGGAAGACAGCAGAGTATTTTCCGGTTCGGCGCAGATGCGCAGCCTTTACAGGCGGGAACTTCTGGATGACGGCGGCGATTACTACTGTGCGCTGGGATGGGCCTTTGCTCTGGGAAAGGACAGGCCGGCAGACCGGTATCAGACAGGAAAACAGATTTTTGCGGCCTGCGGCGGCGCGTGTATTTACCGGAAGACGGTACTGGACCGGATCGGCTGCCTGGATGAGAATCATTTTGCCTATCTGGAAGATATCGATCTTGGATATCGGGCGAGGATCTGTGGTTACCGGAATCTTTACATCCCTGAGGCGGTCATATATCATGCGGGAAGCGGAGCAAGCGGCTCACGGTACAATAAATTTAAAGTAGATTTAACTTCCAGAAACAGTATTTATCTTGTATACAAAAATATGCCAATATTACAAATGTTATTTAACCTTCCGCTTTTGTGTGCCGGTTTTGCTGTCAAGACGCTTTTCTTTATCAGGAAGGGGCTTGGCAGAGATTATATCAGCGGGCTGGTGAAAGGTTTCAGGCTCTGTGCTTCGCCGGAAGGCCGGGGGCATAAGGTGTCTTTCCAGAAAGAACATCTTGGAAACTATCTTGTCATCCAGTGGGAACTCTGGCGCAATATATGGTATCGGATGAGGGGATGACACTGCAGGTTGTGTTTTCTTGGAAAGTATTGTATGATAAAAAATAACAGTGAAGCTGAAGAATGAACTGTTTGCGGTGCGTGAATTTGATATTCTATGGAATACCATGCGCGATTTGCCATGAGAGGGCGGAAAGTACGCCGCAGGCAGTAGATGCAGAGGCTGAGAGATGATTAAAGACAACCAGAAATATTTTAACAGGCTCCATGTGGTGCTGGATGCCGTAATCGTGGCGGCTTCCTATATGCTGGCCTGGTATTTGAAATTTGCCAGTCCTTTCTCGGACATCGACCCTACCGTCGGTGTGTATTCTGTGCAGACATATTTCGAGATGCTCTATGTAATCGTTCCCGGTTATCTGATTCTATACTATGAGTTTAATCTGTATACGCCGAAGCGTGCCACGGCTCATAAATATGAGATCATCAATATTTTTCAGGCGAATACGGTTGGCCTGATCCTTTTGATGGCAGGATGGTATCTGATTTCCCAGAATCATTTTTCGCGTGTCATGATGGCCTATTTCTTTGTCCTTAATATTTTTCTGACTACGCTGGGGCGTTCTCTGATCCGCATTCTGCTGCAGTATTTCCGTGAAAAAGGCTATAACCTGAAATATATTCTGCTGGTGGGCTATTCCAGGGCGGCGGAAGAGTATATCAAACGTATCAACGCCAATCCCCAGTGGGGCTATGTGGTGCGGGGGATTCTGGACGACAGTGTTCCAAGCGGAACCATGTATAAGGGTGTCAAAGTGGTGGGAAGCATTGAGAATCTGCTTTATATCCTGCCCCAGAACAAGCTGGACGAGATCGCCATAACGTTATCTCTGAAGGACTACGATCATCTGGAACATATTGTGGATATGTGCGAGAAATCCGGTGTTCACACGAAGTTTATCCCGGATTATAACAGTCTGTTTCCGAGCAGGCCCTATACCGAAGATCTGATGGGGCTGCCGGTGGTGAATATCCGGTACGTGCCTTTGTCCAACACGCTGAACTGGGTGGCGAAACGGGCAGTGGATGTGCTGGTGGCCCTTATAGGCCTTGTGGTGGCATCTCCGGTGATGTTTTTATGCGCTGTTGCCATCAAATGTACCTCCAAGGGACCGGCAATTTTTAAACAGGAACGTATCGGGCTGCACAATAAGCCTTTTAAGATGTACAAGTTCCGTACCATGGAGGTGCAGAAGCCTTCCGCGGAGGCAAAGGGCTGGACGACCAAGGATGATCCGCGGGTCACAAGAGTCGGAAAACTGCTGCGCAGGACAAGCTTTGATGAACTTCCCCAGTTGTTCAATATTCTCATGGGTGATATGAGCGTGGTGGGACCAAGGCCGGAACGCCCGCAGTTTGTGGACAAGTTCAAGGAAGAGATACCCCGCTACATGGTGAAGCATCAGGTGCGTCCCGGACTTACCGGCTGGGCGCAGATCAACGGCTATCGGGGGGACACTTCCATCAAGCGCAGGATTGAATATGATATTTTTTATATTGAAAACTGGACCATGTCCTTTGACATTAAGATTATGCTCCTGACAATTTTTAAAGGGTTCATTAATAAAAACGCATATTAGTGAAATACTATAGTCGTTTACTACAATTCTTAAGATTTTAGAAAGACTTTCGGAAGAAATCGGGAACGGGTTGCATTTACGTCAAGATATAGTATAATAAATAGCAGTTTTAACAGGCTTGTACTACAGCTTGATTTTTATGTCAAAATATGAGATTATATAGGATGTGCAAACGGCACAGTAGAATTTTTGCATTTTATACGCACCTTTTCTATTATTATGGGCGCATTTAACGGCGCGGCAAATTATTTACGGACAGGTTTTGAATTAAGGGAGTACGAAGTATGGCAAAGTATATCGAAGATGAATATGATGAGGAACGACCGAGAAGAAAATCCGGCTCCGGATCGGGTTCAAGAAACGGAAGCGGAAGAAGACCCGCTGGCAGATCCGGCTCCGGCAGAGGGGGTTCGGGCAAGAAATCCAGCAGGAAGCAGCAGGCCAAGAAACAGCGCAGAAGGATTATATTTTTTGTTGCGGAACTGGTTGTGCTTGTGGTTGCCGTTTTCGTGCTGTACGGTGTCATGTCGGGAACCAAGAGCGGCAAGATGGTTTTAGACAATGACGAGATCATTATCAATGACAAGGTAGTGCAGGCACAGGAGACGACCATGAAGGGTTACCGGAACATTGCCCTTTTCGGTGTGGATTCCACCACCGGCGCACTCACGAAGAGCACCCGGAGCGATACGATCATGATCGCATCCATCAATCAGGATACCGGGGAATGTAAGCTGGTATCGGTATACCGTGACACATACCTGAATCTGAGCAATGATTCTTATAATAAATGTAACGCTGCCTATGCGAAGGGCGGTCCGGAGATGGCCATCAGCATGTTGAACATGAATCTGGACATGAATATTACGGATTTCGTAACTGTCGGCTTTGCCGGCCTTACGGATACGATTGATGCGCTTGGCGGCGTGTACATCGATGTAGATGATTCGGAGATCAGCCATTTGAATAACTATCAGCTCTGTATTGCGGAGGATCTCAAGCGTACTTATACACCTGTATCTTCTACCGGCTATCAGCTTCTGGACGGTCTGCAGGCAACGGGCTACTGCCGGATCCGTTATACGGCGGGTGATGATTTCAAGCGTGCAGAGAGACAGCGTGAGGTGCTTGCCGCAGTTGCGGACCAGGCAAAGAAGGCTTCTCTGCCGAAGCTGACGGAGACTGCAAACGCTGTATTTAACGAGACTTATACATCGCTGGATCTGACAGAGATTATCGAGATGCTGGGCAATGTGGGCAGCTATTATATTTCCGATACGGCAGGTTTCCCGCAGGAGTCCAATCGTACCACCGGAACGATCGGATCCAAGGGATCATGTGTTATTCCGCTGAATCTTGAGGATAATGTGAAGTGGCTGCATCAGTTCCTGTTCAACGATTACGAATATGAACCGTCGGCAACCGTGAAGGAATGCAGCGAAAAGATTTATTCCGATACAAATGGGTATTTGAAGAAATAAGTAGAGCAAAGGGGCCTGTTTACACGGGCCCTTTATTTCTGTAAGAAATGAGCCGGACAGATCAGGAAGCCATGTCCGGCATATATTGTGGGTATCAATACCCGGCTGTCTGTACAGGGGTATCGGTTCTCGTGGAAACGGAGGTTTGTGTGGATAAAGTAGATGTTATCATCCCCGCCTATAAACCGGATCAGAAATTTTTGTCGCTGATCAAAAGGCTTGAGTGCCAGAGTGTGCCGGTGAACCGGATCATCGTCATGAATACGGAACAGAAATATTTTGACCGGCTGATCTATGGAACTTCTTTTCAGAAAGATTATCATAACATTATCGTGAAACATCTGGCCAAGAGAGAATTTGACCACGGAAGAACGAGAAACAAAGGCGTATCGCATTCCGATGCGGATTATTTTATCATGATGACACAGGATGCCGTGCCTGCCGATGAATATCTGGTGGAAAAACTGCTGGGACAGCTGCAGAGAAAAGGCGTGGCGGTGGCTTATGGCAGACAGCTGGCCAACGAGGACAGCAGTGAGGCAGAGAAATATACACGGAATTTTAACTATCCCGACCAGTCGGTTGTGAAGACTAAGGCTGATCTGGAACGACTGGGAATCAAGACCTTTTTCTGTTCCAATGTATGTGCGGCTTATGACCGGAAGATTTTCGACACATTAGGAGGTTTTGTGCGGCATACAATATTCAATGAAGATATGATCTATGCGGCAAAAGCAGTGGAAGCGGGGTACGGAATCGCCTATACGGCAGAGGCAAAGGTTTTTCACTCGCATGACGACGGCTATCGGAAACAGTTTCATAGGAACTTTGATCTGGGCGTTTCCCAGGCCGAGCACCCGGAAGTGTTTGCGGCATATCCGTCAGAATCGGAGGGGATCAGGCTGGTCAGACAGACTGTCAGCCATCTGCGCAAGACCGGACACAGGCGGCAGATCCCTCATGTGATCCTGCAGAGCGGATTTAAGTATGCCGGATATGTGCTGGGAAAGAATTACCGCCGCCTGCCCGGAAGAATGGTCACAGCGCTGTCTTCCGATAAGGATTACTGGCGGTAGAGCGCCGGCTGCAGTGAACTGCCCTGACAGGAAGGACAGCCCGCGGATTTGAAATTTTGCAGCCTGGAATCAGGAAGATCCTGGTGAGAAACTTCAGGGAAATACTTTCGGTGTAAAAATCAGCATGACAGTTGAGCTCATCGAGAGAGATCAGACATAAAAAGAGCAGGAGGATAACAGCATGTGCGGAATTGTAGGATATATCGGAACGAAGCAGGCGGCTCCCATTATTCTGGATGGATTGTCCAAGCTGGAATACAGGGGCTATGATTCGGCGGGCATGGCAATCTATGACGAGGGAAAGATTAATATCACCAAATCGGCGGGAAGGCTGAAAATACTTGAGAACATAACCCGCGGCGGGGAGACCATGCCGGGCGTGTGCGGCATCGGACATACCAGATGGGCGACCCACGGCGTACCCAGCAACACCAATGCCCATCCCCATTTTAATACCGCTGAGACGATCACGGTGGTACATAACGGCATTATCGAGAATTATCTGCAGCTTCGCCGGATGCTCACAGACAAGGGCTATCATTTCGTGTCCGAGACGGATACGGAAGTACTTGCCCATCTGCTGGATTATTATTATAAAGATAATCCCATGGAGGCTGTAACGAAAGTGCTTCACCGGGTAGAAGGCTCTTACGCGCTGGGTATTCTTTTTGCAGACTGCCCGGATCAGATCTTTGCGGCAAGAAAAGACTCTCCGCTGATCGTGGGACAGAATGAAGACGGATGTTTTATTGCGTCGGATGTTCCTGCGATTCTCAGATATACAAGAAAAGTTTATTATGTGGACAATCAGGAGATTGTGCGCCTGCGGGCAGACCATATGCATTTTTATACAGTGGATGAGGAGGAGCTTGCCAAAGAGCCTGTCATGATTGACTGGGATGCCAATGCGGCGGAGAAGGCCGGATATGAGCATTTCATGTTAAAAGAAATGTATGAACAGCCCAAGACTGTGACTGATACTATTTCGCCCAGAATCAAGAAGAACGATATCGTGATCGAAGAACTGAATATGACCGACGAGGAACTGCGGGGGATAAAGAAGATCCACATTGTGGCCTGCGGATCGGCATATCATGCGGGTGTGACCGGAAAGTATGTCATTGAGGGATTGGCCAGAATTCCTGTAGAGGTGGATCTGGCTTCCGAGTTCAGATACCGTAATCCGATTCTGGAAGAGGGCGCTATGGTTATCGTGATCAGCCAGTCCGGGGAGACGGCGGATACGCTGGCGGCGCTCAGGGAATCAAAGGCAAGAGGTTTTCAGGTGCTGGGGATCGTCAATGTGGTGGGAAGCTCCATTGCAAGGGAGGCGGACAATGTGATGTATACCTGGGCCGGACCGGAGATTGCCGTTGCCACCACCAAAGCATACAGCGCCCAGCTTGTTGCATTGTATCTGCTGGCAATCAAGCTTGGCAGAGTGCGGGGAGAGATAGACGACCGGACCTATAAGTCCCTGTTGGGAGATTTAAAGTGTCTTCCTGATCAGATCGAACTGCTGCTCAACAACAAATTAAAAATACAGAAATTTGCCAACCGTTATATCGGTGCGAAGGACGTATTTTTCATCGGCAGAGGAATCGATTATGCGATCTCGCTGGAAGGTTCCCTGAAATTGAAGGAGATCTCCTATATTCATTCCGAGGCATATGCGGCGGGTGAACTCAAGCACGGGACGATCTCACTGATTGAAGAAGGCACGCTGGTTGCGGCAGTTTCCACACAGCCCGATCTCTATGCCAAGACCATCAGCAATATGGTGGAAGTCAAAGCCAGGGGAGCCTTTGTGCTGGCGGTCACCTGCGAGGAGAACAAAGAGATTGAGAAGGCGGCAGATTACGTGATCTATATTCCGGAAACAAACCCATACTTTGCCAATTCGCTGGCTATCATACCCCTTCAGCTGTTCGGATATTATGTGGCTGTGGGCAAAGGCTGTGATGTGGATAAGCCCAGAAATCTGGCGAAATCGGTCACAGTTGAATAAGACAGAATCAAAAAATAATTTGTGAAATACAAAAAGCATCCTTGCAGTTGAGGTGCCGCCGGATCAGAGTACCATTTGACTTTTGGCGGCAGATCACGGCAGGATGCTTTATCCTTTTTGTTTAAAAAACACAAATTAAATAAAAAGTTGTCACACTTTAAACACAATTAGAGAATATACTGACTTCAAGATCAAAGAAAAAACGGCGCCAGGCCGAGGTAATAGAGGAAAGGAGCAGATCATTATGTATGACAACAACTATTCGGGCGTAAACAATGGAACGGAAGACAATGCCACATCACTGAACAGATACAGCACGGTACCAAATCAGGACAGTACAGTGCAGAATCAGAACGCGGCAGTACAGAATCAGGACACGGCAGTACAGAGTCAGGGAGCGGCAATGCAGAATCAGGACGGTGTGAGGCAGAACGCAGGCATGATCACACAGGATCAGAACAGTATGGCGCAGAGGAATCACATGTCATGGAATCAGGGAGCCGGACAGCAGAACCGGAATACCTATGGTGCACAGGCGGCAGGCGGTTATAACAGGAACGCATACCAGAATGGAACCTATACACAGAATACGGCAGGAACTCCCTATGAAAACCGCGGTGCAGGCACATATCATTATGGAAATACCTATCCGAATGATTTTAACCAGACGGGAAATCAGGCAGGACATAAGAAGGCGGAGAAGAAGCCGCACAAATTCGGTTTTGTAAAAAAGGCTCTTGTCTGTGTATCGCTTGGACTGATGTTTGGTGTTTTTGCCGGATTGGGACTGTATGGCGTACAGTATGTTACAGGGGCATTGGGTGGTAAGACAGACAGCAGTGATACCGCAAAATTGGAGACAATGGCGGGAGATATTGAAAAGACAGACGGTGAAGCGGCCAAGAAGAGCGGAGATGCCATTGCGGAGAGCGGCATTCATGTGACGGACAGCCTGAGTACAGTGGTGGCAGATGTCTCCAATGTGGTAAAAGAAGTTATGCCCTCCATCGTTTCCATCAATAATCATTTTACGGAAAGGATATCCTATTTCGGGCAGACACTGACCAGTGAAGCGGATTCCAGCGGTTCCGGTATCATTGTGGGGCAGAATGACACGGAATTGCTGATTGTGACCAACTACCATGTGATTCAGGATACGGATAAATTAACGGTACAGTTTGTGGAGGGAAGTGAAGCGGAAGCTTCTGTCAAAGGTACAGATGCAGACATGGATCTGGCTGTGATCGCTGTTCCCATCACTTCTGTGGACAGCAGCACTATGGATGAGATCGCCATCGCGACACTTGGCGATTCCGATGCTCTTGTAGTAGGGGAGCCGGCCATTGCCATCGGAAATTCTCTCGGCTACGGACAGTCTGTCACCACCGGCGTAATCAGCGCTCTGGACAGAAGCATAGAACTGTCGGAGGGATCAGAGGGCACTTTTATCCAGACAGATGCGGCGATCAATCCGGGTAATTCCGGCGGCGCACTTCTGAATATGAAGGGTGAAGTGATCGGGATCAATTCCAACAAGATCGGCGGAAGCGTGGTGGAAGGCATGGGCTATGCGATTCCTATCTCCGCGGCAAGCCCGATCATTGCGGAACTGATGCTGAAGGAGACGAAGAATAAAGTTGCGGAGGAAGAGAGAGGTTATCTGGGCATTGCAGGAATCACTGTCATTCCCTACCTGATAGAGACTTACGGTATGCCGGAAGGCGTCTACATTTCCCAGGTGTACGAGAACACGGCGGCAGAGCAGGCGGGGCTTCATAAAGGTGACATTATTACAGAGTTTAACGGGGAAAAAGTTGCTTCCATGGAAGAGCTTATGGCGGAAATGGAATTTTATGCCAAAGGGACAACTGTAAATATGACAGTGGTGTCACCCGGAAACAACGGCTATGAAGAAAAGACGGTGCAGATCACATTGGGTAACAAGGTAGAATAAAGGCAGATCATACAAAAGGCGGTCGAAAGGCCGCCTTTCTCCTGTGCATTTTAGAAATTGTTTACTTGTGGGAAACTGTTTTTTATACTATCATAAAAATATATATTAAAATAACAGCGTTTTCTTTTTCTTCTGTCAGCGATGTGGAGGGGCATGACAGAGAACAGGATAGACACATGATTGCCCGGACGGCACTGAGCACGAATTTTTATCTGCCGGCGGAAGGCCGTGGACAATAAGAGGAACAGATGGAGGCTGAATATGAGTAATGACAGATATGATGATATAAATGAAAGAAACACCAGAGAAGAAGAGACCCGGTCTTATGATTTCAGGGAGCTGGAAGACGGCGAGGAACAGCGGGAAGCACTCAGAAGCAGGAAGAGAGAGCAGGATGAACTGCGGGCGGCGGAGCATGACAATCCGGGTGGTCAGGAAAGTGACGCGTACAGGGCAGACCGGGAGAGGGCAGAGCAGAGAAGCCCGCAGCAGAAGGAAACGGATCAGACAGATGGCGGCCGGGAGGCTGATGATTTGCAGGAAGCGGACCGGGAGCCGGAGAATAAAAAAGATAAGAAACAGGAAGTGAGCAGTACGGACGGCGGATCCCACAGTGATTACGAGGACGTGTGCTTTATATGCCGCCGGCCGGAGAGCAAGGCAGGTAAGATGTTCCATCTTCCCAATAATATCTGCGTCTGTCCCGACTGTATGTACAAGACCATGGATACGGTCAGCCAGTTTGACTATCAGGGAATGCTGAACACGCCGACCATGGCGGATATCAATAACGGCAAGGGCTTTCCCAATATCAGCTTTGTAAATCTGGCGGACTTACAGGGGGACGGCGGCATTCCTAACAAGCAGAAACCGAAGAAAAAGAAGAAAGCGGATGAGAAGCCGGAGATTGATATCAGGAATATTATGCCGCCCCATAAGATCAAAGAGAAACTTGACGAGTATGTGGTGGGGCAGGAACATGCCAAAAAAGTAGTCTCTGTGGCTGTGTATAATCATTATAAACGGGTGGCCACAGGAACAATGGATGAGATAGAGATCGAGAAATCCAATATGCTGATGATCGGGCCTACAGGCTGCGGTAAGACATATCTGGTGAAAACGCTGGCAAGGCTTCTGGATGTGCCGCTGGCGATTACCGACGCTACGTCCCTGACAGAAGCCGGTTATATCGGTGATGATATCGAGAGCGTGGTATCAAAGCTTCTGGCAGCGGCAGACAACGATGTGGAGCGGGCAGAACAGGGCATTATTTTCATTGATGAGATTGACAAGATCGCCAAGAAGAAAAATACCAACTCACGTGATGTCAGCGGCGAGTCTGTTCAACAGGGGATGTTGAAACTGTTGGAGGGCGCAGACGTGGAAGTACCGGTGGGTGCCAACTCCAAGAATGCCATGGTGCCGCTGGCCACGGTCAATACGAGAAATATTCTGTTTATCTGCGGCGGCGCGTTTCCGGATCTTGAGGAAATCATCAAGCAGAGACTGAATAAACGCACGTCCATCGGCTATAATGCGGAACTGCGGGATAAATATGACAAGGAAAAAAATATTCTCAGCAGAGTGACAGTGGAGGATATCAAAAAATTCGGCATGATTCCCGAATTTATCGGACGGCTTCCGATTGTCTTTACGCTGGAAGGTCTGGGCCGGGAAATGCTGGTCAAGATTCTGGCGGAGCCAAGAAATGCGATTCTGAAGCAGTATCAGAAGCTGCTTGATCTGGATGAGGTGAAACTGGAATTTGAACAGGGAGCGCTGGAAGCAATTGCCGAGAAGGCCATGGAGAAAGATACCGGAGCCCGGGCGCTGCGCGCGATTATTGAAGAATTTATGCTGGATATCATGTATGAAGTTCCCAAAGACGATAACATCGGCCGGGTAACAATCACCAGAGAGTATATTGAAGGAACGGGCGGCCCGATCATTGATATCCGCAGTAACTCGCTGGAACATCCTGACAGGCTGAATGTAATTGAGCAGGGATGATCCGGCGCACCGGAATAACAGGACAAAGCACATAGACATAATATAATAGGAAAGACCGGTGGAAAGAGCAGTTTGCAATAATAGCAACTGTTATTGTAATGAAATGACTTGTAAGGAAAAGATATTATCCAACGAGTACGCTGATCTGATCACAGATTATGTGGTGGCAGACGAATTGTCAGGGTCGGCCCCTATGGACTTTTGTTTTCATGGAATAGATGATGGATACGGGGTGGCAAATGTGAACCGCACCATGATCCCGCCCATGTCGATCGGTGTATTCGGCTATTCGGCTATCCCGGTGGTATATGGTCTGATGCAGGCGGGGGATGATATTTTTAATCCTGAGAATCTGGCGCAGACCGGAAGCATTCAGGTTCAGAATCCGCCATTGTCCCTGCAAGGGGCGGGAGTTGTTATGGGCTTTATTGATACCGGAATCCGCTATGAACTGGACGTGTTCAGGCGGGAGGACGGCAGCAGCCGCATCATGGCAATCTGGGATCAGACCATTCAGGACGGGGAACCGCCGGAAGGGTTTTTGTACGGAACGGAGTATACAAAGGCAGATATTGACCGGGCGCTGCAGACTGACGTGCCGGAGCTGACTGTGCCCACGACGGATACCAACGGCCACGGCACGCAGATGGCGTCTGTGGCGGCAGGCAGTATTCTGAACCAGGGCCTGACGTTCAGAGGGGCCGCGCCACAGGCAGATATCGCAGTGGTCAAGGTTAAAGGAGCCAAACAGTATCTCAGGGATTATTATCTGCTGGCGGAAGATGCAGTTGCTTTTCAGGAAAATGATATCATGGAGGCGGTCAGGTATCTGGAACGGATGGCCATTGCACTGCACAGGCCGGTGGTGATCGTGCTTGGCATCGGTACGAATCTGGGCAGCCACAGCGGCACATCGCCGCTGGCATCCTATCTGAACAGCGTGGCAAGGCGCCGAAGTCGCGCCATTATTGTATGCGGAGGCAACGAAGGCGATAAAGAACACCACTACGGACATTCCGTGCCGGATACGGTGGAGATCCGCGTTGCAGAAGAGACAAAAGGATTTTGCATGGAACTGTGGGGGACGCTGCCGGATACATTTTCCATCCGGGTGCGCTCACCGGGAGGTGAGACCTCTCAGGAGATCGACTTCAGAAGCAGAGAGGACCGGGTCATTGATTTTATTTTTGAACGTACACGCATTATCGTGAGCAATCTGGTGGTGGAACGGGACGCGGGAGAGCAGTTGATTTTCTTCCGTTTTGAAGAGCCTACGCCGGGAATCTGGAATCTGCAGGTATACCCTTCGGAGACTTTGACCAAAGGGAACGGTGCTTTTCATATCTGGCTGCCTGTTACGGAATTTTTGGACACGGAAGTTGGTTTTCTGGCACCCAGCCCGGATGTGACGTTGACGGAGCCGGCCAATACGGAGAGGGTCATTACCATTTCCGGCTATGACGGGCTGTCGGGAAGCTGGTATCCACAGTCCGGGCGGGGATTTACAAAAAACGGTGCGATCAAGCCGGATCTGTGCGCTCCCGGCGTACAGGTATCAACGGCATTGGGCCCGGCCACCGGTTCCAGTATGGCGGCGGCCATGGCGGCGGGCTGTGTGGCGCAGTTTATGGAGTGGGCGGTGGTGGACGGCAATGTGCCCACGGTGGAGAGCCGGGCCATCAAGAGCTTCCTGATCCGCAGTGCCGACCGGTCGGAGAACATCGTATATCCTGACCGCAGATGGGGATTTGGAAAACTTGATATCAACGGAACCTTTGAGGCATTGGCGAGGCTGTCGTAATAAAGCGACCTCCTGCTGTATGACCAGGGAGAAAAATATGGCAATCTTAGGATATTCATGTCTGGCAATGGGGATATTTGTGCTGGACCTTTTGATTAAAAACCGCGTGGAGCGCACAGAGACAGAGGGGCAGGAGGAAGCTGTCTGCGGCGGCCGGCTTCTGCTTCGCAGGCATCATAACAAAGGAGCGTTTTTGAATGCCGGGGAGCGCAGACAGGGCGTGGTGGCGGCTTTGTCCGTTGTCCTGACGTTAGGGGCGACGGTGCTGTTTCTGGTGACTTTCACTTTTCGGGGCAGCACAATGCTGCGGGCCGGGCTGGCGCTTCTGCTGGGCGGTGCATACAGCAACACATATGACAGGCTGGTGCGCAAGTATGTGGTGGATTACGTGAGTTTTCCGGTGAAAAACAAAAAAATCAGAAATATTGTATTCAATATCTCTGATTTCTGTATTATGATCGGCGCTCTTTTCATGGTGCTTGGAAGCGCAGAAAAATAATGTAATCGTATAAGGTGGGACTGTTGTGCGGCTATGTCTAAGCCGTGATGACCGTTCCACTTTTTCCTTTGACAGCGTCGGCAACGGTTTCGATCGAGGCAATCAGTACGCTGCCAGCCGGATTCTTTTCCAGATAGGCGATGGATGCTTCGATTTTGGGGAGCATGGTGCCGGCTTCGAACTGTCCCTGAATGATCAGTTCTTTAGCCTGGGCAGTGGTCAGTGTGTGCAGCGGCTCCTGTTCTGAAGTGCCGTAATTCTGATAGACATAAGGAACACCGGTGAGAATGATAAGCCGGTCAGCACATAAATCAATGGCAAGTCTGCCGGCAATGGAATCTTTCTCGATGACCGCAGATGCACCTTTGAGAGCATGGTTCTGCTCGATTACGGGAATACCGCCGCCGCCGCAGGCGATAACTACCTGTCCCGCATCAGCCAGTGTGCGGATGGCGTCGATTTCTACGATGTCTATAGGTTTGGGCGCGGCCACCACCCGCCGGAAACCCTTGCCCGGTTCTTCCATGACAAAATTACCTTTTTTCACTTCAATCTCAGCGTCTTCTTTAGACATATAGCGTCCGATTACCTTGGTGGGCTCATAGAACGCTTCATCGTAGGGATCTACTGTCACTTGTGTCAGAATCGTGCTGACAGCTTTGGAAATGCCGCGTCCAAGAAGCTCGGTCCGGAGAGTGTTCTGAATGTCGTACCCCACATATCCCTGGCTCATGGCGGAGCAGACGCACATGGGAGCCGGCGTATAGTCAATGTATACCCGGCGCAGTTCTGTCATAGCCTTGTGGATCATGCTGACCTGAGGGCCGTTACTGTGGGTGATGGTAAGCTGATATCCGGCTTCCACCAGATCCGCCAGTGCCCTGGCAGTAATTTTCACCGCGTCCCATTGCTCCAATGTTGTATAACCAAGCGCCTCGTGTCCCAAAGAGACGACAGCTCTTTTACCGTTCATATGACTTCCTCCGTTATTTCCGCAGGCAGTGCGCCGGGCAGACTGCCCCGGATAAACCCTGGCGGTACATGCAGTACTTTTTCACCTAGTACAACGAATATTAATTAACTGACACATTGACTTGCCTGATTTTTCATCTGCTTCGTTGTTGTCAATCGACG
>ERZ808035.164-NODE-164-length-76900-cov-7.155800_pt1 | contig 76900 bp, 74 predicted proteins | sample MGYA00380189_ERZ808035 | MGnify/ENA primary metagenome ERZ808035 (study PRJEB31490, sample SAMN06133407) | mouse gut metagenome | isolation source: M5_1 | host: mice | place: China: Chengdu | collected 2015-05 ... | reverse complement strand
CCTGCAGCAGGCGGGCACATCCATGCTGTCCCAGGCAAACCAGGGCAATCAGCTTGCACTGTCCTTACTCGGCTAATACAGTCGGATGTAAGAGCATTTGCATTATATGTAATGTTGTGTTGGAAACGGCCGCATCCGAGAGGGTGCGGCTGTTTCTTTGGCAGTTCTGATTTAAAAACGGTATTTTTCTTTATTCTATTGTTTTCTGAAAATGCTGATAATCTTTACTGGAGTTCCAGTTGCCACCCCAGGTAAAGCCGTGCTCGGTAAAGAGTCGGTAACACAGATCATTTTCGTCGATCTTGTAGGCGAAGCTCTGGCTGCGGTCGGCATAGACTTCGCTGCCGGGCGGGGAGATATAGTCACTGCCGTCGTCGTTTCTGTGAAAGACCACATAGGGGTTGTAGTAAGGATTGATGTCGATGGCGAGCCCGTAAGCATGCTTGGACAGACTGGTGGTGCCGTCAACCACCCTGTAGTTAAAACAGGAAGTATTATTTTCAGCCATAGATGCCGTATCGTCACCGTTATATTCGTCAATCAGGCGCACGCTCTCGATTCGGTAATCGTTCCGATACAGCTCATGGAATATTTCGACCATATCCTGTGCGATGGCTTTGTTGCAGATCAGCTCGCCGGACTGTTCCTGTCCGTCGAAGTCAATATACTTAAGCCCTACATAATTTAAATCCTCATAGGGGACGGTACAGCCGCTTTCAGGGTAGGAAATACCTGTAATTCTTGTTTTCATTGAATCGGTCAGGGGTTCATAGTAGAAACCCTCTTTGTATGTGATGCGATCCGGGTGATGCTCCATCGTGTCGGACTCCTCTGGGATACTTTCTTTTATGTCAGCATATGCGTCATCCCTGTCCGATGTGACGGGGGTGTCGGATTCTGCGGCGTCAGTTTGGTCTGTAGGTGACGCCGGCGTCATTTCTGGCAGTGCAGAATCTTCCAGCCCGGTTGAATCCTTTTGGGGCAATCTGCTCTCCTCGTCGGAGGAGCTGCCGGTAATCTGTATGTCCTCGACGTCGTCGGGGGTGCCGTAGGCAAGCTCAGGATTGTTTCTTGCATACTCCAGAAGGGTTTCATCTCCTGTCAGATAGTTTGCAAGGAACGCGCATATGCAGATGAAGGTCAGCAGGAACAAAACAGGTTTTGCAGCCTGCCGTAATAAAGTTTTTAAATCAGACATGTTTATTTCTTTCCTCCGTTATCGGCAGCGCCAATTCACCTGTCTTAGTATCCTCTGTCTGCGCACTGCCCATTGTTATCCCGGATATTATATCACATTTTTATAGAACAGGGGAGGGAAGGAACGCCCGCACTTGCATTTTCTCCGGCAATCCAGTAAAATAGGCGGTGGTGAAACGCCGTACCCGGGCATGGGACGGTATGGAAGCAGACAAAGGAAATGCTATGGGAATCATAAAGACAGATAAGCTGACATTTGAATATATACGCAGGGACGAAGAGGGCAATGTGGAAGGCATCACCCGCGCCGTGGATGAGGTGGATCTGGACATCAGGCAGGGAGATTTTATTGCGATTTTGGGGCATAACGGTTCTGGAAAGTCTACGCTGGCCAAGCACATCAATGCGATTCTTTATCCGACGGAAGGCACAGTCTGGGTGGACGGCATGGACACACAGGATGAAAACCATCTATGGGATATCCGTCAGGAGGCGGGTATGGTCTTCCAAAATCCCGACAACCAGATCATTGGCCAGGTGGTGGAGGAAGATGTGGGGTTTGGCCCGGAGAATATGGGCGTGCCTACGGAGGAAATCTGGGAGCGCGTGGAGGAGAGTCTGAAGGCAGTTGGCATGTATGAGTACCGCAAGCATTCGCCGAACAAGCTTTCCGGCGGACAAAAGCAGAGGGTATCCATTGCAGGAGTGATTGCCATGCATCCGAAGTGTATTATTCTGGACGAGCCTACGGCGATGCTTGATCCGAACGGGCGCAAAGAGGTGATACGGGCGGTGCGTGCCCTAAACGATGTGGAAGGGATTACGGTCGTACTGATTACCCATTATATGGAAGAGATTATTCATGCGGATATGGTTTTTGTCATGGATCAGGGGCATGTCGCCATGGAGGGGACGCCAAGGGAGATTTTTTCCAGAGTGGAGGAATTAAAGGATCTGCGGCTGGATGTACCGCAGGTGACGCTTCTTTCGCATGAACTGAGACAGAAGGGCGTGAATCTGCCGGAAGGGATTTTGACCATAGAGGAATTTACGGAGGAGCTGCAGTCATGTCTCTGATTTTGGATCATGTCAATTATATATACGGGGAAGATACGGCGCTTGCGGTGCATGCTTTAAAGGATATCAATCTTGTGATTCCCGACGGGCAGTTTATCGGGTTGATCGGACATACCGGTTCCGGCAAGTCTACGCTCGTGCAGCATTTAAACGGGCTGATCCGACCGACAAGCGGGGCGATTTATTATAACGGCGAGGATATTCACGACAAAGATTATGATAAGAAAAAGCTGCGGAGCAAAGTCGGGCTTGTATTTCAGTATCCCGAGCACCAGCTTTTTGAGATCGACGTGTTTAAGGATGTGTGTTTCGGACCGAAGAATCTGGGGCTTTCCCAGAAGGAAACGGAGCTGCGCGCCTATGCGGCATTGAAGCAGGTGGGGCTTGCGGATGAATATTTTTATCAGTCGCCGTTTGACCTTTCCGGCGGGCAGAAACGACGGGTGGCAATCGCGGGCGTACTTGCCATGAAGCCCGATATACTCATTCTGGACGAGCCTACGGCGGGGCTTGACCCGAAAGGCAGGGATGAGATACTTGACCAGATTGCGAAGCTGAAAGAGGAGACGGGAATTACCGTGATGCTCGTTTCCCACAGCATGGAGGACGTGGCGAAGTATGTGGAGCGGATTATCGTCATGAATCGGGGAAGTGTCCTTTTCGACGACACGCCGCGGGAGGTTTTCCGGCATTATAAGGAGCTGGAGGAGGTAGGGCTGGCGGCGCCCCAGGTGACATATATTATGCAGGCTTTGGCAAAAAAGGGCATGAAGGTAGACACCTCCGTCACGACGATTAAGGAAGCAAAGCAGGAGATTTTGAGGGCGCTGGCTCACTGAGAAAGCGTGGAAAGCGGCATCCCCGGTACGGATTTGCGAGTGGAAGAGCCGGCTGTTACGGATGCTTCGGAATGGAGAAATAATGATTCGAGATATTACATTGGGCCAGTATTATCAGGCGGATTCCGTCATCCATAAACTGGACCCGCGGGTAAAACTGGTGGCTACAATAGGCTTTATCATTTCCCTGTTTGTGGTGGACAGCTGGGTTGGCTACGTGGTGGCCGCCCTTTTTCTGGCATGTATGATAAAACTGTCTAAGGTTCCTTTCGGCTACATGGTGAAAGGAATGAAGGCGATTGTCTTTATATTGATAATTACGGTTGTGTTTAACCTGTTTCTGACACCCGGGGAACCGCTTGTCACATTCTGGAAACTGACGATTACAAAGGAAGGGCTGCGGATCGCGGTAATGATGGCGGTGCGGCTGTCCTTTCTTATCGTGGGATCTTCCCTGATGACGCTGACAACCACGCCGAACAGTCTGACGGACGGCATGGAAAAGCTGATGGGACCCTTGAAATACGTAAAAGTGCCGGTGCATGAGGTGTCGATGATGATGTCCATTGCCCTGCGGTTTATCCCGATTCTTTTGGAGGAGACGGATAAGATTATGAAGGCGCAGATAGCCAGGGGCGCGGATTTTGAGAGCGGGAATCTGATTAAGAAGGCGAAGGCCATGGTGCCGCTTCTGGTGCCGCTGTTTATTTCGGCCTTCCGCCGTGCCAATGATCTGGCGATGGCGATGGAGGCAAGGTGTTACCGCGGCGGTGAACACAGGACGAAGATGAAACCTCTGCGCTACCGGGCTGCAGACAGGATGGCATACTGTGTGCTGCTGCTGTATTTTGCGGGATGTGTGGCGATTCGGATATGGCTGTAAAGCATTTGCTGACGTTTTGGTATGCCTGAGATGACATATGCCATGAGGAGAAGTAGAAATTCGTGGAAGGCGTGAGAAGAGAATGAGAAGAGTTATGTTAACCGTTGCATATGACGGGACAGCCTACTGTGGATGGCAGTTACAACCGGGCAAAGAGACAATAGAGAGCGTCTTAAACAGATGCCTTTTCGAACTTACAGGCGAGACGATAGAGGTGATCGGCGCAAGCCGCACAGATTCCGGCGTACATGCGCTTGGCAATATCGCGGTGTTCGACACGGAGAGTTCCATTCCGGCGGAGAAGTTTTCCTATGCGCTGAACCGAAGACTGCCGGAGGATATCAAGGTCCGCGCGTCAAAGGAGGTGGCGGCGGATTTTCATCCCAGACATTGCGAGAGCATAAAAACATATGAGTATCGGATCTGTAACGCGGAGTTTCCCATTCCGACGAAGCGGCTATATACACATTTTACATATATGCCGCTGGACGTTAGCCTGATGAGCCGGGCGGCGGCATATCTGGTGGGGGAACATGATTTCAGGAGTTTTTGCAGTGTGGACACCCAGGCGCAGACCACGGTGCGGCGGATTGACAATGTGGATGTGTGGGAGGAAGGCGCTGACAGCATAAAGACTGCGGTGGCGGAAGAAACTGTGTATACAGCCGGGGGGAAAACGCTGCGGACGGGTAGGGAGATCGTCATCCGTGTGGCGGGCAGAGGCTTTCTGTATAATATGGTAAGAATTATTGCAGGAACGCTGATGGAGGTTGGAAGGGGCAGGATACCTCCGGATGGTGTGAAGGATATTCTGGCTTCCTGTGACAGACAGAAAGCGGGACCTACGGCTCCGGCATGCGGCCTGACCCTTGTGGGGTATGAATTTTTATAGCCAAAGGCGCGATCTTGCAAATGGCGCGGGATGAACAGGCAGGCGCAGGAAAACAGGAACAAAACAGGAAAAATCGGGAAAAACCAGTTGACACGCGCGGAACCGTATAATATAATATCTAACTGTGACGAATTGTTTATAAATGTCTGACCAAAGCCCCGGTGAGACATTTTGTATGCGCACTACAAACTGCCGTGGAGGGATACCAAGTGTGGCCGGACATCTGCATGAGGGTCTTTGGAAACGGTACAGACAGTTACTATGGAGGTAATATTCATGAAAACTTTTATGGCGAGTCCGGCTACGATCGAGAGAAAATGGTACGTAGTTGATGCGACAGATATGACACTGGGACGCCTGGCATCCGAGATTGCCAAGGTACTGAGAGGTAAAAACAAACCGATTTTTACACCCCACATTGACACAGGCGATTATGTGATCGTTGTGAATGCGGAAAAGGTGAAGGTAACAGGAAAGAAACTGGATCAGAAGATTTACTACCACCATTCCGATTACGTGGGCGGCATGAAGGAAACCACCCTGAAAGAGATGTTACAGAAGCACCCTGAGAGAGTTGTGGAACATGCGGTTAAGGGTATGCTTCCCAAGGGACCGCTTGGAAGAGAGATGTACAAGAAACTTTTTGTATATGTCGGGCCCGAGCACAAGCATGCGGCACAGAAACCTGAGGCATTAACATTTTAAGAAAGGGATAAAGAATCATGGCTAAAGCAGATAAATCAGCAAAATATTACGGAACCGGTAGAAGAAAGAAATCTATCGCCAGAGTATATTTAGTGCCCGGTAAGGGTGAGATCACGATCAACAAGAGAAACATCGACGATTATTTTGGGCTTGAGACCTTGAAGGTTATCGTTCGCCAGCCTCTGACAGCAACCGATACGGTAGATAAGTTCGATGCGATTATTACGGTAAAGGGCGGCGGCTACACAGGACAGGCAGGCGCAGTGAGACACGGTATTGCAAGGGCGCTGCTTCAGGCAGACCCCGATTACAGGCCTACCTTAAAGAAGGCAGGTTACCTGACCAGAGATCCTCGTATGAAGGAGAGAAAGAAATACGGTCTCAAAGCAGCGAGAAGAGCGCCGCAGTTCTCCAAGAGATAGGCAATTGTTTATATGCAATCTAAAACCCTTGAAAATTTGTTTTTTCAAGGGTTTTCTTTGTGCCTGTGTTTTCTGAAATTGTGGCTAAAAGTGTGGGATTTTGAAGCGTAGCAGATACATAGCACACAGGTAGCACACAGATGAGAGCATAAAAATCTTGTGTCTTGCCACTGAAAAGATTAGTTAAAGGAAGGGAGGTGCGATGCGATGAAAGAGCAAAGATGTTAAGACAGTTATAAAACTGCAGATCAAAGAAGACCGTTACACAAAGTAGAAGGGTAGCTATATCTTAAAGAAAGCAATGGGACAATAGCTGAGATGAGGGGATATAACCGTGAAGGTTATATTTATGGACATTTAAAAAGAAATATATTCAAGCCAGTAGAGTCAAGGGATAATAGGTCATTGCTTGTTACTTTATTGATGGATTGCGATAACGAAAATTTTCTTGAATTTGTCTTGGGAGTATGCTATATTATAGAAAAGGGAAAGCCAGAGAAGCGGCTACCCCTCACAATAGCAAACTAAAACATTTTACAATGTTCAGCCGTCAGCTACTGGGAATAGTTGGCGGCTACTTTCTTTTGTCCTTAAAAATCTGATAAAGCAGACTGATAAGGGCAACAATGAACGTACAGAATAAAAAGAAATCCTGATATGTAATCATTGTATCGCCCTCCTTTCTTTCGTCTGGAGGGCTTTCTTACCCTCCGAATGAAAAAGAGGGGTTGCCGCCTTTGGTTCTCTGGTTTCCCGTGTCACAAAGTATATCATATATCCGTTTATTTATCAATTACATTATAATAATTAGTATCAAAAGCAAAAATTAAAATTTAAAATTCCACTCCTCCGCCATACGGTGGAATTTTAAATTTTAATTTTTGGTTTTTAGCGAAGTGAAGAGATTTTTATTGATTTTTTTTCATTCCGTGTTATAATTTTGGTTATGGGGATATAGCTCAGTTGGGAGAGCGATACGTTCGCAACGTATAGGTCAGGGGTTCGAGTCCCCCTATCTCCACTTTGGAAGCATAGCTCAGCCGGGATGAGCGTTCGCCTCACACGCGAGAGGTCATGGGTTCGAGCCCCATTGCTTCCAGTATTTTAAGAAGAGAAGTCGGAATGACGGTGCCATTCCGGCTTCTTTGTATAAACGGGGGACACAATGACAAAGCGGAAAAAGATGATAAAGGAATATATCCTGATTACGATAGCAGTAATTATTATGGACATCGGCGTCTATGTTTTTAAGTTTCCGAATAACTTTTCCTTCGGCGGGGTATCGGGTCTGGCGGTTGTGGTGACGCACTATACGCCTTTTACGGCGTCCCAGATCAACCTCATTATCAACATGATTCTGCTGGTGTTCGGATTTATGTTTCTGGGAAAGAACTTCGGGGTAAAGACAGCATATGTGACAGTAGTGTCATCTTTGCTGCTGAATCTGATGGAGGCGCTGTTCCCTATGAGCGCGCCGCTGACCAATGAGACGACGTTGGAACTTATTTATGCCATAGCGCTTCCTGCCCTGGCTTCGGCGCTTCTTTTTTATGAGAATGCATCAGGGGGCGGCACGGACATTATAGCAATGGTGTTGAAGAAATATTCGACCATGGACATATCTGCGGCGCTTATGGCAGTGGACGCCATTATCGTGGTGGTGGCATGCTTTGCCTTTGACACAAGAACGGGGCTTTTTTCCATATGCGGACTGATGGCGAAGTCGCTGGTGATAGACAAAGCCATTGAGCGGATGAAGCTTAGCAAGTATTTTACGATTATATGCAGCAGGCCGGAACCGATCTGCGATTTTATTATGAAGGACCTGCATCGGAGCGCAACGGTTTACAAGGCGGAGGGAGCTTATACGCACAAGGACAGGGTGGTTATCCTTACGGTTATGGATCCAAAGCAGGCTGTGCTATTGGAGCGGCATATTCAGACTGTAGACCCGGAGGCTTTTCTCATGGTGACTAAGAGCAGTGAAATTATGGGGAAGGGATTTAAGAGGTATATCTGAAGATGGCGGTACATGTGAAGAATATGACCACGGGAAAGCCCGGGAAACTGATTCTGGCTTTTTCACTTTCCCTTGTGGCGGGCAATGTCTTTCAGCAGCTATACACTGTGGTCGATACCATGGTGGTCGGGAAATTTCTCGGTGTGAGCGCGCTGGCGGCGCTGGGGGCTTCCGACTGGCTGAACTGGCTGATGCTCGGCGTGATACAGGGACTGACGCAGGGCTTTGGCATCAGGATGGCGCAGGAGTTCGGCGCGAACAGAATGGATGATTTAAAAAGGAGCGTGGGAAGCGCGGCGGTGCTGTCCATGCTTTCTGCTGTTGTACTGGTGGCGGCGGGGCAGATGTCTGCCGGACCCGTGCTGACGCTTTTACAGACGCCGCAGGAGATTATCGGGTATTCGCTTCTCTATCTGCGGATTATGTTTGCGGGTGTGCCGATTGTGATGCTTTATAATCTGCTGGCGTGCATTCTGCGTTCATTGGGGGACAGCAGGACGCCGCTAAATGCCATGATTGTCGCGTCGGTGACGAACATTGTGCTGGATTATCTCTTTGTATTGGGGTTTGGCTGGGGAATTGCGGGCGCGGCGGCAGCCACTTTGATCGCACAGGCAGTCTCGAGCGCGTTCTGTTTCTACCATATCAAAAAGATTGCCTTTTTAAAGCTTGCGCGGACGGATTTCCATTTACAGAGGGAACTTTCCGGCAGGCTGTTTATGCTGGGACTGCCTATGGCGTTCCAGAACGGAATTATTGCGATTGGCGGCATGATCGTGCAGTTTGTGGTGAACGGGTACGGCGTAATCTTCATTGCGGGATTTACGGCGACGAATAAGCTCTACGGGCTGCTGGAAATCGCGGGCACTTCTTACGGCTACGCGATGGTGACTTATGTGGGTCAGAATCTGGGAGCGGGCAGGCACGACCGTATCAAAAGCGGGATGCGCGCGGCGATGGGGATCGCCATGGCGACGTCCGCTTTCATTGCGGTGTGTATGCTTGTTTTTGGCAAATATCTTCTGGGATTGTTTATTTCCGGGACGCCGGAAGTGGTGGAACAGACCATGCGGATTGCCTATTTCTACCTGGCGGTTATGAGCGTCTGCCTGCCGGTCCTCTATGTGCTGCATGTGACCCGCTCCGCGCTGCAGGGAATGGGGAATACGGTCCTGCCGATGCTGTCCGGCGTGGCGGAGTTTGTGATGCGTACCCTGTCAGTCATTTTTCTCCCCATGCTTTTGGGGGAAGTCGGCATCTTCTTCGCGGAAATCGCCGCATGGCTCGGCGCGGATGTGGTGCTGGTCATCAGCTATTTTTCTCAGATAAAGAAACTGCAGGGATGATATTGCGGAGAATGCCTGCTTTTTAGGCATTCTCTTACATGAGCTTTAGAACTTCTTCTCATGTTTGCCACGCCCCGTCCAGGGTGATGACCTGCCCGGTCAGATAAGACGGTGCGTTGATGATGGAGAGAAGAAGTCCTGCAACTTCGGATGGCTGCCCAATTCGGTCAGCCGGTATTTCCGCCCGCAAAGCGGACATTTCCTCTTCTGAAAAACAGCGGTTCATGTCTGTGTCTATGACGCCGCAGGCGATGGCGTTGACCTGAATGCCGCTGGGAGCCAGCTCTTTTGCCAGCGCTTTCGTGAAGGCGTTCATGCCGCCTTTGGAGGCGGAGTAGGCCACTTCCATGGAGGCGCCGGCGTTACCCCAGACCGAGGAAATATTGACGATATGCCCGGCGTGGTGTTTTAGCATCATGGGTATGGCGAGTCGGCACGTATAGAACAGCGCGTTCAGGTTCACGTTCATGAGGGACTGCCATTCTTGTACCGTCATCTCGTGAAGCAGTCCGATATGGGAGACGCCGGCATTGTTGACTAATAGGGTTAAATCGTCTATCTTCGCAAATACTTCATTTACAGCCTGCATATCCCCCATATCCGCCAAAATGGGCGTACACGCGATATGATAAGTTTCTGACAACTGATATGACAACTCTGTCAGTTCCTTTTCGGAGCGGCGGCAGGTGAGGTACAGTCGGTAGCCCTCTTCGGCAAGAGCCTGCGCAATGGCGCGCCCGATCCCGCGGGATGCACCGGTTACGAGGGCAGAGCGCGGCACGCAAGAATGAGAAGTGGGCGTGTCCCCGCAGTGGGTAGTGATCGTCTTGTCATTTTGTTCTTTCATCAAATGATTGCCATCCATTCTTTTTATTTTTATAACTTATATTTAAAATATTTCCGGGCAAAAAATTTATACTAAAATTAGTATGCTAAAAAGAGTATACTACAGATGGCAGGGAATGTCACCCGGACGGAAACCGTCTGTCCGGGGACTTGGCTTTTAGGAAACAGGAAAGGGGTGCGGCAGTGATGTATGATCTTATTATTATCGGCGCCGGGCCGGCAGGCTTGTCGGCGGCAGTATACGGCAGGCGCGCAGGGCTTGACCTTATGGTGATAGAACAGACGCCCATGGGCGGCGGTCAGGTGGTGGATACTTATGAAGTGGATAATTATCTGGGAATGCCCGGCATAAACGGGTTTGACCTGGCGCAGAAATTCCGCAGCCATGCGGACGGGCTTGGCGCGGAGTTTAGGAGCGGGCGGGTTACGGCGGTCCGGGACGAGGGAGCGTTTAAAGTTGTGGAGACCGCAGACGGCAAGTCTTATGAGGCGCGGGCGCTGATCGTAGCGGGCGGCGCGGAACATGCGAAGCTGGGTGTCCCGGGGGAGGAGGAGCACAGGGGACAGGGCGTGTCCTACTGCGCTACCTGTGACGGCGCATTTTTTAAGAAGAGAGACGTGGCAGTCGTGGGCGGCGGCGATGTTGCAGTGGAGGACGCCGTCTACCTTTCCAGATTCTGCCGCAAGGTGTATCTGATCCACAGGCGCGACAGTCTGAGGGCGGCAAGAAGCTTACAGGAAAAGCTGTTTTCCTGTGAGAACGCGGAAGTAATCTGGAACAGCACGCTGCAGAAAATCAGTGGAACCGATCTTGTGGAGAGGATATGCATTCAGACAAAAGGCATGGAGACGGAGCGGGAGATAGCGGTGGACGGCGTTTTTATTGCGGTGGGGATGCGCCCGAAAACGGAGATCTACCGGGAGGTGGTTGCCTGTGACGAGAGCGGTTATCTCATTGCAGGAGAAGACTGTGCCACCAATATTCCGGGTATTTTTGCGGCGGGGGACATCCGCACAAAGAAGCTGCGTCAGATCGTGACGGCAGTCTCCGACGGGGCGTGCGCGGTGGCGTCGGCGGAGCGTTATCTGTGTTTATGACCTCTATAATCGGAGAATTGGTGTTTCTTATCGAAGCAGCTTTTGCTGCTGAGATTTAGAAGTACTTCTCACACTGTTACAAAAGTATTACGAGCCTGTAATAGGTAAAATGTGCCATGGTTTGACATAAGTTCTATTCCGTTTTTGCCGTAAAATCGGGCTTTCTGTGGGAAAAACACAATAACTTGCGTGTGCATGTGCGCTTTCATGGTAGATGCTGTGGTTGACAAAACGTTTATTCAATGCTATATTATAGCCAGATGTAACAATTCTGTAACAAATGAGGTGTTTTTTATGAACAAAAACAGACTTAAATGGACAGCATGTGCACTGGCGGCTATCGTTGGATTTACCGGCACGGGAATTGAGGCGGAAGCTACGGGAAATGTAGGCAGTGTCCTTCCCTCGGCAGGCATAGAGTTTTCCCTTCAGGATGAGGAAAAGTCCACCGCGCTGTCAACTTTAAAAGAAGAATCTGATAAAGAAGCGGCAAAGCAGGAAGAACTAAGCAGTGGGAACGCATCTTCTGAGTTCGAAAATGAAGGTATCAGTGTTGGAAGCGTCCAGGTAGGCGGGTTTTCCGATCTTGCCAGCACATCCGATAAGATAAGCAAAGTTTCGGAAAAGAAGATTCAGGATACCATCGTAGTCAGCGAGGGCTACACAAAGGATCTGAAGGCGGCAGCGGGAAGCGGCCTGTCTGAGGAGGAAGAGAGTTTTAAGAATCTGGTAATTGCCAGAGTGAATGATTATGTGAATGTACGAGACATTCCGAGCGAGGACGGCGAGATCGTCGGCAAACTTTACAATAAGTCCGTCGGCAGCTTTATCGAGGAGGAGGACGGCTGGTATAAGATCAGCTCCGGCTCCGTCGAGGGATATGTAAAAGGCGAGTTCTGCGTGACCGGGGATGAGGCTGTGGATTACGCGAAGGAAGTGGGAACACGTATCGCGACCGTTACGACCACGACATTGAAGGTTCGTGAGCAGCCCGGTCTGGATGAAGCGGTTCTGGGTCTGGTTCCGATTGAGGACGAACTGATTGTCACAGAGGAAATGGACGGCTGGGTAAAGGTAAATATCGAGGAAGGTGACGGCTATGTCTCCATGGATTACGTTACCCTTTCCACAGAGTTTGTAAAGGCGGAGTCGGTAGCCGAGGAGAAGGCGAGACTTGCCAAGGAGGAAGAGGCAAGAAAGGCGGCGCAGGCAGCGGCGAGAAAGAAAACTTCCGAAAACGCGGCGTCCGGCAGCAAGGTCGAGGAAGGCGGCAAGACTTATGCGAACCCGACCGGAAGTACGGGAGCCGATGTGGTACAGTTTGCGAGACAGTTTGTGGGTAATCCCTATGTGTACGGCGGCACCAGCCTGACAAACGGTGCGGACTGCTCCGGGTTTGTTATGAGCGTGTATAAGAACTTTGGCGTAAACCTGCCCCATTCTTCGGCGGCAGACAGAAGCGTGGGAGCGGCTGTAAACGGTCTGGAAAACGCGCAGCCCGGCGATATCATCTGTTATTCGGGCCATGTGGGAATTTACGCGGGCAACGGTCAGATCGTGCATGCATCCACATCCAGAACAGGTATTATCGAATCCAGCGCAACCTATCGTTCGATTCTTTCCATCAGAAGAATCCTCTAAGAACGGCGCTGTAGTGAAAGACAGAAAACAATGATAAGCGGGGGACATTCCAGTGGGATGCCCCCGTTCTTGTCTGTAACCAGGTTCATACGCGCGTGATTTTGTGAACTATTCACAAAAGTTTTAGTAAACAGTGAGCGGGTGTTAAATTTTAACTACAATTTATACACATAGAAATACGGATTTAGCGCATGAAATGGTTTTATGCACGGATTTATCCACCGTATCCACAACTTTTTGACCGGGTCGATCATTTTATTTATGGAAACCGAAGGAACGTATGTTTTGTGGAATTTCTCTAAATGGGAGCAAATTGTTGCAATAGAATAGTAAAATATGGTATACTGTTTCCATAAGCATTGCTTAGAACTCCAATTGGAAGGGGATGATCTGGATGAAATTTAACATTGTCGGTAAAAACATCGAGGTAACAGATGGGCTGCGGGCAGCAGTGGAGGAAAAAATCGGTAAACTGGAGAAGTTTTTTACCGAGGATACAGAGGTGCATGTTACACTCAGCGTAGAGAAGGACCGTCAGAAGATTGAAGTGACAATTCCTGTGAAGGGTAATATCATTCGCTCCGAGCAGGTCAGCAGCGACATGTATGTGTCAATTGACCTGGTAGAGGAGATTATCGAGAGACAGCTTAAGAAATATAAGAATAAGCTGGTGGACAAGAAGCAGGGAGCGGGCTTTTTCCGTCAGGAGTTTATCGAAAAGGATTACATGGACGAGGAGGAAGTGCAGATCATCCGCACGAAGAAGTTCGATATTAAACCCATGTACCCGGAAGATGCCTGCGTACAGATGGAACTTCTCGGCCACAACTTTTTCGTATTCTGTAATGCAGAGACGGATCAGGTGAACGTCGTTTATAAGAGAAAGGGCAGCACTTACGGGCTGATTGAGCCTGAGTTTTAAAGAAATGGTTATACTGACGGCGCGGCGGGCAGGGAGATTTTTCCTGCCCGTTTATACGTTTCGGTACATTGTCAGTTTTACCCGGTTTTCGCCAAGTTCGATTTCCGCGCGGTCGATCATCATGCCGACTAAGAGAAGCTGGCTCGTTTCGCCGGGATCGCCGCTGCCGGCGAGCTCCCAGTAGATATCTCCCATGCCGTCGTTTTTCTGTCCGTTCAGATATTGGTCCAGATGGGAAACTTTGTCCGAGAAAGCCGGGGCGAAGTCCGCTTCCAGACGAATCGTGACCTCGCTTTCCTGCCGTTCGATCCGGGTGTCGATATAGGACGCCTCCAGCGCAAAGAAAAACATGGTCAGTTCCTCGACGATCTTGGCGGTCTTTTTTTCTTCGTGTGTCATGGTAATCTCCATTCTGCGCAAGATTTGCGCTTCCGTTACTTTCAGTGTCTGTTTTTCCGTTCTTTCTTAGTCTGAAATCCTTTGATAAAACTTTCCAGTGCCGGCACGAGCACGATGGCGACCAGACCGGTGGAGAAGCCGTTGTTGTACAAATTTAACCCGCCGTAGAGGGAGGAGGAACATACCACAACTGCGGCGTGCAGCATGCCGGCGATGATTCCGGCAAGGATGCCGAACTGCCCGGCGATGGGAGAAAGCCCGACGGCGAACACGGCGCCCATCTGGATTCCGGGCGTGGTGGGCTGCATGTGGTTGAAGAAAGTGGAGAGAAGGACGCCTGCCAGCACCGGCAGATAATTTTTGGCATGGACGCCGAAGGCGGCAAACCCGAATGCAGTCAGGACAGCGCCGACCACAGGGCCGGACAGGTCGCCGCCGATCAGCACGATATAGGTGGTGCACAGCAGACCGATGATTCCCATATTGACCAATGTAACCGGTGCGCCGTCCATCAGGACAAAATCGGCGACCGCACGGCCGGGATGGCGCATCAGCCTGAGAAGGGAGCGCATGCCGTTCCCGTTCAGGTACATGCCCAAAAGCAGGGCCGCCGTAAAATACAGGTACAGACCGGCGAGCAGCCAGAAGGGACGACCGTAGCTCCAGATGAACACGTCATTGCTTTCCAGACCGAAAGACTGCAGGACGCACATCATGACAAAGGCGAAAAGGCCGCCGGCGAATCCCATGTTAAATAGATTGTAGCCCATGTGCATGGAGGCGGTATGTACAGAGAGCGGCGGCAGCACAAAGCCGGAAAAAATACCGACGGTTACAGCAATTCCCAGATTGAGCCCAAAGGAAAAAGGCAGAAGATAGACAAGCTCCGTCACCATGGGAGCCAGACAGGAGCCGAAGAGCGCCGTATAAATATAGCGGTTCATGCCCGTGCGGTGAAATCTAGCGTAGAGCCAGGTCCCAAGCAGCATTGGCAGGACGTTTACCGGGTTTTTGCCAAAAAGCGCGAAACCGGCGTTAATAAAGAGGACAGCCATGGTGAGACCGGTGAAGGGGATTTTCTGCAGGCGTATCAGAAGGATGGCAAGACTCAGCACAAGCCCCGCGTTAAAGAAGGCGGCGCCAAATCCGGCAAGCGCAAAGTAATCCGTCACAAGGGCATCCCTTGTAAGCACGATGGTAACCATGCCGCGCAGAAGCTCTCCCGGCGGAGCCAGAAGAAAGGCGGCTGTAAACAGGAGAAGGGCCGTCGCGGCGCTGAATGCGAACATTTCCTTTCCTGCCAGCGAGTTTCTGATTTTTTCAGTCATAGGCAGAGCCTCCCACAAAAGAATCAAATATATTCCTATCATAACAAGATATGCGGCGGGGGACAATGTGATATTTGTCTTTGGTTGCGATTCAGTTCGCCCGCTTCTGACATAACAGGATTTTGACATACATATATTTAGTGTGAAAAGAGCGCGTGGAGGCCGGTATGGAATATAACAGGGGACGGGGGCGCGGCAGGATGGCCGCAGGAATCGGGGCGCTTTTGATGCTTGTCCTTGGCTGTGTATGTATTGTGGGAGAACTGTCCGGGAAGTGGCAGATGCCTGTCTGGCAGGGAATCGGCAAAGACCGTACACAGGGGCAGGCGGTAGAAGTAACTGCTGACGGAAACTATATCAAGTGGGTGGAGTTCCATGTTACGGAGGAGGCCATGGCGGCTGCCTATGATCTTGATGTGGAAACTTACAGGGATGAGGTTCACCTCAACTGGATTGAACTTCTGTCGTATGCTGCCGCAAAGAGCGGGGGGAAGTTTGATAAAGGCAGCGTCCGAAAAATTCAGGAGACAGCGGAAAAACTGAAAAGCGGTGACAGTACGATGGAAGAGCTGACAGAGGGGATGGAGTATTACGATTATTATCTGGAGGCATATACGGCGGTGCTCGGCGGCATGATGGGGGAATTTACGCTAGATGGCAGACCTGTCTACGGACTGAAAGCTTTTTCACCCATAGCAAAAGGCTTTGACTACAGCCACTATGATGATTTCGGGTCCTCGCGCAGCTACGGCTATGCAAGACCCCATCTGGGTCATGACATGATGGGGCTGATCGGCACGCCGATCATCGCTGTGGAATCCGGATACGTGGAGGCACTTGGCTGGAACCAGTACGGCGGATGGCGCATCGGTATTCGCAGTTTCGACGGGAAACGTTACTATTATTACGCCCATCTGCGCCAGAATTATCCCTATGCGGAGGGACTGGAGGAAGGCAGTATTGTGACAGCTGGCGATGTGATCGGTTATATGGGGCATACGGGTTACAGTACCAAGGAAAATGTGAACAATATCAAGACGGTGCATCTGCATTGGGGGCTGCAGCTTATCTTTGACGAATCACAGAAAGAGGGCAGTAACGAGATATGGGTGGACTGCTATGCGCTTTCCAAATTTCTGTACCGCAACAGGTGCGAGGTGGAAAAAGTCGGGGATTCCAGAGAGTGGAGGAGGGTGGTGCCTATGACGGACCCGGCTGCGGATGCGTATAGAGAGAAAACAAAAATGCCGGTTCAATAAGGATATTAGCAAAATGCACGAAAAGTGACCCGGATCAGTAAAATAAATTGTTGAAAGTAAGTAAAAATTCAGATATACTTTTTTATGGAACTATTTGTTTTACACAGGTGCTTTTTGCTACCGGAAATGGGGTATAGGAAAAGGATTATGGGGAAAAAGGAAAACAGGGTATCGGGAAAGAAAAGCCAGGCGGCGCAGTTGAAAGGGCTGGTGCAGCAGGCACTGATATCGGTGGCAGTAGGCGCGGTGCTGCTTCTGGGATTTATCTTTTTTAACATTTGTATGTCAGGTATACAAACTGCGCAGGTCGATACGACTGTGGCGCTGAACCAGTATCGCACCGCGTCAAAGATGCTGACTTACGACATACAGTCTTATGCCGTTACGGGGGATCAGAGCTATTATGACGGCTACATGAAGGAACTGAATCAGGACCAGAACAGGGAAAAGGCGCTTGCGACACTGGAAAAATGTTCGCTCAAGGAGAGCGAGTGGACGAGCCTAAACCAGATTGCCGAGATGTCAAATCAGCTTGTCCCGCTGGAGGAGCAGGCGATCGCGTATGTGCAGGCAGGAGATCTGGAAGCTGCGCAGGCGTGTGTGTTCAGCGCAGAATACGGAAATTCTGTGGCGCAGATCAACCGGCAGACAGACGAGACGATCCAGACCATTTTGGAGAGAAAAGACGGCAGAATGGCAGGAATGAAGATAATGCAGTATCTGATCGAGGCACTGTTTGCCCTGTCTTTTTTGTATCTTGTTAGGGAATTTATCAAGACCATCAAGTTTTCCGAGAAGGAACTTCTGGAGCCTATCGTAAAAGTGTCGGATCAGATGGAAGTGCTCGCCGGAGGGGAATTTCATGTGGAGCTTGACCTCGAGGCGGATGAGAGCGAGGTCGGAAGAATGGTTGCCGCCATCGCGTTTATGAAGGAAAATCTGCTTGGCATGATACAGGAGATTACCCAGACGCTGGAAAAGATGGGTAACGGAAATTACCGGGTGGAGATCAGGCAGGAGTATGTGGGCGAATTTATTTCGATCAAGGATTCCCTTGTGCAGATCGCGGAGAAGATGAGGGAAACACTCGGAACGATCCGCAATGTTTCGGGGCAGATCGACAGCGGTTCGGAACAGCTTGCATTTGCGGCGCAGGATCTGGCTGAGAACTGTACCCTGCAGGCAGCGCAGGTATCAGAGCTGATGACGGCGTTTGACGCCATGACAAAGAGCATGGAAGAGAACGCCCATGAGGCGGAGGCGTCTGCAACTATGGCGGCAGCGGCGGGCGCGACGCTGTCAAAGGGCAATGAGAAATTGCAGGAACTGAAAGGCTCCATTCAGGAAATCGGCAGATGCTCCGAGCAGATCAGCACGATTATAGAGGCGATTGAGGATATTGCGTCCCAGACCAATCTGCTTGCGTTAAACGCGGCGATTGAGGCGGCGAGAGCAGGCGAGGCCGGAAAGGGATTTGCCGTTGTGGCGGAGCAGGTGAAAAATCTGGCAAATGAGTCGGCAAACGCGGCGGGCAGGACGACGGAGCTGATTGAGACGACTATTTCGGTAATGGACAAGAGTATATCCATCGCGGAGGAGACGGAAGCCAACATGAAACAGGTGATGTCCGACGCGAAAGAGGCAACCGAGAAGATGGGGCAGATCGAGCAGATACTTAAGCGGGATACGGAGCGGATGCAGGAACTGAATGTAAATGTGACGCAGGTTTCCTCGGCTGTCGATAACAATTCCGCAACTTCACAGGAGACGGCTGCAGTCAGCACGGAGCAGAAGTCGCAGGTGGAGACGATGGTAGAGTTAATGGAAAGATTTGAGATTTAAGCGGGTCCATGGCCGGCCTGAAAGTGGATTGCAAAAACGAAATCCCTATGATACAATAGAAACGGCGGACAATGACAAAAAAATAACAATCGTCGGCAAGCCTTGATTACAGGGCTTTTCACTAAAAAAATATTACAAATATGGAGGAGAGAAAAATGGCAAAAAAAGTTGTTTTGGCAGGCGCCTGCCGTACGGCAATCGGCACGATGGGCGGGGGCTTGAGCACCACACCGGCAGCAGAGCTTGGAGCAATCGTTATTAAGGAGGCGCTGAACAGAGCAGGAGTGGCTCCCGACAAGGTAGACCAGGTGTATATGGGTTGTGTTATTCAGGCAGGACAGGGTCAGAACGTAGCACGCCAGTCTTCCATTAAAGCGGGCATTCCCAACGAGGTTCCTGCGGTTACCATCAACGTGGTATGCGGTTCCGGCTTAAACTGCGTGAACATGGCTGCACAGATGATTCAGGCAGGCGACGCAGACATCGTGGTAGCGGGCGGTATGGAGAACATGTCCATGGCTCCTTACGCTGTGATGCAGGGTCGTTACGGCTACAGAATGAACAACGGCACTCTGGTAGATACCATGGTAAATGATGCCCTCTGGGATGCTTTCAATAACTATCATATGATTATGACTGCGGACAACATCTGCAGGGAGTGGGGCCTTACCCGCGAGGAGCTCGATGAGTTTGCGTTAAAGAGCCAGCAGAAGGCAGAGGCGGCACAGAAGAGCGGCGCGTTCGACAAGGAGATCGTGCCCGTTATGGTGAAGAAGAAAAAGGAAATGGTTGAGTTCAAGGTTGACGAAGGTCCGAGACCGGGTTCCACCATCGAAGGACTGCAGAAACTCCGCCCGATCAATCCCGACGGTTTCGTGACGGCTGGTAATGCTTCCGGCATCAACGACGGTGCTGCTGCTATCGTTGTGATGAGCGAGGAGAAAGCGAAAGAGCTCGGTGTGAAGCCTATGGCTACTTTCGTGGCAGGCGCGCTTGCAGGATGCAGACCCGAGATCATGGGTATCGGCCCTGTTCCGGCTACGAAGAAGGTTATGGAGAAGGCCGGCTACAAGATTGAAGATTTCGATATCATCGAGGCGAACGAGGCGTTTGCGGCACAGTCTGTTGCAGTGGGCAAGGAGCTTGGCATCGACGTAGACAAGCAGCTTAACCCGAACGGCGGCGCGATTGCGCTCGGTCATCCGGTAGGCGCTTCCGGCGCGCGTATCCTCGTAACCCTGCTTCACGAGATGCAGGAAAAGGGCGCGAAGAAGGGTCTGGCTACGCTGTGTATCGGCGGCGGCATGGGATGTGCGACCATTGTAGAAATGGACTAATAAGGTAATGACGAAACGCATTCGAAGGTGTTGAAATTGTACAAACAGTATAATCAACGCAGACGCGCTTGCGCTCCATTCCGAACGTAATGGTACTAGGTTCGAAAAAACCTCACCAAGTACCAACGTTCTACAAGGGTCTGCTTATGGTTATACTGTTTGCACAATGAATGAAGCATTGTGATGCGTTTCGGAATTGTCGAAAATGCAAAAATAAGAAGGAGATATATACAATGGAATTTGTTTTATATGAAGTGAAGGGGCAGGTTGGCGTGATTACGATCAATCGCGAGAAGGCGTTGAACGCCCTCAATTCTACCGTGCTTGACGAGTTGAATGAGGTGCTGGACGGTGTGAATCTGGATGAGGTGAGATGCCTGATCCTGACGGGCGCGGGCGAGAAATCCTTTGTGGCGGGCGCGGATATCGGCGAGATGAGCACGCTCACCAAGGCTGAGGGCGAGGCTTTCGGCAAGAAGGGAAACGATGTGTTCCGCAAGCTGGAGACATTCCCGATTCCCGTGATCGCTGCGGTAAACGGATTTGCACTGGGCGGCGGCTGCGAGATTTCCATGAGCTGCGATATCAGAATCTGCTCCGACAATGCGGTATTCGGACAGCCTGAGGTAGGCCTTGGCATTACCCCCGGTTTCGGCGGCACGCAGAGACTGGCAAGAATCGTCGGTCCCGGCATGGCAAAGCAGATGATCTACACAGCGAGAAACATCAAGGCTGACGAGGCTCTTAGGATCGGTCTGGTAAACGCGGTATATCCGCAGACGGAGCTGATGGCGGCTGCTGAGAAGATGGCGGCAGGCATTGCGAAGAACGCACCTATCGCAGTCCGCAACTGCAAGAAGGCGATCAACGACGGTCTGGAGGTTGGCATGGATGAGGCGATTGTGATCGAGGAGAAGCTCTTCGGCGACTGCTTCGAGACAGAGGACCAGAAGTACGGCATGGCATTCTTCCTTGACAAGAACAAGGAGAAGGTGAAGGAGCCGTTCAAAAATTGTTAGGATATTTTAAATGTTCGAAGGCGGCCGCTTTGGCGGATAAAAACTAAGAATATTCTTAAAGGAGGAATTACGATGAAAGTAGGTATTATCGGCGCGGGAACAATGGGCTCTGGCATTGCACAGGCATTCGCCATGACAGACGGTTACGAGGTTTGCCTCTGCGATATCAAGGAAGAGTTCGCTGAGGGCGGCAAGGCAAAGATCCAGAAAAATATGAATTTCCTTGTAGGCAAGGAGAAGATCACCCAGGAGAAGGCTGACGAGATCATGGGTAAGATCACCACAGGCTTAAACAATATCTGTGGCGACTGCGACCTGATCGTTGAGGTTGCGCTTGAGAAGATGGAGATCAAGCAGGCTATCTTTAAGGAGCTGCAGGGCATCGTCAAGAAGGACTGTATGTTTGCAAGTAATACTTCCTCCCTTTCCATCACCAAGATTGGCGAGGGCCTTGACAGACCTATGATCGGCATGCATTTCTTTAACCCTGCTGACAGAATGAAGCTGGTTGAGGTAATCAAAGGCGAGAACACCCCTCAGGATATGGTAGATAAGATCACGAAGATTGCTGAGGAGATCGGCAAGACGCCTGTACAGGTGAAGGAAGCTCCCGGTTTCGTGGTAAACAGAATCCTGATCCCGATGGTTAACGAGGCGATTGGCGTTCTCGATGCAGGCACTGCTTCCGCAGAGGATATCGACGTAGCTATGCAGCTCGGCGCTTCCCATCCCATGGGTCCCCTGCACCTTGGAGACCTGATCGGTCTGGATATCTGTCTGGCGATCATGGAAGTGCTCTACAACGAGACAAAGGACGAGAAGTATGCGCCCCAGCCGCTTCTTAAGAAGATGGTGGAAGAGAAGAAGCTCGGCAGAAAGACCGGCGTTGGTTTCTTTGACTATTCTAAATAGTCGAGATGAGCAGACTGAGAACAGCCAAAGAAAAGATTCTGGCGGCTTGCAGACATGAATCGATTCTTTGGGCTGTTTGAGGGAGCAACGCGCACGAGAAATGCGCAGCATTTCGAGTCTGCTTATCTCATGGAAAAGAAGTATAAAATAAAACATGGAGGAATAAAAAATCATGGATTTTACGTTAAGCAAAGAACATGAAATGGCGAGAGCTCTGTTCAAAGAGTTCGCTGAAAAAGAAGTAAAACCTCTCGCTCAGGAAGTGGACGAGACAGAGGTTTTCCCGAGAGAGACAGTTGAGAAGATGGCGAAGTTAGGCTTTCTCGGCATTCCTGTTCCCAAGGAGTACGGCGGACAGGGCTGTGATCCTCTGACATACGCTATGTGCGTGGAGGAGCTCTCTAAAGTATGCGGAACAACAGGCGTTATCGTATCCGCACATACCTCTCTGTGCTGCGATCCGATCATGACCTACGGCACGGAAGAGCAGAAGCAGAAATACTTAGTTCCCCTTGCAAAGGGTGAGAAGCTGGGCGCATTCGGTCTGACAGAGCCCGGTGCAGGTACCGACGCGCAGGGCCAGCAGACAAAGGCTGTGCTTGACGGTGAAGAGTGGGTGCTTAACGGCTCCAAGTGCTTTATCACCAACGGTAAGGAAGCTGACGTTTATGTCATTTTTGCAATTACGGGCACGGTTGAGAAGCGCGGCCGTATGCAGAAGGAAATTTCCGCATTTATCGTGGAGAAGGGAACACCCGGTTTCACCTTCGGTACGAAGGAGAAGAAGATGGGTATCCGCGGTTCTTCCACTTATGAGCTGATCTTTACTGACTGCCGCATCCCGAAGGAGAATCTCCTTGGGCAGCAGGGTAAGGGCTTTAACATCGCAATGCACACACTGGACGGCGGCCGTATCGGTATCGCTTCCCAGGCGCTTGGCCTTGCGGAGGGCGCTCTCGACAACACCATCGCTTACGTGAAGGAGAGAAAACAGTTCGGCAGAGCAATCGGCGCATTCCAGAACACACAGTTCCAGCTTGCGGATATGGCTACCAAGGTTGAGGCTGCGCAGCTCCTCGTTTACAAGGCTGCCATGGCGAAGGCAACCCAGAAAGTATATTCCGTAGAGGCTGCAAAGGCGAAGCTTTACGCGGCAGAGGTAGCTATGGAAGTGACGACCAAGGCAGTTCAGCTGCATGGCGGTTACGGCTACATCAGAGAGTACGACGTTGAGCGCATGATGCGCGACGCAAAGATCACGGAGATCTACGAGGGCACAAGCGAAGTGCAGCGTATGGTTATTTCCGGGGCACTGCTTAAGTAAGCGCGTGAAAAGAAGTTCTAAGACTCACGCCATAGGGCGTTTCGCCAAGAACTTCTATATTTCACGCCGAAGAATACCAGAAAGCGGTATTCTTCGCAGGACGCGGTGCAACGCGGCACCGCAAACCGAGTGCCGGCTTACGGCAAAAATGATGCACATAAAAAATATAGAAGGAGAAAAATACAATGAAAATTGTGGTTTGTGTGAAACAGGTTCCGGATACCGCAGGCGGCGTAAAATTTAATCCTGACGGAACACTTGACAGAGGCGCTATGCTTACCATCATGAACCCTGATGATAAAGCAGGCTTAGAGGCAGCGCTCAGATTAAAGGATCAGTACGGTGCAGAGGTTACGGTTGTAACGATGGGTCTTCCCAAGGCGGAAGAGGTTCTGCGTGAGGCTATGGCCATGGGCGCGGACAAGGGCGTGCTTGTGACAGACAGAGTGCTCGGCGGCGCTGATACATGGGCAACTTCCACCACACTTGCAGGCGCGATCAGAAATCTGGAGTATGATCTCATCATTACCGGCCGTCAGGCAATCGACGGCGATACCGCGCAGGTTGGCCCGCAGATTTCCGAGCATCTTGACATCCCTGTCATTTCTTATGCGCAGGATATCAAGATCGAGGGCGACAGCGTAGTTGTTGAACGTCAGTATGAGGACAGATATCATGTGGTTAAGGCAAAAATGCCTTGCCTGATTACCGCTCTTTCCGAGCTGAATGAGCCTCGTTATATGACACCCGGCGGCATCTTCGATGCTTATAAGCAGGAGATCACCGTTTGGGGCAGAGCGGATCTTAAGGATGTTGACGATGCGAACTTAGGTCTTAAGGGTTCCCCGACCAAGATCGCGAAGGCTTCCGACAAGGTGAGAAAGGGCGCCGGCGAGAAGGTTTCCCTCGATCCCGACGAGTCCGTAAGCTACATCGTTGACAAGCTTAAAGTTAAACATGTGATTTAACAGTTCAGCCAGACCGAATCTGGAAGACAAATTGTGCTTGCACGAGTTTGGCAGACAGATGATGGTCTGAGGGAACGCCCGTTCAATAAGCAGATCGAGCAAGCTCGATCACGAGGACTGCTTCGCAGCCTCGGTATGAGAGCTGAAGGCACGATTTTGCGCATGGCGTGGGCTGAACGAAACCTATAGAATACGCGTAAAACAAGTGCGCAGAAAGAGGTATAAAATGAATTTAGAAGAATACAAGGGTGTATATGTCTTTGCGCAGCAGGTAGACAATGAGATCAGCAGTATTGCATTTGAGTTACTTGGCAAAGCAAAAGACCTCGCGAAAGATTTAAATACAGATGTTACGGCTGTACTGATCGGTTCCGGTGTAAAGGGACTGGCAGACCAGCTTGCTGAGTACGGCGCGGACAAGGTGATCGTTGTGGACGATCCCGAGCTGAAGGATTACAGGACGGAGCCTTACGCGCATGCGCTGGCATCCGTGATCAATAAGTATAAACCTGAGATTATGCTGGTGGGCGCTACGGCCATCGGAAGAGATTTGGGCCCGAGAGTTTCCGCGAGAGTGGCTACCGGCCTTACTGCTGACTGTACCGTTCTTGAGATCGGTGATTTCCCTCTGCAGGCAGTTCCCGGCCAGGAGCAGCTTCACAACCAGCTGCTTATGACCCGTCCGGCATTCGGCGGCAACACCATCGCTACGATTGCATGTCCTTACAACCGTCCCCAGATGGCTACGGTTCGTGCAGGCGTTATGCAGAAGATTGACCCTATCAAGGGCGCGAAGGCAAACGTGGAGGAGTTCAATCCCGGCTTTACTCCCGACAACAAGTATGTGGAGATTCTTGACATTGTGAAATCCGTTGCTGAGACCGTTGATATCATGGACGCTAAGATTCTCGTGTCCGGCGGCCGTGGCGTAGGCAGCCCGGAGAACTTCAAGATTCTTGAGGATCTGGCGGAAGTGCTCGGCGGTACCGTAAGCTGCTCCCGTGCGGTTGTGGATTCCGGCTGGAAGCCGAAGGATCTGCAGGTGGGCCAGACAGGTAAGACCGTCCGCCCGAACGTGTACTTCGCAATCGGTATCTCCGGTGCGATCCAGCACGTGGCAGGTATGGAAGAGTCCGACATCATTGTTGCGATCAACAAGGATGCCGATGCACCGATCTTCGATGTGGCTGATTACGGCGTAGTGGGCGACCTGAACAAGATCGTTCCGAAGCTGACAGAGGCCCTGAAAGCGGAGATTGCAGCGGCTAAATAACAAATCGAACGAAGACGCCCCGGTTTTTGCCGGGGCGTTTCTTTTTTGGCGTGGATATGGTAAGATGATAAATAAGATATAAAATTTTAGTCTGAAAAGTGCAGATGCAGAAATAAACATAGAACTAAGACGGCAGGACGCAAATATAAAAAGGGGATTGGGTATGGATAGTTATTCATTACAACCGCAGAATCAGAACAGAAACACCTTCGGACCTCCGGCGCAGCTTTATCTGCCGCCGAAGAATCACAAAAGGACGGCGCTTATCATTATCCTGTGCGTGGCTGCTGTGGTTCTTGTGTCCGTTCTGGGTGGCTGGATTTATCATACACACTCGGCGGCATATAAAATCGAAAAGGGTTTTCTGAATCTCATGCGGGAGGCGGAGGAGATGAAGAATCCGCTTGCCGAGAAGATCGGGGCGGATCAGATCAGGCGGATGCTTGTGGAGGAAGGCGCACATCTTGACACAAAGATGAATGTCACTACAGACACATTTTTGGGGCAGGTCACGCTGGGTGTTGACACGGACTGCGAGGTTGACAGACGGGAAAAGGAGATGGCGGCTTCCACGAGTGTCAGTGTGATGAATTATGAGCTCGCCACTCTGGAATTTTACGGGGATGAGGAGAACTTTTGCTTCTCCATACCCGAACTTTATCTGGAAAATGTTTATATCGAGAATGAAAATGTGCTCGACCAGTACAACCATTCCATGTGGGCACAGTTTTTCGGAAAGGCGGAGGGAGACGACTTTTCCATCGACCTGTTCCCGGACGCGTGGATTTTTGGCGATGAGGAAGGGGTGGGAAGAGCCTTTCTCAGGGAGTATGCCAATGAAATAGCGGAATGCAGAAGACATATGACCATGGAGAAGGCGGGGAAGGACCTTTACCGGGTCAGTTTCGACGAACTGTATTTTAACGAACTGGTCAGACAGTTTTTATATGATTATGTGGATTTCTCCAAGGTGGGCAGGGAAGATGCCATGGGAATTCTGAGCTATTTTGATGTGGTTTCCGGCGTGGATGAAATCAGTTTCATTTTGGAGATAAACGGTGCGAACCGAATCGAGAGTATCCGCGTGGAGGAGCCCCTTTCTCTCTGCGACGGCAGGATAAGGATTGACGGGGACATCTATTTTCTGGGCGAAAAGCGCAGTATAGAGAAGATGCAGGGAATGCTCACGGTGAAAAGCGGGCAGCAGGAAGAGCGGAGAGAGACGGAAATGGTCTGGCAGACAACGCAGAGCCTGGAACTGGATGATTATCGGATGGAATCGGATATCAAGTGCGGCATTACGGAGAACGGGGAGACGCGGAATGTGAGACTCGGCTGTGAGCTTGAGTGCGACGGGAGAAAGAACAGCTTTGACGGGGAAGTTACCTTGAAGGATGTGGAGGATGATTTTGAGCTGGCCTGGCAGGCGTCGGGCGGTTTTTCCCATATCACAAAGGGAGAAAGTTTTGATATGGAGATTGAGGAATTGACGTTCAGCGTGGAGGACGAGGAGCTTTGGCTGGTTCGGGGAGACGTCGGCCTGTCGCCGTTAAAAAGGCGGGTAAGACAGAATGTGAAGGCAAAAACGGCGTTCTTTGAACTGTCGGAGCGGGAATGGGATAAGATTGTCGAGAAGGTATACAAGGACTACGAATATCTTTTGGAATCAATGTACGGGATGTACTGGTAACAATGTGAGAAGCACTTCTAAAACTCAGCAGCAAAGGCTGCTTCGTTAAGAAGTGCTAAGTCTCACATGGGAGAATGCCTGAAAAGCGGCATTCTCCGCAATGAGCAGAGTCACGGTAAAGCTGTGACAGGGTGGTTAGCGCGGGACGGAGGGGCGATATGGAAGGGAACGACAGGGAAATGATAGAGGAGATTATGCGGCATCTGGATGCAGAATCGCAGCAGGGGGTGTACCGCATGAGCATCACCTTTGACGATGAGAGCGAAGAGGAGAAGAATGTATCCCACGAATGCTGCAATATGTACGGCAGACCGGCGTCTGAGACAGTGGGGCTCCTGGATATGTACACGGATATGAATGCGGGAGAGCCGGACAGAAAATAGCGTTATTAGACGGAGAAATTACGGGGGGACAGTGTGACACCATGATACTGAATGAACTTGCGAAATATGATCCCATCACGATACAGTGCCATGACAATCCCGATGCGGACGCCATAGCGGCAGGGTATGCGCTCTGCCGCTATTTTGAGTCTCTGGGAAAGAACGTGCGCCTTGTTTACGGGGGCAGGAATAAGATACAAAAACCAAATTTGCTGCTGATGTTGGAACATCTGGAAATTCCCTTGATTTATATAGAAAATGCGGGGTCTTTTCTAAAGGGGGAGCCGGAAGGTAAAATCAGCGGGCTCCTGATTACGGTGGACTGTCAGTATGGTTCCGGCAATGTGATGCGGCTGCCGGCGGAGAAGGTGGCGGTGATCGACCATCACCGCCCGGAAACGGAAAACATAGAGCTTGGAGAGATCAACTCCCATGTGGGAAGCTGCGCCACGCTGGTCTGGCGGCTGCTTACCGAGGCGGGCTATCAGGTGGAGGACAAGCGTCTCGGCACGGCCCTCTATTATGGTCTTTTTATGGATACCAACCAGTTTGCGGAGCTCTATAATCCGTTAGACCAGGATATGCGGGAGGCGGTTCCGTATGACAAGTCCCTGATTACGCTGTTTCGCAACTCCAATCTCTCCCTGCAGGAGCTGGAGGTGGCGGGCGTGGCCCTGCTGCGCTACATTTATAATGACGATTATAACTACGCGATCATCAAGGCGAAGCCGTGCGATCCGAATATTCTCGGGCTGATCAGCGATTTTCTGATTCAGGTCGCCGAGGTGCACAGCTGTGTGGTCTACAATGAAACCGGGGACGGCTATAAATTTTCGGTCAGGAGCTGCATCAAGGAAGTGCAGGCGGACGAACTGGCGGGTTTTCTCTCGGAGGGCGTAGGTTCCGGCGGAGGGCACAGGGAGAAAGCGGGCGGTTTTATCAATCTGGTTCTCTATGAGGAAGCCTACCCGACACTGCATTCGGAAGCGTTTTTCAGCGAGCGGCTGAACGATTATTTTGATAATTGTGAGATTATCTGCGCGGCGAACTGCGATATTCACATTTCGGATATGGATATTTATGTCAAAAAACCTGTGACGTTAGGGTATGTGATGGCGAAGGACATGCTGCCTGTGGGAACGCCGATTACGGTGCGCACGCTGGAGGGGGATCTGGATATCCGGGTGGAGGAGGATCTCGTTATCATGGTGGGTATTCAGGGAGAGGTATACCCCAACCGTTTTTCCCGTTTTGAGAAAAATTATGAAGTGACGCAGAAGCCTTACAGGGAACATGGCGCGCGCCTCGGCGCGGGGCTTCTCTACGAGCCTACGATCCACAACAGGGAGACGGGGGAGGTTATGAAGCTGATCGACCATGCGAAGCTGTGTATTTCCGACGGTGGCAGACGGGTGTTTGCGAAAGAACTGACTAACCGGGTTAAGGTGTTTACCGCGTGGGACAGTGAAAAATATATGCTGGGACGTCCGGGGGACTATCTGCTTGTGCGGTACGAGGACAGGAAAGACGTTTATATTTTGGAGCGGGATGTCTTCTTCCACACGTACGAACGGGAAGGCAATTGCAGCGACTTAACTTAGGGAAAAACTGTTACAAGTAATTGAACATAATGCGCACAGAATCTTGCAGTTTCGGGAAAAATGTGTATAATTAGTAATGTATGGTCGATGAAACATTTTGTGTGCATCGTAGTTACTTAGTAACTGCAGTGACAGTGAAGCCGAAGGCTGAACTGATGCCACTTCGGCTAAGGAGGAATTCGATTATGGGCATTTTATTATTGGGCGGTTTTCTTGTGGTAGTGATTATTCCTGTGGTGATTTCCGTGGTATCGGCAGTTGTTTCGGGGATCGCGGCCGCAGTAGATGACGAAGAGGACTGATTTTCACAGAGTTAGGGACAGGGCAAGATCCCACAGTGTGGGATTTTGCCCTTTTGATGCGCAGGCCTGCATAGGAAAGGATACTGTTTCACGGTATGCGAGCCGCGCGGCGAGCAGGGATGCCCTGCTTGCTTATAGAGGAGGGAAGGAAAGTGGAATCCAAAAATTTTATCGAGCAGATTATAGATAAGGATCTTGCAGAAGGTGTTTACGACACCGTGCATACGAGGTTCCCGCCTGAGCCCAACGGATATCTGCATATCGGACATGCCAAGAGCATATTGCTTAATTACGGGCTGGCGTCTGAATATGGCGGGAAATTCAATATGCGTTTTGACGACACGAACCCCACCAAGGAAAAGAGTGAGTTTGTGGAGTCGATCAAGGCTGACGTAAAATGGCTGGGAGCGGATTATGAGGAAAGGCTTTTCTTTGCGTCCGACTATTTCGACCAGATGTATGAAGGCGCGGTTAAGCTGATAAAAAAGGGCAAGGCATATGTGTCTGACCTGACGGCGGACGAAATGCGCGAGTACCGTGGCACACTGACGGAGCCGGGCAGGGACGACCCGAACAGGGAGCGCAGTGTGGAGGAAAACCTGCAGCTGTTTGAGGAGATGAAGGAAGGAAAATACGCGGACGGGGAGAAAACCCTGCGCGCAAAAATCGACATGTCCTCGCCGAATATCAATATGCGCGATCCGATTCTGTACCGTGTGGCACATCTGTCCCACCAGAATACGGGGGACAAATGGTGCATTTACCCGATGTACGACTATGCGCATCCCATAGAGGACGCGATTGAGGGGATTACCCATTCCATCTGTACACTGGAGTTTGAGGATCACAGGCCGCTCTATAACTGGGTGGTGACGGAGCTGGAGTACCCGCATCCGCCAAAGCAGATTGAGTTTGCGAAAATGTACTTGACCAATGTGGTCACAGGCAAGAGATATATTAAGAAGCTGGTGGAGGACGGTATCGTGGACGGCTGGGATGATCCCAGGCTGGTGTCCATCGCTGCGCTTCGCAGACGCGGTTTCACTCCCGAATCAATTCGGCTTTTTGTGGAACTTTGCGGTGTGTCCAAGGCAAATTCCTCAGCGGAATATTCCATGCTTGAGTATTGTATCAGAGAGGATTTGAAAATGAAACGCCCGCGGATTATGGCGGTGACTGATCCTGTCAAACTGGTTATCGACAATTACCCGGAAGGGGAAACGGAGTGGCTGCCAGTGGTGAATAACCCGGAGAACGAGTCGCTCGGTTCCAGGGAGGTACCTTTTAGCAGGGAGCTTTATATTGAGAGAGAAGATTTCATGGAGGAGCCGCCGAAGAAATATTTCCGTCTTTTCCCCGGCAATGAAGTCCGGTTTATGGGCGCGTATTTCGTGAAATGTGAAAGCTACGAGAAGGACGATGCGGGAAATGTGACGGTGGTGCACTGCACCTACGATCCGGCTTCCAGGGGCGGAAACAGCCCGGACGGACGAAAGGTCAAGGGAACGATCCACTGGGTATCCGCGGCGGAGTCCGTGAAAGCCGAAGTCAGGCTTTACGAGAATATCATTGACGAGGAGAAGGGCGTCTACAACGAGGACGGAAGCTTAAACCTGAATCCTAATTCGCTGACTGTTTTGAAGGAGTGCCGGATTGAGCCGTCTGTTAAGGATGCGAAGGCATATGACAGCTTTCAGTTTGTCAGGCAGGGGTTTTTCTGTGTGGACTGCAGGGATTCCAAGCCGGAAAATCTTGTTTTTAACAGAATTGTTTCTCTTAAAAGCTCATATGTCTTGCCGAAATCGGGAAATTAGGGTAAGATATACAAGAAAGCAATGAGTAGTGCGCAGACAGCCCGTGAGCGAGGGAAACCGAAGGTTTTTCGAGCAGGCACTGCGGAATATATATAAATATAATTCGGGGAGGATAAAGAAATGGCAGGACTGTTATCGGGGTTAGAGCAGTTTGGACTGAGCAATCTGGAAAGTATGGATCTCTATGAGACACCGAAAAAGCCGGAAGAAGGCGGAGAAGGAGGTCAGGCGGCTGCGCATGTTGTGCAGGAGCAGGATTTCCTCTTTGATAAATCTTTTACCTGTCCGCTCTGCGACAGGGAATTTAAGGCAAGAACCGTTAAGATCGGTAAGGCGAAGCTTGCAGGGAGCGATCTGGACCTTCGTCCCAGATACGAGCAGATTGATCTTTTGAAATATGATGTGATTATGTGCCCGTCCTGTGGCTATGCGTCACTGAGCAGATTTTTCAAGTACCTGACTTCTCCCCAGGCGAAGAATATCCAGAAGGCGATTTCTGCAAACTTTAAGCCGCAGAAAGAGACGGCGGAGACATATACCTATGATGAGGCTCTGGAGCGTTACAAGATGGCGCTGGCCAATGCGATTGTCAAGCAGACGAAGGCAAGTGAAAAGGCATATATTTGTCTGAAAACGGCTTGGCTCCTCCGGGGTCAGGCGGAACATCTGGATCCGGCTGAGGAGGGCTACGAGGAGAAGAAGAACCAATGCCAGGCTGAGGAAGAAGAGTTCCTGAGGAATGCGCTGGAAGGATTTTTGGCGGCGAGACAGACGGAGAGTTTCCCCATGTGCGGCATGGATGAACCTACGGTTGATTTCCTGATCGCTGTGACAGCGATGCGTTTTGAGCAGTATGATGTGGCGAGCCGCCTGATCACAGGCCTTATCACTTCCAAAACTGCGAATCCCCGTATGAAGGATAAGGCGAGGGATGTGAAGGATATGATTATGAAAAAGATTAAGGAAAAGAATGCCGCTACCAGAAAATAATAGAACGGCGGAGCCGATGATCCGGCTCCGCCTTTTTGATTGATTTTATCAGCGGTAGGAAAGCGCTTTTAACATATTCAGGTAGGAACAGCTCTCCTCGTAAAGCATATCGGGATGGAAAGACGAATCCAGAAAACGGGCGTCCATCAGTCCGTCAAGCGTATAGGTGACCATCTGATCCAACTTTTCATAGTCCACTTCACCCTTAAACAGCGAGCGGTCGCTCTGGTTTTTCAGTACGGCCTGCATGTCGCCGAGCACATTTTTCTGGCGCTCAATGGCCATAAGCGCCTCGCTTACGTCCTCAATACGGCAGCGGTCAAGGAACTGCTGCATGTAAGGGTAGTTTTTGAGCACCTGCATTTTGGCATACTCCATCTGACGGCGGATCTCAAAGTAATCCCGTTCTTTGGAGGAAACGCCGCCGGTCAATTCAAGTTTCATAAAACGTACACTGTAGTCGTAGAGGAAACTGTAAAGTCCCAGCTTACTCCCGAAATAATGAAATAAAAGACCCTTACTGATACCTGCTTCACTTACAATATCGTCCGTACTGGCATGTTTATAGCCGCCTATAGAAAATACTTTTAAAGCGGCATTAATCATGCGGTCCTGTTTTTCTTTTTTTAAATCAAAAAATTTCTCGTTCATGTTCTCCCCAATTCTACATAAATTGACCTTTTTGGTCATTTATAACTATAGCACAACACTGCAGGGGATTCAATGTCCTGTGAAAAACTAGTTTTTAGAAAATTTCAGGCCACAAGATGTTGTGCCTAAAATGCAGTTTTAATAAAGTTTTCTCTTTTTTTATACATATTCTCTTTTCATTTTCACAAAATAGTATTAATATAATGGTAATAGGAACTGAGACGGTGAAAGGAGAACACTGATGGCGAAAAAATTCGGTAAGTTATTGATGGTGACAGCGGCTCTTGGCGCCGTAGCGGGAGGTGCGTACTATTACCTGAAGGGCAGGGACGCGCTGATGGACGACGATTTTGATGACGATGAAGACTTCGACAATTTCGACGAGGATCTGGAGGAGAGCGAGACAGACCGTAACTACGTGGACCTTGACCTGGGCAAGACAGAGGAGAGCAGCGCGAAGACGGAGTTTAAGGAAGGCATTCAGGCGGCGAAGGCTGAGGCGACAGACAAGGTTGTCGGTGGTGTGAAGAAAGTGGAAGAGTTCTTCGATGATGACGACGAGAGCGATGGCTCCATGGATGCGATGTAATAGCCACATAGAAAAAACAAGTGCTCCCGTTGGGAGCATTTGTTTTTCTGTTATATTTACGGGCAAACGGAATGGTCTGTCCTTTTTATTTATTCGCCTGATACGGCGGATCAGCGGGATATCCGCCTTTGAGTTTCTGCATACCGCGCTGGATGGCGTCTCTGGAGTTTTTCCAGTCTGCGTCCTTGTTGCGGTAGTCGAATTTTTCTACCATCCAGGAGACGTCCTCCGACAGACGCGCCATATTCTCTTCCATCAGCGGGAAAACCATATCATAAAATTCTTTTTTCTCCTTGTCATTGAGCCGGCTGTCCGCCGCTTCACACAGGTCGCCGAAATGGTGCAGGCAGAAGCCTTTGCTCTCTTTTATTTTTGCGCGAAATTCCGCGTCCTTTTTAAACATGACGAAAAAGGTGTCCAGATAGCGTTCGTAAGTGTCTGCATAACGTTTGCAGATATAGCATGACGCTTCCTTCTCAGCGGTCCAGATACCGATAGGATTGGTGCGCTGCGTCTGCTTTTTGAATTTATCCTTTAAGGAAGTTTTTCCGGGCGCGAATGCCTTTATTTTCTCATGGAGTTCCCGGTTCATGCGCTGGTAATGCGTTTTCAGGATCCAGGCGTTTCCAAGCGTGTTGCCATAGTCGAACATTTTCTTAAAATGGTTCCGGCAGAATCCTTCCTGATCTGTTTGCTCCCTCACGTCGCTTTCCATATAGGAAGAGCCGGAGCCGAGGACAAAGTCCAAAAGGTCCTGTTCCACATTGCGCTCGATAAAGCAAAAGGGGCACTCGTCCTGTTCGTTTATGGCGTCGTTTAAGGGGATTGTGTAGAGTTTTTCTTTCATGGGTAAGGCTCCTTTCGTGGATGACGGATACGATATTCTTACTGTCAAGTATAGCATCCCGGAGGAAAGAAGAAAAGGGAGAGTGCGGTTTAAAAATTTCACTTTCCAAGAATCGGGGACAGTCGGGCAGAGTGTTGCACAGTACGGGGGATAGATGATATAATAGCCGCAAAAGAAATGAGGGGTTATATTTATGCAGCCAGGCATTCCTAATGTAAACGAAGATCCAGAGGGCATCCTTTCCCAGGTGAAATGTTTTGCGCTCGATATGGACGGTACGATCTACCTTGGAGAGCGGTGGATCGACGGCGCAAAAGCGTTTCTGGAGCGCATAGAGGCGTCAGGGAGAAACTATGTCTTTTTGACCAACAATTCTTCCAAAAACGCGGCGGTCTATGTGGAGAAACTTGGGCGGATGGGGCTCTTCGTGGGGGAGGAGAAAATTGTCACTTCAGGGCAGGCGACGATCCATTATCTGAAACGGTATTTTCCGGGTAAAAAGGTATTTCTTTTAGGAAACGCGCTTCTGCGGGAAGAGTTTCTGCAGGCGGGTATTGCTTTGGAGGAGGAATGCCCGGAAGTGGTGGTGACGGCTTTTGATACGTCGCTTGACTATCAGAAAATGTGTAAGGTCTGTGATTTTGTACGAGCGGGCCTTCCTTATCTGGCGACCCATCCGGACTATAACTGCCCGACGGAGGATGGTTTTATCCCGGACGCCGGCGCCATTCACGCGTTTATTAACGCCTCGGCTTTCCGCTATCCCGACAGGGTGATCGGCAAGCCGAATGCGGATATCATAGACTATTTGACCACTAGGGTCAACGTTGAGAGAAGCCACATTGCCATGGTGGGAGACCGCCTGTACACAGATATTGCCGCGGGCAGAAACCATGGTTTAAAAAGTGTACTGGTTTTGAGCGGCGAGGCGTCTTTGGAGGATGTCCAAAGTGCAGAGGTAAGGCCTCACCTGATTTTTTCATCGGTGCGGGAGATGATTCCCTTTCTGCTATAATGGGGCGCTGCTTTGCTGCCGATATATGTTGCGGCAAAAACCGACGGGCGCTGGCTGTTTAAAGAACGCTTCATGCTGCCGCAATTTCCGGGATCATATAAACTGGCGGATTCCGCCGTTTTCGACAGAAAGGAGTAGTACCGGCATGAATATACAGGCACAGATGTGTGGAATTATTCTGCTTGTGACGATGTTTTTATTTTATAGAAGATATCAGTCGCTGAAGCTTGGTACCCAGATTATGTTTCAGGTTCTTCTGTTTGGCATGTTGTTTTGTGTGCTGTGCGATATGCTTTCCATTTGGGCCATTGTCAGACTTCTGTTAGACCACAGGGGGCTGGTGCTGGCGATCTGCAAGCTGTATCTGGTTTCTCTTGTCCTGGTCGGACTTCTGGGATTTCTGTATGAGTGTTCCGATGTGTATGAAGGGCAGAAAAAGTTTTTGCGCGTAGCCGCAGTTGGAACAGGGATCTGGCTGGCGGAGAGTATTGTGATAGCCTGTCTGCCGATTGGCATATATAAGATGGGCCGGGTAGTGTACACGGCGGGGCCGGCGGTGCTTTCGACTTATGCTTTCGCGGGAAGTTTTGTCGTTTTCAATGTTATATTTACGATTGCGCATCGGAAGCAGGCGAATGCCAGAAGAAGCCAGGTGATTCTGTGCTGGATGGCTATATGGTTCGGGGCGGCGTTTGTGCAGTTTTTAAACAATGAACTTCTGCTGATGGGCTATGCGGGGGCGCTGGGCATTCTGGTAATCTTTTTCCGGCTGGAGAACCCGGAATATCTGACGGATCGGGTAACCGGCCTGTATAATCAGGAGGGGCTGCTGCTGTATGCCAGAAAACTCTATAACAGGAAAAAGAATTTCTCCCTGCTCTCTATCTGGTGGAACCTTGGAGTCAGCCAGGCCGACGAGGGTGCAAGGGAGCAGGCAGTGATGGCGGCCTTTGCCAGACGGCTTCCGAAGCTCGACAATACAAGGGTGTTTAAGATGGCTGACGACGAGGTGTGGATGGTTTTTGAAGATCTGGACCATGTGGAGGATACTATCGAGAAGGTCAAAAACTTTGTGGAGTATGGCAGGAGGGAGCTTGGCGGTATGGCGCAGGCGGCGTTCACCTATATGCCGGACGCGGCTATGGTGGGCGATTATCAGGAGATGGTGCATCTGATGCAGTACGCCAGATGGAAAAGCAGCGACCACAGCACGACCAATTTCAAGGAAGTGGATTCTGATTTCGTGGAGCAGATGCGGAAAGAAAAGAGCATGGAGCAGATGCTCGACGAGGCGATGAAGGAGGACCGTATCGAGGTATTCTACCAGCCGATTTATTCCACCAAGGCGAAAAAATTTGTGAGTGCGGAGGCGCTGGTGAGAATGCGTGACCGGGACGGAAATCTTGTGCCGCCGGGCGCGTTTATCGCCGTGGCGGAGGCGAACGGCAAGATCCTGCAGCTCGGGGAAATCGTGTTCGAGAAGGTGTGCCGTTTCTTTACGAAGGAACAGCTGGAGCAGTACGGGCTGCATTATATAGAAGTAAACCTGTCGGTTGTCCAGTGCGGCTATCCGGGGCTGGCGGACGATTACATAGGGATTATGGAAAAATACCAGATCAACCCCAAATACATAAATCTGGAGATCACGGAGTCTGCGTCCATGGCGGCCAAAAAGACGCTTCTTGAAAATATGCGAAGGCTGATGGAGTACGGGGTGTATTTTTCGCTGGATGATTTTGGCACAGGGCAGTCCAATCTGAATTATATTGTGGATATGCCGGTCAATATCGTGAAGTTTGACCGGGAAATGAGTCAGGCATTCTTTCAGGACGAGAAGGCAAAGTATGTTATGAATGCCGCAATGCAGATGATCCACGGCATGAAACTGAAAATTGTGTCGGAGGGAATCGAGACCGAAGAGCAGTATCTTGCCATGGAAGAGCTTTCCATTGACTATATTCAGGGTTACTATTTCTCAAAGCCGTTACCTGAGGCGGCGTTTCTGGCATTCCTGCAGAGCAGGCAGTAAGCCGGACTTATAAAGCGGGCATAAGCAGATTCGAGATGCGCTGCATCTCTCATTCGCGTTGCTCGTCATAAGGCTTCCAAAATATCCCCTCATGCAGGCATGAAGCATATTTCGTAATCCTTCTGACTCTGCTTATGCGCGCATGTGCAAAGTGCATAAACTGCCTGCATAATTTCTATCTAAAATGGCAAAAATGGAAACAAATAGAAAAAAACTCTTGTCAGAATGACGGGATGGTGTTATATTAAGATCAAACAAATGGAAACGTTACCGGGGACGTTGCCGATATCGTTACCGCAAACGTTTCCAAAACAACTAACCAACATTTCAATTACTGAAAGGGAGAGGAAAAAACAATGAAAAAGAAACTTGTTAGCACGATGCTTTGTGCAGCGATGATCACGACTATGTTAGCAGGCTGTGGCGGTTCTGACAACGGCGGCGCACAGGCACCTGCGGCGGACGATTCCGCGGCAGACAGCGGTGATTCTGGGGAGTCAGCTGCTCCGGCAGCAGGCGGCGGTTCGGTTTACTGGCTGAACTTCAAGCCCGAGTCCGACGAGGTATTGCAGGAGGTTGCTTCTGATTACACGGCAAAGACCGGCGTTGAGGTAAAGGTAGTAACCGCGGCTTCCGGCACATACTCCACCACACTGTTATCCGAGATGGATAAATCCGCGCCTCCGACACTGTTTATCATCGGTAACTCTGCAGGAGTAAAGGACTGGAAAGATTACGCGCTTGACCTGAACGGCACGGCGATCGCAAACGAGCTGAACACAGACGCTTACAATCTTTATGATGAGACAGGAAAGTTAGTTTCCATCGGTTACTGCTATGAGTGCTACGGCATCATCGTAAACCCGGATCTGATCGAAAAAGCAGGTCACACCATGGATGAGATCAAGAATTTCGACGGCTTGAAGGCAGTAGCAGAGGACATTCACGCACGCGCAGGCGAGCTTGGGTTCGACGCTTTCTCTTCCTCTGACATGGATGATTCTTCCTCTTGGAGATTTACGGGACATATGGCGAACCTCGAGTACTACTACGAGCAGGAGGGAACGGCTTGGACAGAGTGCCCGCCTACCATCTCCGGCAAGTATATGGACAACTTCAAAAACCTGTATGACCTTTGCATCAACAACAGCCTGACAGATCCCAAGGAGCTTGCAACCGGCGGACATGACGCAGAGAACGAGTTCAAGACAGGGCAGGCAGCGTTCTTCGTAAACGGTTCCTGGGAGTATGAGGCAGTTAAGGCAGATGTGCCGAACGCAACGATGATCCCTTACTACTGTGGCGTTGCAGGTGAGGAAAAGGCAGGTTTGAACTGCGGTACTGAGAACTGCTGGGCAATCAACAGCAAGGCTTCCGCAGAGGATCAGCAGGCTACCATGGACTTTATGGTTTGGTGTGTGACAGATCCCGACGCTTCCCGCAAGCTGGTTGACACCTTCGGCGTTATGCCTTACAAGTCCGCGGCAGAGTCCACCAACGGATTCCTCGCAGCGGCTGACAAGTACACCTCAGACGGATGTTATGTTATGAACTGGGCAACCAACTTCCAGCCTAACGTAGATTCCTACCGTGCTACGCTGGTGAGCGCTCTGAACCAGTACAACGCAGACCAGTCTGACGCAAACTGGGAGATCGTCCGCACAGCATTCGTAGACGGCTGGGCAACAGAGTACAACGCAGTAAACAACTAAACAACAAGCCAATAATGAAGTAATTTTATAATGATGTATCAGACAGGTGGCGGGGCGGTGATATCCGTCCCGCCTTCTTAAATGAAATTTTACATGTTAACAGAAATAAATCAGGGGGTGACACCATGAAAAGCAAGAAAATAACCGCCACGAATTCTCTTCAGAAGGCGACGAAACGCTGGGGATTTCTCTTTATGGGTCCTGTACTTATTGCATTCATCATCGGATTTGTCTGGCCTTTCATTCAGGGTATCTGGCTGTCCATGTGCCAGTTCCGTTTGATATCCGACGCGAAATTCATCGGCTTTGGCAACTATATCAAAACTTTTCAGGATGCTTCTTTCCGTCACGCATTCTGGTATACGGCAATGTTCGCCATTGTATCGCTTGTCTTTATCAATGTACTGGCGTTTATCGTGGCGTACATTCTGACATTGGAAATTAAGGGAAGTAACCTGTTCCGTACCGTGTTCTTTATGCCGAACCTGATCGGCGGTATCGTATTAGGTTATATCTGGTCAATGATTTTCGACGGTATTCTCGGACGTTATCAGACTTCCATTCTGTTAGATAGCAAATACGGTTTCTGGGGACTGATCATCCTCATGTGCTGGCAGCAGATCGGTTATATGATGATCATCTACGTGGCAGGGCTGCAGAATGTGCCCGGCGATATTCTGGAGGCGGCGCGTATCGACGGCGCGACTTCCATGCAGACACTTTTCAAAGTGACGATTCCGAATGTAATGAGTTCCTTTACGATATGTATCTTCCTGTCTCTGACAAACGGCTTCAAGCTGTTTGACCAGAACCTGGCGTTGACCGGTGGACAGCCGTTTGTCATCCAGCCGGGCGGAACGACCATCAAGACGACAGAAATGCTGGCGCTCAATATTTACAACACCTTCTACAGTTCCAACACGACTTCTCAGGGTGTGGCGCAGGCAAAGGCAGTAGTCTTCTTTATTCTGGTGGCGGGACTTGGACTGCTTCAGTTGAGCTATACGCGTAAGAAGGAGGTGCAGCAGTAATGAAAAAGAGTACAAAAACCATTCTTTCCGTGATATTGTCAGTGGTCAGCATTATCTATGTGCTTCCTGTGCTGGCGGTTGTGATCAACTCGTTTAAACAGAATACGTTTGTAAAGACCGATACTTTTGCACTTCCCACAGGGGAGATGAGCGCCGGTTTTGACAATTTTATAAAGGGTATGACCTTCGGTAACTATCCCTTTGTGAACAGTGTGCTGTACAGCGTTTTGATTACTTTGCTCTCCACGTTTTTGATTTTGCTCTGTACATCCATGGCGGCGTGGTATATTGCGAGAGTGGATTCCCTCTTCTGCAAGGCGATTTACTTCCTCTGCGTGTTCTCCATGGTGGTGCCTTTCCAGATGGTAATGTTTCCGCTCTCCAAAACGGCGGATAAGCTGCACCTGAATACGCCACTGTCGATCTCGATTGTATATCTGGGGTTTGGCGCCGGGCTTGCCATCTTCATGTTTGTCGGATTTGTGAAGGCGATTCCGCTGGAGGTGGAGGAGGCGGCGTCCATCGACGGATGCGGACCGGTGAGAATCTTCTTCCAGGTGGTTGTGCCGATGTTAAAGCCGACCATGATTTCCGTGGGTATTCTGGAGATCATGTGGGTTTGGAACGATTATCTGCTGCCGGTGCTGGTGCTTGATATCAATAAATACCGCACGATTCCGATTCACATCCAGTATCTGAAGGGCAGCTACGGTACGGTGGATCTGGGCGCGACAATGGCGCTGATACTGATGAGCATTATTCCTGTTATCATTTTCTACCTGTCCTGCCAGAAGTACATCATCAAGGGTGTGGCAGCAGGCGCGGTCAAAGGTTAGAGTGAGAATCATGGGGAAGCGCTGATTCGTTCACCGCTTCCCCGGATTATATCAGGGTAAAAATCACTGATCGAACTTGCTTATTTTGACAAAATATTGTAAAATTTTATAGAAATCGGTTTCCGAACGGATTCGGAATGGTTGACAGGAAAGGAAATGTGGATGTTATGAGAAAGAGCGGTGTTTTACTGCCTGTATCCGCTATCCCTTCAAAGTATGGGATTGGCGCGTTTTCCAGAGAGGCATATACCTTTATTGATCTGTTAGAAGAAGCAGGGCAGTCCTATTGGCAGATACTGCCGCTTGGTCCCACCGGCTATGGGGATTCTCCCTATCAGTCTTTTTCCACTTTTGCAGGAAATCCCTATTATATTGATCTGGAGTCCCTCGTTGAGGACGGGTATCTTACGAAGAAAGACTGCGAGCAGTATGACTTCGGTGATGACGACGCTTATGTCGATTATGAGAAGATATATTTGTCCCGGTTCAAAGTGTTAAAGACAGCTTTTGAGAATAGCCGGATCGAGAAGGACGAGGCATATCGGAACTTTGTGGAGGAGAATGCCTACTGGCTGAAAGACTATGCCCTTTACATGGCGGTGAAGAACGCTTTCGGCGGAAAGAGCTGGGCAGAGTGGGACGAGGGTATCAGGCTGCGCAAGCCTGAGGCGATGAAGAAATACGCGGAAAAATATGCGGAGGAAGTGGCTTTTTACCAGTTCCAGCAATATCTCTTCGCGAAACAGTGGTTTGCGCTGAAAGAGTACGCAAACCAGAAGAAGATTGAGATTATCGGGGATATTCCCATTTATGTGGCTTTTGACAGTTCGGATACATGGGCAAGCCCCGAGTTATTCCAGCTGGATGACACGCTGACGCCCGTGGCTGTGGCGGGATGCCCGCCGGATGCCTTTTCCGCTACAGGACAGCTCTGGGGGAACCCGCTGTACCGTTGGGATTATCATAAAAAGACGGATTACGAGTGGTGGATGAAACGGATCGGCTACTGCTATAAACTTTACGATGTGGTGCGTATCGACCACTTCAGGGGGTTTGATGAGTATTATTCCATTCCCTTTGGCGACGAGACTGCGGAGTTTGGGCACTGGGAAAAGGGCCCCGGCTACGATATCTTTCAGACGATGAAGGCAAAGCTTGGGAAAAAGGCTGTGATCGCGGAGGATCTCGGATTTTTGACCAAATCGGTCATTAATCTGGTGAAAAAGACTGGCTATCCGGGCATGAAGATTTTGCAGTTTGCTTTTGACTCCAGAGAGGAGAGCGATTATCTGCCTCACAATTATGTGGCCAACAGCATCGTCTACACGGGAACCCATGACAATGACACGACACTGGGCTGGTATGAAAAGTTGAACCGTCGGGATAAGGCTTTTGCAAAAAGGTATTTGAATATAAAGACGAATAAGGACATCCAGTGGGAGTTTATCAGGGCGGCCATGGCAAGCGTGTCGGATACCTGTGTGATTCCGATGCAGGATTATCTTGGGCTTGGGACGGAGGCAAGAACCAATATGCCTTCCACGCTGGGGACGAACTGGAAGTGGCGGATGCTGCCCGGGCAGTTCACGGATGAGCTGGCGGCGCGGATCCTGGAGATGTCAAAACTCTACGGCCGGGCAAAAGCGTGAAAAGTACTTCTAAAGGCGTCCCGACATAGGACAGGACGCCAAGAAGTATTAAGTTTCACGCAGGAGAATGCCAAAAACACGGCATTCTCTGCATTGAGTGAAGAGCGCGTAGAATATGGCGGGGGATGCAGATGGCGGAAATAACGATAAAAGACATAGCGAAAGAATGCGGCGTGGGCGTCAGTACGGTCTCCCGGGCAATCAATAATCACCCGGATATCAACCCTGAAACCAAGAAAATGATTTTGGAAGTGATTGACCGAACAGGTTTTATTCCGAATAACAGCGCCAGAAACTTAAAGAGGACGGACGCCAAGTGCATTGCCGTGTTGGTGAAGGGAATTACGAATCCGTTTTTCAGCAGCATGATTCAGATCATCGAGGAAGAGACGCAGCGAAACAAGTATGCGCTCGTACTTCGGCATGTGGAGCCTCAGGAGGATGAGATTGATGTGGCGCTGGAGCTTGAGAAGGAGAAACGGCTGCGCGGAATCGTTTTCCTTGGCGGCAAATTCGAGCATACAGAGGAGAAGATACGAAAGCTGAAAGTGCCTTTTATTTTCAGCACTATTGGAGTCAATGTGCCGGACCAGATCAATAAGATGGAGTTTTCCAATATTGCAGTAGATGACAGGATGGAAAGCAAAAAGATGACGGAGTATCTGCTCGGTCTGGGACACAGGAAAATTGCTCTGATTACTGAGCGGTCGGAGCGGCCCATCGGCCGGCTGCGCATGGAGGGATTCCGGCGGGCATATGCGGAGCACGGGCTGGATGTGCCGGATGAACTGATCTGCTATGTGCAGGAGGATATCGACCACTATTCCATGGAAAACGGCTATCTGACGGCTAAAAAGCTGCTCGAGTCGGGGCAGGAAGTGACGGCCATCTATGCGGTGGCTGACGCGCTGGCTATCGGCGCCTGCAGGGCGGTGCTTGAAGCCGGAAAAAGGATTCCAGAGGATATTTCGGTGGCCGGGTATGATGGTATTGAGATGGGAGAGTATTACAATCCGAAGCTGACCACGATCAAGCAGCCGGTGGAGGAGATGGCGAAGAAGACAATACGCCTGCTCCTTGACGTGATCAGGGAGCGCAAAGAGCACCAGCAGATTGTGTTTCCGGCGGAGCTTGTGGTGAGAGAGTCTACCGGGCCCTGCTCAAATTAGAATTGTGATAGGCGGGATCGTTTGTGACGTCTTGACTAAACCAGTCGAGAGGGAGAAACGATTCCGCTGTTTCTTCGTCCGGGAACTCCACTTCAGCGATGACAAGAGGGGCGAAAGGCGGCTCGAAGATATCCAGTTCTACGCACAGACTAAGCTGGTCAATTAAGTTTCCTTTGGACGACACATATGTCGGGTCAAACTGCGGATGGTCGATGGGAATGACATACCGTTTTTTGGAGATGATATTTCCGTCCGCTTTTTCCCGCAGATGATAGTAGGACTCTTCGTTTAAGGGGAGATTGTACTCCTCTCTGGCGAGCAGTCCTTTTCCTTTGTAGGTCAGATAGTAGGAGTCGTCCTCCCTGCGGATTCTGACAACCGGGTCAGTGTTCAGATAAGCCTGCTCAATGATGCGGCAGGGGTAAGAGTCCAGATTGACCGGGAGGGTTTTGACTGTGAATTTGCGTTCGATTTCCATTGTTGGGTCCTTTCGATTCGGTTGTTTATTTCATATCTCTATTTACAAATATTCATTAACGGTCTCTATTATAAGGGGATTAGATGGCGGTGTAAAGTCCTGTCTGTTTTCTGGATTTTTCATGGGGCGTTTGGTGATAAATTGGTAGTTTGTGCGAAAAGCGCATGGTTGTCTGTGACGATCATATATGTTAGGATAACGGAGATAACTGTTAATTTTCAATAGGGAGGTATACGATGTATATTGCAGACGAAAAGAGATATGAAACGATGCCCTATCACCGCTGCGGCAGCAGCGGACTTCTGCTTCCGGCGGTTTCTCTGGGCTTATGGCATAATTTTGGTTCCAATGGAAACTTTGAAAACATGGAGGCGGTGTGCCATACGGCTTTCGACCATGGGATCACGCATTTTGATCTGGCAAATAACTATGGACCTGTGTACGGTGCGGCGGAGGAAAATTTCGGAAGGATTCTGAAAAAGAGTCTGGGGATTTATCGGGACGAGCTGGTGATTTCCACGAAAGCCGGATATGATATGTGGCCGGGTCCTTATGGAAACTGGGGCAGTAAGAAATATCTGGTTGCAAGTCTGGATCAGAGCCTGCGCCGTATGGGCATAGAGTATGTGGATATATACTACCACCACAGACCCGATCCCGAGACGCCTTTGGAAGAAACAGCAAGAGCGCTGGACGGCATAGTCAGAAGCGGAAAGGCGCTGTATGTGGGCATTTCCAACTATGACAGAGAACAGACGGAGGCGATTGCCGCCCTTTTTAAGCAGATGGGAACGCCGTTTATTATTAATCAGAGAAGATACTCCATGCTTGACCGAACGATTGAGAAGGACGGGCTCAAGGACTATGCAGCGGCTCATGGGATTGGTGTGATCACCTTTTCGCCGCTGGCACAAGGGCTTCTCACAGACCGCTATCTGCATGGCATTCCCGAAGACAGCCGTGTGCGGGCGGACGGGCGCTTTTTACAGGAGAGCGCCATAACAGAAGGCATGCTTCAAAAGATCAGAAAACTGAATGCGCTTGCCGCCCGGAGAGGACAGTCTCTGGCACAGATGGCGCTGGCGTGGATTCTCAGGGACGGCGATATCACCAGTGTGCTGATCGGCGCTTCCCGTCCGTCTCAGGTGCTGGACAATATCGGGATGATCGGGAATACGTCTTTTGGTGAGGAGGAGAGACGGGAAATTGATGAGATTCTGGAGGGATAATTTTCTCCCGGATTTTCCCGGCGAAATGCTGTGACGAATGGGAACTAGCATAAAGAAGGGTGTAGAGTCTTACCGTAGTATAAGACTTTACACCTTGGTTTTGGGGTTACGCTGCGATTAGCTTTCTATGCCTTCGTTTACCCTTGTTAAATCGCGTTCCAGTTTCTTTTCGAGTTTTTCATATTCTTTGCTGCGAAGCATCTCAAGTTCGTCTTCAATGCGGATTCGTTCTTTTCGCAGGTGGTCTTTGTATTGCAGATCAGTTGGCACTTCGTACATCCTTTCACCCTCCTTGCAGACAGATATATATACAAATATTTATGAACTATCTCTAGTATAAAGGGATTTGATGACAGTGTAAAGTCTTATTTGTTTGTCAAGGTACTGATAAGCATACGGTAAATCGTTTACATGGAAATTCTCGGCGAAATGCCGTGACAGATATGGCACAGGACAGCCATACAGACCAAATGTAAATGATGGATATAGCGTAGCATGGTGCAGAGAAATATGTCAAGTGTCTGTGTTTTTGAAAAGGGTGAAATATATAAATGGTAAAATGGTTTGTCAGTTCCTGTATGTTCTGTGTTATAATGTCTTGGGATGAAATCTGTAGACTTTTGGCGTATTATTTATAGTAAAAGGGGAGAGCGGTCATGTGGATGTATTTGTATGCGTTGCTTTTTGTCATTGTAGTAATTGTAATATATACATTACAGAATTGGCAGTATAAAAAGACGGAATATTATGAGCAGACTAAAAATTCCTATTTGAGTGTCCTTTTTGATAAGGGACGTCTGGGTGAATTTTACACATATAAAGATCTTAAGCCGCTTGATGGGTATAAACGTTATTTGTTCAATTTATATATTCCGAAAGAAAACGGGGAAACTACAGAACTGGATGTTGTTCTTTTGCATGAATCGGGCATTTATGTATTTGAGTCTAAAAATTACAGCGGGTGGATTTTTGGAACAGAAACTCAAAAATATTGGACGCAGACCTTGCCTGCCGGGCGGGGACGGTCGCTGAAAAATAAATTTTTTAATCCAATCATGCAGAACAAGGGGCATATAAAATGGCTTCAGGCATTTCTTGTGGAACAGACATTGCCTTTTTATTCTTACATAGTATTTAGTGACCGATGCACATTGAAGGATATCAAATTGACCAGCGCAGACCATTATGTTATGAACCGACATAAGATTCTTTCTGCAGTTCGACAAAATATAGCTAAGACAGGGAAGCGATTATCGTCGCAAAAAATTGACGACTTATTTGAGAAACTGTATCCGCTTACACAGGTGGACGAAGCTAGAAAAATGACGCATATTCAAAATATTCAGCAGAAAACACAAAAGAGTGTTTTGCAGTCCGTCCCTGCCGTTATGGAAACGGCAAAGGCTGAGGAATCGATATGTCCCCGCTGTGGCGGAAAACTTGTTATGCGCACGGCAAAGAAAGGGGAACGTCAAGGGAAACAGTTTTTGGGGTGCTCCAATTTCCCAAAGTGCAGATACATTGAGGATTTGCCGGATGAATCATAGAGGAAGGGAAATACCATGAAAAGCATTGAAATTAAGACAGAACGCCTGACCTTAAAACCCTTGGGGAGCGAGTACCTTGATACGGTGAACGCCTACGCTATGGATTATGAAAATACGAAATACATGTGCCGTCTGCCGAATGAGAGCGTGGAGGAAACCGTAGCGTTTCTGGCGGGCGTTGACGCGGAGTGGGCGAAGGAAGAGCCGGCGTTTTATGAATTTGCCATACTCTATCATAACGAACATATTGGTGTGGTTGGGATATACTTTGAAAATGGAATCGGGGAGCTAGGCTGGATTGTAAATAAGAACTATTGGCGAAACGGGTTTGCCTATGAGGCGGCGAAAGCACTTGTCTCTTATTGTACGGAGCATATGGGAACGACGCACTTTATTGCCTGTTGCGATACGGAAAATGTGGCTTCCTATAGGGTCATGGAAAAATTGGGTATGACCAGAACGGGCAAGTACGGCGGGAGAAGGAACAGGGCGGCGGCAGAGGACAGCTTTGAGTATCGGTATGAGATGAGCGTATAGTGATATGACAAATCAGGATTTGACAAAAGGTAATGTGACAAAATCGCTGCTTGTGTTCGCGGCGCCGATGATTTTAGGAAATCTGCTTCAACAGTGCTACAACATTGCGGACACATGGGTGGTGGGAAAATTTGTGGGCGCGGACGCGCTGGCGGCGGTGGGCTCATCCTATGCGCTGATGACGTTTTTAAACTCTCTGCTGATCGGCCTTAGTATGGGCGGCGGCGCTGTCTTTTCCTATTATATAGGGAAGGGAGACAAAGAGAGGGTGCGTATCTGCGCGCAGACGGCCTTTGTGCTGATCGGCGTGCTGGCGGTTGCGCTCACTTTTTTTTCGCAGGCGCTGATGCATCCGATTCTTACGCTGCTTCGCACACCCGCGGAACTTTACGAGATGACAAGGGAATATCTGGCGGTGGTCTTTTGGGGGATTTTCTTTATCTTCCTATATAATTATTTTGCTTTCCTGCTGCGTGCGCTTGGAAATTCTGTTGCGCCGCTGTACTTTCTGGGGGCGGCTTCGGCGCTGAATATTGCGCTTGATTTATTTTTTGTGTGCAGTTTGAAACGGGGGCTCTCTGGGGCGGCGGAGGCGACGGTGATCGCGCAGGCGGTTTCCGGGCTGGGACTTGGCGTTTATCTGTGGAAGAAGGAGCCGTATTATCGGTTTTCTTTGAAGCGTTTCCTGCGGGAGGAGAAGCCGGTTGGGGAAATCTGCGGCTATTCCCTGATGACCGGGGTGCAGCAGTCGGTGATGAACTTCGGGATCCTGATGGTGCAGAGTCTTGTCAACAGCTTCGGTCCCGCGGTAATGGCGGCTTTTGCGGCTACGGTAAAGATTGACACGTTCGCTTACATGCCGGCGCAGGAGTTCGGCAATGCCTACTCCATTTTCATTTCGCAGAATTTCGGCGCGGGACAGCGGGAGCGGGTAAAGCAGGGGACGAGGAAGGCGATGACAGTTTCCGCCGCTTTCTGCGGGGTGATTTCGGTTCTGGTATTTGCGTTTGCAAGGTTTCTCATGCTGATTTTTGTGGATGCCGGGGAAACTAAGATTATAGAAATCGGTATGCAGTATCTGCGCATCGAGGGCGCTTTCTATATCGGTATCGGCGTCCTGTTCCTGCTGTACGGGTATTTCCGGGGCGTTAACAGACCGGGCGTGTCCCTTGTGCTGACGGTGATTTCCCTTGGGACGCGGGTTGTGCTGGCATATGTTCTGGCGGCGGTTCCGGCAATCGGTGTGCTCGGTATCTGGTGGGCGATTCCCATCGGCTGGGCGCTTGCGGATGTGACGGGAATTGTGCTGATGCGGCGGGGCGATAAATACAGTGAAAAATAAAAATCCTGTTATGCCGTAGAAAATGATGTGGTAAGAGTTTTTGACAGTGTGCATACCTTTGAAAATGATACGGATGAAATAACGGAATTTGTAGTATTTAGGTATGTGCCGGATGGAACGGATAAAAGGGAACTAATAAAAGGGGATAAAGTAAGTGTCCGGCGCAAAAAGTGATTTGAGTGAGAAAGATGCTTTGATACGTTGGTAACACAAATAATAGAAAGCAGGGGGACAAAAACCCCGGAACGGAGGAACACATGAGCAAAACAGTAATTTTTTTCGCATCAGGTTATGAGGAGATCGAGGCGCTGACGGTGGTGGATATCCTGCGGCGCGCGGGCGAGGAGATCACCATGGTGTCCATCACCAACGAGCGCAGCGTCACAAGCTCCCACGGTGTGGAAGTGACGATGGACAAAGTCCTTTCGGAAGTCAGTTTTGACGAGACGGATGTGATTGTCCTGCCGGGCGGGATGCCGGGCACGAAGAATCTGGAGGCATGTGAGGCGTTGATGGAGCAGTTGGACGCTTTTGTGAAGGCGGGAAAGACTGTGGCGGCTGTCTGCGCGGCGCCTTCGATTCTGGGACACCGCGGGCATTTAAGAGGAAAGAAGGCGTGTTCCTTCCCCGACATGGAAAGTCAGCTGGAGGGTGCGGACGTGAAGCAGGAGCCGGCTGTAATCGACGGCAATATCATCACGGGGCGCGGCATGGGCGCGGCGATTCCCTTTGGGCTTGCCATTCTGGAAAAGCTGCAGGGGAAAGAGGCGGCTGACGCGATGGCGGCGAAGATCGTGTACCGGGGATAAGGCTATAAAAATTAAGATGCATGATCTGGAAAAAAATACTATTATAATTTCATCCCATCCGAACATACTAACATCAAGATAAGCGGCAAACAAAGTGTGCTTTAAACGGAAAACACCGTAGACAGGCGCACGGAGAATGCGCTTGTCTCAAATATAGATAAAGAATCAAAAGATTCAAAGTATTTCGGAGGTGAAAAGAAATGGCAAGCAACAAGACCAATAGAGTAGAAGTTCCTGAGGCAAAGGCAGCTATGGATCGTTTCAAAACTGAGGTTGCGTCTGAGCTCGGTGTAAACCTGAAAGAGGGTTACAACGGCGACCTGACTTCCAAGGAGGCAGGTTCTATCGGCGGTGAGATGGTTCGTAGAATGATCAAGAAGCAGGAAGAGCAGATGAAGTAACGAAAACAAAAGCGAAGGCGCCCCGTTTGTGAAGACACAGGCGGGGCGCCTTCATGTTTTGTGTACCCCTGCTTATTCCCCTGCTTATTCGCGCAAAAACAACTAGCATTTTAGAAAGCCCTGTGCTATAATGTTTGGGTGACTGTAGCTGGAAGCCCGTGTGGGCATTATATATAGATGGAAAGATGGATGACAGAGGAATTGAAGGAGGAACCCATAACATGAGTTTACAGGTGGAAAAATTAGAGAAGAACATGGCGAAGCTGACAATCGAGACCGGCGTGGAAGAGTTTGAGAAGGCGATTGAGAAAGCGTATCAGAAGCAGAAGAAACAGATCAGCATACCGGGATTCCGCAAAGGCAAGGTGCCTCGTCAGATGGTAGAGAAGATGTACGGCAAAGAGGTGTTTTTTGAAGAGGCGGCGAATATTCTGATTCCCGATGCTTACGATAAAGCGCTTGAAGAGTGCGAGGAGGATATCGTTTCTTCCCCGCAGATCGAGGTGACACAGATCGAGGCGGGCAAGCCTTTTGTTTTCACGGCTACGGTTGCGCTCAAGCCGGAGGTAAAGCTTGGCAAATACAAGGGCGTGAAAGTGGATAAGATCGAGACAGCAGTGACCGACGAGGAGGTTGACGCAGCGCTTGAAAGGGAGCGGCAGAACAACGCGAGAAATATCACTGTGGAAGACCGCCCTGTGAAGGACGGCGATATGACTACGCTTGATTTTGAGGGCTTTGTGGACGGCGTGGCTTTTGAGGGCGGAAAGGGAGAAAACTATCCCCTGACCATCGGTTCCGGCGCGTTTATTCCCGGCTTTGAAGAACAGCTTGTGGGCGCGAAAATCGGAGAGGAGACGGAAGTGAAAGTTACCTTCCCCGAGGACTATCAGGCGGAGCATCTGCAGGGTAAGGAAGCGGTCTTTAAGTGCACCGTGAGGGAGATCAAGGAGAGAGAGCTTCCTGAATTGAACGATGAATTTGCAAGCGATGTTTCCGAGTTTGAAACACTGGCGGAGTATCGTGAAGATGTGAAAAAGAACCTCGAAGAGAAAAAGCAGAAGGATGCAAAGAATGAGAAGGAAGAAGCGGCGGTGAAAGCGGCGGTGGATGCTTCCGAGATGGAGATTCCGGAAGCCATGATTGAAACGCAGCAGAGACAGCTGGTGGATGAATTTGCGCAGCGCATCACCATGCAGGGGCTGTCCATGGAGCAGTATCTGCAGATGACAGGCACAAATTATCAGCAGATGGTAGAACGCGTAAAGCCGCAGGCGGAGGAGAGGATCCGCTCCAGACTTGTGCTTGAGGCGGTGGCAAAGGCGGAGAATCTGGATGCGACTGAGGAGGAATACGAGGAAGAGTTAAAGACCATGGCTGAAGTCTATCAGATGGAAGTGGATAAGGTCAGAGAACTTATGGGAGAGCGTGAGAAGAAGGGCATTATGCAGGATCTGGCTGTCAAAAAGGCGGCTGAGTTTATTGCGGAGAATGCCAAGGAGAGCAAGGCAAAATAAGCGGATTGTCTATAATGGAGGTGTAATACATGGCTTTAATACCTTATGTCATTGAGCAGACGTCAAAAGGGGAGCGTTCTTACGATATTTATTCCAGACTTTTGAAGGAGAGAATCATCTTTCTGGGCGAGGAAGTAAATGATGCGAGCGCCAGCGTGATCGTGGCGCAGCTCCTTTTCTTAGAGTCTGAGGACCCGGAGAAGGATATCAACCTTTACATTAACAGCCCCGGCGGTGTGATTACTGCAGGTATGGCAATTTATGATACAATGCAGTTTATCAAATGTGACGTGTCTACCGTCTGTATTGGTATGGCGGCAAGCATGGGCGCCTTCCTTCTGGCAGGCGGCGCGAAGGGGAAGAGAATGGCTCTTCCTAATGCGGAGATTATGATTCACCAGCCGGCGGGCGGCGCACAGGGGCAGGCTACCGAGATTGAGATCACGGCAAAGCATATTCTTGCAACAAAGGAAAAGATGGCCAGAATCATGGCGCAGAACACAGGGCAGGATTTTGAAGTGATTATGGCGGACACGGAGAGAGACAACTGGAAGAGCGCGGAAGAGGCGCTTGCTTATGGGCTGATTGACCGTATTATCACCAGCCACGCCAGCACGGAAGGTTAACGTGAGAAGAACTTCTAATCACTCGCAGCAGAGGCTGCATCGCAAAGTCAGAAAAGCTGACTTGGAAGTCCGAAGTCTCACGCAGGAGAATGCTTGAAAAGCGGCATTTTCCGAGATTATGGATGCTTGGAAATGAGGAATAAGATGGCAGGAAAGATTTCTGAGGAAAAAGTAAGGTGTTCTTTTTGCAATAAGACGCAGGATCAGGTCAAGAAAATGATCGCCGGTCCGGGGGGCGTCTATATCTGTGATGAATGCGTGGATATCTGCGCGGACATCATAGAGGAGGAATATGAGGACGACCCGGAAACGGAAGAGATGGAAATCAATCTCTTAAAGCCGGTGGAGATCAAAAATTTTCTCGACGAGTATGTGATCGGACAGGAAGAGGCCAAAAAGGTTATGGCGGTTTCCGTCTATAACCATTATAAGAGGGTGATGGCACCCAAGGATGACGACGATGAGGTAGAGCTGCAAAAGAGCAATATCATCATGGTCGGGCCCACAGGCTCCGGCAAGACGTATCTGGCGCAGACGCTGGCTAAGATTATAAACGTACCCTTTGCGATAGCGGATGCGACGACTTTGACAGAGGCCGGTTATGTGGGCGAGGATGTGGAGAACATCCTGCTCAAGCTGATCCAGGCGGCGGATTACGATATCGACCGGGCGCAGTACGGTATTATCTATATCGACGAGATTGACAAGATCACGAAAAAAGGGGAAAATGTTTCCATTACCAGAGATGTATCGGGAGAGGGCGTGCAGCAGGCGCTTCTAAAGATCATCGAGGGGACGGTGGCAAGTGTGCCGCCGCAGGGGGGCAGAAAGCATCCGCATCAGGAGCTTTTGCAGATCGACACGTCGAATATCCTCTTTATCTGCGGGGGTGCATTCGACGGGCTGGATAAGATCGTCGAGGAACGTCTGGACCGGCACTCAATCGGGTTTAACGCACAGGTGGCGGAGAAGAGCGGCAAGGAGATCGGCGCGATCTTAAAGGAAGTCACGCCGCAGGACCTTATGAAGTTCGGGCTGATCCCGGAGTTTATCGGCCGTGTGCCGGTGACGGTAGCCTTGGACGGACTGGATCAGGAGGCGTTAGTCCGCATTTTGAAAGAGCCGAAAAATGCGCTTATTAAGCAGTACAAGAAGCTTTTCGCATTTGATGAGGTGAAGCTTTCCGTGGAGGACGACGCGGTGGTTGAGATCGCAAAACTCGCCCACGACAGAAAGACGGGTGCGAGGGGACTGCGTTCTATCGTGGAGAAAGTGATGATGGACGTGATGTATGAGATCCCTTCGGACGACAGCATTGCGGAATGCATCCTGACGAAGAAGGCGGTGGACGGCGAGGAGAAACCGCTTGTCAGATACCGCGACAGATTGTTGCAGGCAAAGTAGTGCAACAATTCAACCAGACCGCATCTGTCCAGGCAAATTGTGCTTGCACGAATTTGACAGACGGATAATGGTCTGAGTTGAATTGACAATGCATTGAGATATAAACAGGAAGATGAGCGTCGCCAGAACTTTGGCGGCGTTTCTGATAATTCAGAGGGTGATTTTATGGATAACTGGAATCAACTGGAGAGCGGAAAGGGAAACACGGACGCAATTTCCCTTCTGCGGGAGGACACGCTTCCGGCGGTGACGCTCAGGGGCCTTACGATTCTGCCGGGAATGGTGATTCATTTTGATCTCAGCAGGGAGGCGTCTATGGCTTCCGTGGAGCAGGCTATGCTGGGGGACCAGAGACTCCTTGTGGTTACCCAGAAGGATCCGGGCAAAGAAAATCCTAGCGTGGAAGATATTTATGATGTGGGAACCGTTACATTGATCAGACAGGTCAGCAAGCTTCCCGAGCGCATTCTGCGTGTGCTTGTGGAGGGAATTTCCAGGGCGCGTATTCATGGCCTTTCCGAGACGGAACATGGAATCTTGACACAAGTGTCATATGAGAGGGATGACAGGGCGGATATCGACGAGATAACGACAGAGGCAATGACCAGAACGGTTAAGGAGGCGCTGGAGGCATACGGGGCCTGCTTTCCCAAGGTGGGCAAGGCGGTGCAGGATCAGATAGAAGAGGGAATGGAGCTGGGCAAGCTCTTAGACAGCATTACTATCAATATGCCGCTTGCGGTGTCTGACAAGCAGAAGATTCTGAGCGCGATATCTGTGCGTGAACGGTTTTCGATTCTGACAGGGATACTCACCCGCGAGGTTGAGGTTATCCGTATCAAGAACGATCTGGCGAAAAATATCAGGCAGCGGATCGACAAGAATCAGCGCGACTATATTCTGCGGGAGCAGATGCAGTATCTGAAAGAAGAGCTGGGAGAGAACAATGCGGACAGCGATGCGGAGCAGTTCCTTGCGGATGTAGAAAAGCTGAAGGCGAAGCCGGAGGTCAAGGAAAAAATCCGCAAGGAGATAAAGCGCTATAAAAATGTGGCCGGCAGCGGTTCGGAGAGCGCGGTAGAACGGGCTTATATCGAGACGCTTCTGGAGCTTCCGTGGGATAAAACATCCAGGGACAGCAGGAACCTGGAAGAAGCGGAGCGCATTTTAAACGAGCAGCATTACGGCCTGGAGAAGGTGAAGGAACGGATGATGGAATTTCTGGCAGTCCGAATGCTGACAGGAAAGCCGGGGAGTCAGATCATCTGTCTGGTGGGGCCTCCCGGTACGGGTAAGACTTCCGTGGCGAAGAGCGTGGCGGAGGCGCTTAAAAAGCAGTATGTGAGGATATGTCTTGGCGGCGTGCGCGATGAGGCGGAGATCAGGGGGCACAGAAAAACTTATGTTGGAGCTATGCCGGGACGTATTGTGGCGGCGATTAAGCAGGCGGGCGTCAAAAATCCGCTGATGCTTTTAGACGAGATTGACAAGCTTGGCAGTGATTATAAGGGCGACCCGGCTTCCGCGCTTCTGGAAGTGCTCGATGGCGAACAGAACCATGCATTTCGGGATCATTACGTAGAAATCCCTATCGATCTGTCAGAGGTGCTGTTTATCGCGACCGCAAACAATCGGGACGGTATACCGCGCCCGCTTCTTGACCGTATGGAAATGATAGAGGTGAACAGTTACACCGCCAATGAAAAATATCATATAGCCAAAGAGCATCTCGTAGCGAAAGCGTTCCAAAAGAACGGGATTAAGAAAGGAGAGCTCACGTTTTCCGATGAGGCGATCCGTGATATTGTGCGGTATTACACGAGAGAGGCGGGAGTCAGGGGACTGGAGCGTCAGATCGGCGCGGTATGCCGGAAGGAGGCAAGGGCCATCGTTGACCGGCGGAAACAGAAGTTGACCGAGGAGGTTACGATAACGCCGGAAAAGCTGGAACACTATCTCGGTAAGCCGAAGTACAGGCAGGACAAGATCAATGAAAAGCCGGAGATCGGCATCGTCAGGGGGCTTGCATGGACCAGCGTGGGCGGGGATACCCTGCAGATTGAAGTTAACATAATGCCGGGAGAGGGCAAGATTGACTTGACTGGTCAGATGGGAGACGTCATGAAGGAATCCGCGAGGACAGCGCTTAGCTATGTCCGTTCTGTCAGCGGACAGTATAAAGTTGCGGAAAACTTCTATAAGAAAAAAGATTTTCATATTCATATTCCTGAGGGGGCGGTGCCGAAAGACGGTCCTTCCGCGGGAATTACCATGGCGACGGCGCTCTTGTCGGCAGTGACACATACGCCTGTGCGGGCGGATCTGGCAATGACCGGGGAAGTCACTTTGCGGGGCAGGGTCCTTCCCATCGGCGGATTGAAGGAAAAGATACTGGCGGCAAAGATGGCGGAGGTAAAAACGGTCCTCGTGCCGAAAGAGAATGAAAAGGATATCGAAGAGATTTCCGAGGAGATTAAGGAAGGCCTGGAGATTGTATTCGTGGAGACGATGGAGGAAGTGGCAGGGCGTGCCCTGCTGACGCAGAAACAGGGGCCTGTTAAGTGAGGAAAATGCATATAACGCCGGACCGTATGACATGGGATTGCACCCGGACAGAGGAGATAGGGACAAATGGTTATCAAAAACGTAAATTTAGAGACAGTGTGCGGCGTCACAAGTACGCTTCCCCAAAACAGCCTGCCGGAGTTTGCCTTTGCGGGAAAGAGCAACGTGGGCAAGTCTTCGCTGATCAACGGCCTGATGAACCGCAAGTCGCTTGCCCGCACAAGCTCTTCGCCGGGAAAGACACAGACCATCAATTACTATAATATTAACAATGAAATGTATTTTGTGGATCTGCCCGGTTACGGCTATGCCACCGCCAATGAAAAGGTAAAGGCGGCGTGGGGAAAGATGATTGAGGATTATCTGCACCAGTCGAAACAGATAAGGGCAGTTTTTCTGCTGATAGATATCAGACATGCGCCCTCGGAGAACGACCGGATTATGTATGACTGGATACTCGACCGGGGGTACCGGCCGGTTATCATTGCCACGAAACTGGATAAAATCAAGAGAAGTCAGGTGGCAAAGCAGTTAAAACTAATTTGTGACACGCTTGACGTAGTAGATGACACGGTTGTCATACCGTATTCTTCCCTGAATAAGCAGGGGAGGGAAGAAATATACGAGCTGTTAGATAGGATGGCAGGAGACACGACATCATAAGGGTGCGGGATTTAAGAAACGTGATCCGAAGGAGAGCCTATGAGAAGAGCTTTAAAAATTTACCTGAAAGTGACAATGAATCTGTTAACCGCGCTTGTGGCAGTGCTTTTGTGTATTTTTCTGCTTCCCAGATTTATCTGGTTTTTTATGCCGTTTATTCTGGGCTGGCTCATCTCGTTGATTGCGTCCCCGGTGGTCCGCTTTTTTGAGGAGAAGCTGAAAGTTCGGCGCAAGGCCATGTCGGCTGTGGTGATTGTGGCGGTGCTGGCGGTGGTGGTGCTTCTGGTCTATGTGCTGATTGCCAAACTGGTCAGGGAGGGCGTTAATTTTATCAATGAACTGCCGAACATCTGGAACGCCATTCTGGCGGAGTTTAACAAAGTGGGGGCAAATCTGCAGGGTGTCTATGACAGGATGCCGGCGGATATGCAGTCCACGATAGATCATATAATTCTGGAAATGGGGAATTATATGAGCAGTATGATGGGGAAAATCGAACTGCCCTCTTTTGAGACGGTGGGAAATGTGGCGAAGCAGATCCCGGATATTTTCCTTGCGGTGGTGATGTGTCTGCTCTCGGCATACTTCTTTGTGGCCGATAAGGGATATATGGCGGCAGCGGCGGAAAAGTTCATTCCGGCTTCGGTGCGCTACCATCTGGACCTGATCCGCAGAAGCTTCCGAAACGCGGTCGGGGGATATTTCAGGGCGCAGTTTAAGATCGAGTGCTGGATTTATATTCTGCTGGTGATCGGCCTGATGATCCTTGGCGTGGATTACGCCTTTCTCGTGGCGTTCGGCATTGCGGTTCTGGATTTCCTGCCGGTGTTCGGTACGGGTACGGTGATGGTTCCGTGGGCAGTCATAGAGCTGCTTTCGGAAAATTACAGAATGATGTTCGGACTGATCGCCATCTGGCTGATCGGTCAGCTTGTGCGTCAGGTGATTCAGCCGAAAATTGTTGGGGACTCCATAGGGATGGACGCCATACCGACCCTGTTTTTACTTTACATCGGCTACCGCGTGGCGGGTGTGCTGGGAATGATTCTTGCCGTGCCGGTCGGTATTATTCTCGTCAACCTATACGAGGAGGGAGCCTTTGACACGACCAGGCAGAGCCTGCGCATTCTGGTAGCGGGATTTAACCATTTTCGGAAGATCCGCCCGGATGATATGGCGGTCGTGGAAGAATACGAGAGGGAGACAAAAGACATTTACAGACAGGAGACTAAGGAGGAACAGGCGGTCAGGGAGCAGCTCCATGAGGCTTCCCAGATCAGGCTGGAGGAACCGCTGATTATCAAAAAGTTAAAGGATAAGAAAAAGTCAAAATCATGAGCAGACAGCGGGGAGATCGCGCGTGCAAAAAAGAAACTGGTGGAAACTCTTTTTTGCTATCTACATTTTAGTTGTCATAAAGGTTATCATCTTCAAATATCCCTATGAGGAGCTTCTTAGGATTGCGGCTTCGTGGCGCAGGGACGTCATATTTGAGGGACTGGGGACAGCGAACTTTACGCCCTTTAAAACAATAAAAATGTATATAGACTATTCATATAAACTAAACAGCGTGGAGAACCTTGCGGGCAATGTGCTCGTGTTTGTGCCGCTTGGCTTCCTCCTTCCCCATGTTGCGAAAGAGGGTGATCGGTTTTTCGTGATGCTTTTGAATGCCTTTATATTTGTCCTGGGGATCGAGATGTTTCAGCTTTTCAGCGCCTTCGGCGCTTTTGATGTGGATGATATTTTCTTAAACTGTCTGGGTGCGTCTCTCGGCTTTGGCGTTTACCGTCTGATGCAGATTTGGAAAAGGAAGAGAAAGGGGCTTTGCGATGGAAAATTTACTGAAGAAGATTAAGACGAATGTGGTGGTTTCCTCAGCCTTGTGCGTGATTCTCGGGCTGGTGCTTGTATTCCGGCCAGGGCTGTCCATACGGATTGTCTGCACGGCTGTCGGTGTGGTGCTGATTTTATCTGGCGCCATGCGGATGATCGCTTATTTCACCACAAGGGACGGCAGTCTGTTCTCACAGGCAAATTTGATTTTTGGTATCGTGTTAGCAGTAGTGGGCGTCTGGATTGTGATCAAACCGGATAAGGTGATGGCGATCATTCCGATTATTGTGGGAATAGTGATTACAATACATGGTTTACATAATCTGCAACAGGCGATGGAACTATGGCGGGATAAGTACGACAGATGGTGGGTGGCCCTTATTTTGGGCGTGCTCACGGTGGGATTTGGCGTGCTGTTAATCTGCAGACCCTTTGCCGCCATAGACACTGTGGTCATGCTGATTGGCTTTTTCCTCATTTATGACGGCCTTTCCAACGTGTGGATTGTTTCGAGGATCTATAAGAACGCCAAGATACTCAAGCAGGAGATGAATGCGGTGGACGTGGAGATCGTGGACAGCGACAGACGATAATCAGGGTACGTTTCCGCTGCTGTGTGGAGATTTCTGGAAACAAAAAATTCAGTCTTGTATATTTGCGGGGGAAGTTTTATTATAAATGGTAGGAAAATGGATTTTTACCATAATGGTGAAGCTTTAAAGCAAATTATGAGCAGAGGGGAAACCAGCTATGATGATTGGAGCAGTCAGTTTTCAACCTTATGTATATCATGTAAATGCGGTCAGCCCGGCAAGCATGAACAGGCTGTCCAGAATTTCGGATGACGTACTCGACAAGAAGACAGATTTCAGCGGTCTTGTGCAGGCAGAAAATGAAAACCCTTTGAGGATGGGGCAGACGCTTGATTTTAAAGGCATGTTGGAGATGCAGATGCAGCGCGGCAGAAGCAATGCGGCGAGAGTGATGAAGCCGGCGGAGGAAACACAGGAGGGTACAGGCGAGGCACAGACGCAAAATGCGGCAGTGAAGTTTGGACGGGAGAGTGCGGCGGGCTCTGTCTGGCCGGTGAAAGAGGCTGCGGACAGTGCACAGAAGGTACAGGTGGCAGCGACTGACGGAAACGACATGGGAAGCGGTGTCAGCAATTTCCGCATGCAGCAGGCGATCAATGCATATGAGATGTTTATGACGGCATAGAGAGGTTTCGCCTGCGGAGTGGTTGTGCCGTGCGGCGGACAGGGGGAAAAGTCTTCCTGCCTGATTGGATAATGGGAACTGGAATATATGGATAATAAGAACCCCCACCGGTCTGACAGGTGGGGGTTCGTGCTTGTATGATAATGTAAATTTTGATGTTACGACAGCGCCATTTTTTTGACGGCGGCGATGCCGCTGCTCACGGCGGGAACAAGAGTGACCGCACACGTGATCGCGCCTTCCGCAAAGATGTAAATGCCGTTATAGACGAGGGAATAGGGCAGCGGATGCCAGCCTTCCCATGCGTATTCGGCGAAGAAAATCCAGCCAGAGAGCACTGTGAATACATAGCGGCCGAGAACGCCGACAAGATATCCCTTGAGCAGGCCTCTCTTAGCGCCGGCGAACAGGCCGGAAAGCCCCAGCGCGCCAAAAGCCAGGACATAGTCGAGCACAAGCTGCATGGGAAAGAGCACGTAGGGATTGAACAAAAGCTGCAGGACACCGTAGGCGATACTGGTCATCAGCCCTGCGCCCAGTCCGAAAAGATAGCCCGGGAGACAGATGACGAGCATGGACAGCAGCGTGGCGGAGCCGCCCCAGGGAAAGTCGATGATTTTGATTTCCGAGAGTATGGTTCCGAGCGCAATGGACATGGCGCAGAAGGCGAGCTGTTTGACTGTCAGCTTTTTGCCCTTTTTGGCGGGGGCTCCTGACTCCTGACCCTGCGCGGCCGTATACCGTCTGGCGAAAACGACGGCACATGCGAGCAGAAATGCAAGAAGTACAACAAGCAGCACATTGCCCAGAGTGGTGGGGACATAAGTGGTTTCACCCCAGTCATTGACAACAACATTGTAGAACATAAAAAATCCTCCTTTGTCTTAGAATAAACAAGGAGGGGAACAGTAAGTACGGCGAGGCACGGAAAAGATATTGTGACAGGCAGTAGTTACATGTGCTTCCCTACGGCGGTGCTAACCGCATCAGGTAATGAGGGTTAGAGTCCAGATAAATCTGTGTATATGGGCTCAATCTCAGCAAAAGCTCCCCTAGCAAGTTATTCAGTTATGCGGCTGTTGCCGCGGCGGGTAAATCCGCTTTCTTAACTATAGGGTTTTGCGGGGGAAATGTCAAGGGAATTTTGTGGGGGAATGGGAAGTGAACAGGGAAAAGCGGATAATTTTGACTAATATAGTCAAGAAAATCGCAGGGAATGCATCAAAAAAAGCGATGGCTGTCAGCGTAGCTGTTCTGGCGGCAGTTTTTGCCGGCGTGCTGTTAAGTCCGTTAAAGGCATCTGCGTATTTTGGCGTGGACGAGGATTATCTGCTTCGAACGGAAAAGCCGGAGGGGCGGGGTGTGTCACCATATCACTATTTGGAATTTGTGAGCGGGGATGCAGACAGGTATATCGTGCAGGCCGGGGATACGCTCTGGGGAATTGCACGAAAATATTATGGCAGTGGGTCGGCATACCAGAAGCTGTGGGAAGAGAACGCAGATCAGGTTGAAACGCCGGAAACGCTTAAGATCGGCACAGGGCTTTCTCTGGACAAACGTTTCTATGTGAATGTAGGGATGCAGGATTTCATTCGGGACGAAGTGATGCACACGCGTCAAATGAGCGGATCGGAGGCCTGGGATTGGAAAACGGACGGCCATTCTTATCAGATTTTTCCGATGATGACATACCGCAGCGATCTTGGGGAGAAGGATCCTTTTAGAAAGTGGGAGGCATTCCAAAAAGAGGTTACGGACTGCGGCAGAAGAATTTGCAAGGATCGGATCTCTGATCTTTCTTTTGAGCGATACCATGTGACGGATGTATGCGATCTGTGCGCTTACCAGTTTGTCTTTGACGGGGGCAGCGGCAAATATCTCATCATGGCCGTCTTCGTTTACACGGGTGAAATTGAGAACGAGGTGTTTACAGATCAGACTGCGTGGGGGCAGGTTCTTCCGATCAGCCATCAGTATATGAAAAACGAGGTGTTTGCCGTCTGCGACTTGGACAGATGCACGGAGGCGGATCTTAAGGAGGCAAAAGGAAAGACTTTTTATATGGCGGCGCGCACCATTGACTCGGGCGTTTATCTGCCGAAGATGGCAGATAATGTGGGTGCGGACGACTGGAACTATCCGGAACTCCACAACCCTTTCATACAGGCGATGAGAAGTCTGCGAGATGAGCCGTATGCGCGTGCACAGGGCAGTCCTGGGCAGAAGAATGAGGGGGGACACAGAGGAGAACAGCAGGAACTAATTGACCAGGTCAATCTGGTGAAGGGGGAGATTCAGTGGAAAGATCCTGTGCTGGAACAGCTGGTGCGGGACCAGCTTGCACGGCTCTGGCGGCTTTCGGAGGAGGAACGAGCGGATTTTGGGAAACGGCGGGTGACGGAGACGGATCTTGCCGGAGTGGAGAGCCTTGCGTTGTATGAAGACCGAAAGCAAAAAGTGGTTCTTCTGCAATTATGCGGCTATGAGGAGACAAGGACGGCGGTCCTGTTTGAGGAGGAAAACAGCTCAGGACTTGGGCAGTCTGTATTGACTACTCTGGACGACCTGGCGCATTTTACCGGGCTGCGCAGGCTGGATATTCATCTGAGCGGGTCGGAACTTACTGATTTTTCGGCGCTGGGGAAGCTTGCAGGACTGCGGGAACTTTGTCTGGACATGGAGAGTGCGCAGAAAAAGATCGACAATAAAGACCTGATGTTTCTGGGAGAGCTTAAAAATCTGCGTCTGCTGTATCTGTACGGGTGGGACCGTGAAGGAGGCGGCTGGGCCAACAGTGATCCTACCTGTTCCCTGGAGGAGATTACGGATCTTTCTGTACTTGCAAACTGTAAGCAGCTGGCATATCTGAAGCTGGCAACGGGAAACGTGAAAGACTATGATTTTCTTGGAAAACTGCAGGAACTGTACTACATTGACTTGATGGGCAGGGATGGTATGCTGAATCTGCAGCCGGATACATCCCTGATGCCTAATACCTGTTTTATCGAGTATTATGGGAAACAGATACGGTTTGACTGCGGAGGCTCACAGGAGATAAGGGATGATGAATTTTAGAAAAAGAAAGAGGAAAAAAGGAGAATATGATGGGAGAAAAGTATCAGTATATTTTATTTGATCTGGACGGTACACTGACCGATCCAAAACTTGGCATTACAACCTGCGTACAGTATGCCTTACATAAAATGGGAATTGAGGAGCCGGATCTTGACAGACTGGAACCTTTTATCGGTCCGCCGCTTATGGAAAGTTTCCACGAGTTTTACGGCTTTGATGAGGAACAGGGGCGGGAGGCGACCGTGTACTACAGGGAGCGTTTCAGTGTGACCGGGCTGTTTGAAAATGAGGTTTATCCGGGGATGGAACAGCTTTTGGAGGAGATGAAGGCAGCAGGGAAGAAGCTTGCCGTGGCCTCCAGTAAGCCGGGTGTGTTTGTAGAGCGGATTCTGGAACACTTTGGACTGGACGTCTATTTTGATGTAGTGGTTGGAAGCGAATTGGACGGCACACGGGCAAAGAAAGAGGAGGTTGTGGAGGAGGCGCTGCGGCGGCTCCTGCCGGAGGAACTGTTCCAGGGCATTATGGAGGTAAAGGGCAGGGAGTCCGAGAAAAAATATGACACGGTTGTCATGGTGGGAGACCGAAGGTTCGACGTTGAAGGTGCGAAGGCGTTTCATATTGCCTCTGTTGGTGTAAATTATGGATATGCGGCGCCGGAAGAACTGTCTCTTGCGGGAGCGGATGTGATCGTTGATACAGTAACCGAACTCGGGAAGGCATTAAAATGAGTGGGAAAACTTCTCTGAGAAAGACATGGGAGGTATTATTTCCATATCTGTTATATTATCTTGCCTATAATATGGCATATCTGATTCTTGCTTTTGCGTATCAGGCGACGGTGAACCGTTTCGGCGGGGCATACGGGCAGTTTATGGCGGAGCATACCGCCAATATCACAGGCGTGATGGGGGGACTGTGTATGCTGGCCGGTATTTTGCCTATCGTGCCGATGCTAAAGGAGGAACTGCGGGGGCACGGGGAAACGCTGCGCTTTGTGCCCTTGAAAGCAGCTGGGGCAGCAGGACGAACAGGCAAAGCAGAAGGTAGTGACGATACAACAGAAAAATTGACTGGATTGGTCAGAGGGGATGCGCGAAGAATAGCTGTGCTCACCGTGATTCTCGCCTTCAGCGCTTCGCTGGGGCTCAACGCGCTTTTGACACTGACAGGGTTTGCAGACAGTTCCCAGACCTACCAGAGGGTGGCGGATAAGCAGTACGGCGTGGCTTTTGCGGCGGGATTTATTCTCTATGGGCTGATATCCCCGCTGGCTGAGGAGATCGTTTTCCGCGGTGTGATTTACAACCGTCTGCGCCGTTTATACAATCCGGCTGTAGGGATTGTCGCTTCTGGGCTTCTTTTCGGTGTATTTCACGGCAATCTGGTGCAGGGTGTGTACGGCTCGTGTCTGGGAATACTGATGGCATATCTGTATGAGAAAAGTGGGGATTTCAAAATCCCTTTTGTCTTTCATGCCGTGGCGAATCTGGCGGTGTATACGACGGCTCGGATGGAAGGCGTGCAGGCGGTTTTGCTTACACCGGCGGGGTGTGCTGTTTTGCTGGCGGTGTCGGCGGGGTGCGTGCTGGCTGTACACCGCAGCGGCGGGGTAGAGTATGTGTGACGGGAGAGGCAGGTAGGTAGGATCATCTTCGGGAATTGATCAGAAAGAAACTGGAGAAAGGGATAGAAGCCTATGAACATCACAGACAAAAATATAGACGGCGGCAAGGCTTTCGACTGGGGAAAAACTTCGGCGGACTATGCCAGATTCCGGGATATCTACCCGCAGGAATTTTATGATAAAATCATCGGACGGAACCTGTGTGTGGAAGGGCAGAGCGTTCTTGACCTGGGAACGGGGACAGGCGTGCTGCCCAGAAACATGTATCGGTATGGCGCGAAATGGACAGGCACGGATATATCTAGAGAGCAGATTGCACAGGCGAGAACGCTGTCGGCGGGCATGGATATTGCATATTTTGACGTGTCAGCGGAAAAACTTGATTTCCCGGACAATTCTTTCGATGTGGTCACGGCATGCCAGTGCTTCTGGTATTTTGACCATGCAAAGCTGGAGCCGGAGCTTGTGCGGATGTTAAAGCCGGGCGGACATATCCTGCTCCTGTATATGGCTTGGCTGCCCTATGAGGACAAAATCGCGGGAGCCAGCGAGGCGCTTGCCCTGCAGTACAATCCGGCATGGAGCGGCGCGGGGGAGACCATGCATCCGATTGTGATCCCGGAGATTTACGGGCAGGATTTCGAGCTGACTCACCACGAGGAGTATCATCTGCACGTGCCCTTTACCAGAGAGAGCTGGCATGGCAGGATGAAGACATGCCGGGGAATCGGCGCGTCGCTTTCCGGGGCGGAAATTTTATCCTGGGAGCGGGCGCATATCAGGCTGCTTTCTGAAATTGCCCCGGCTGCGTTTACGGTGCTGCACTATGGGGCGGTGGCGGAGCTGAAAATGATCAAACTGTAGTACTTTTCGGTTTCCTCATACCTTTCAGAAGAAGGAGGGAAAGGATCAGCACCAGCGGGAAAACGCATCCCACGAGCATCCCTTTTCTCAGGTCATTGCCCGCATTCTGGGTGATATTTCCCACCAGGCTGGGACCGAACGCGCCGCCCAGATCCCCCGCCATGGCGAGCAGGGCGAACATGGCGGTACCGCCCTCCGGCAGCTTCCCGGAGCAGATACTGATCGTGCCGGGCCACATGATACCCACGGAAAAACCGCACAAAATACAGCCGACCAGCCCGATAACCGGGTTGTTTGAGATGGATGCCGCTATGTAACAGCTCAGGCATAGGACGCCCGAACCGAGCATAAACCGCATCAGATCCAGCCGGTCGCCGTATTTTCCGAAGATGATACGGCTGATGCCCATGGTAATTGCAAACATGCACGGACCGGCGAGATCGCCCATCGCCTTTGAAAAGCCAAGCGCCGATTCCGTGTAGGCCGAAGCCCACTGCGCCATGGAAAGCTCGGAAGCGCCCGCGCAGACCATGAGGACAATGGATATCCAGAACAGCGGCACCCGGAGCAGACGTCCGGTGCCCATGCCGCCGCCGTCTTCGGTCGTATGTTCAATGGGGCAGGTGGCAAAGTTGTAAATATTGTACAGAGGAATGACAGCCCAGATGCAGGCAAGCCATTTCCAGCTGTCAATGCCAAATACCGCGAAAAAGACGGTGGACAGAAGGATGACGCCCACAGAGCCCCAGCAGTAAAAGGAGTGCAGCAGACTCATCACGGCTTCATTGTTGTCGAAGGGACATGCCTCCACAATGGGGCTGCACAGCACCTCGATGAGCCCGCTCCCGATGGCGTAGACAATAACGCTTGCGATAATGCCGGAGAGCGGATTGGAAAAGAGGTCCGGCAGAAAGGCAAGTCCGATCAGCCCGGCCGCCGCGCACAATTCCGAGGCAACAACGCAGTTTCGGTACCCGATCTTGTCTGCAAAATAGGAACAGAGGACATCCACGATCAGCTGGGTCAGAAAAAAGACGGTGGAGATCAGCGCGATCTGTCCGAGCGGTATCTGATATTTATTGTGAAACGTTAAAAACAGCAGCGGCGCAAAATTTGCGCAGATCGCCTGCGTGATGAAGCCGAGATAACAGGCAATCAGTGTTTTCTTATAATTTTTAGACATGACATATGTACTCCTTTCATCTGTTTCGTACAGAAGGGATTGACTTCTGCAACGAATTGTATTATATAGTAGTCAGATGCAGACATCAATGTAATATATCCCAATATTATTACACAATATCGCGGGAACAAAGGAGCGGCATGATATGAAAGCAAATGAGGGGTACAGCAGGATTGTAACAGATGAATCGCTGCGGGAAACCATTCCCCACGGAAGCGAGGAGTATCCGTTCCGATATTATCTGGAGGATATCTGGCAGTTCGATTTTCACTGTATAGACTGGCACTGGCATTCGGAAGTGGAATTTGTCCTGATCAAAGAGGGGACGGCGGATTTTCTGATCGGGAGCGAGAGATATGTTCTGGGAGCCGGAACGGGCATTTTTATCAATTCTCAGGTCATTCACAGGTTTGAGGCGGCAAAGAGCGTGATCATCCCGAACATTGTGTTTTCGCCCTCTATGCTTGCCCCGGAAGACAGTCTGATCTATCGGAAGTATATAAGACCTGTTCTTGACTCGGCGGCAGAGTGTCAGATCTTTTCCGTAGGTGAGCCCGCGCAGGCAGAGATTCTTTGCGTGCTGGCAGATATATTTGCCGTGCAGGAAATGGAAAACGGATGCGAAATAAAGACGGAGGAACTGCTTTTAAAGCTGTGGCGGCTGCTGTATGATAATATGGATATCACAGAAAATACTTCTGCGCCGCAGGCATCGGCGCGGACGCAGGCACAGCTCCAGATTATGCTGCAGTACATTCATAAAAATTATCAAAACCAGATATCGCTCGATGATATCGCGGAAACGGTGGCTCTTGGCAAAAGCAGTGTACTCAGTATTTTTCACAAAAATATTCACACCTCGCCCATCAGCTATCTGGTGCATTATAGGCTGAAACGGGCGGCAAAACTGCTCGTGACGACGCAGGACAGCGTTGCCGCCATCGCCCGTGACACCGGGTTTGAAAATGTCGGCTACTTTTGCCGGAAATTCAAGGAAGTGTTTCAGGTGACGCCCGGCGAGTACAGAAAAGGAAAGGCATAGAGGAATGGGACAGAATGTAATACTGGAAACGGAAAGATTATATTTGCGGGAAATGACGCAGGACGATTTTCCTTCGCTGTGTAATATCTTGCAGGATGAGGAGACCATGTACGCCTATGAGGGTGCGTTCACCGATTCGGAGGCGCAGGAATGGCTGGACAGACAGAGGGCGCGCTATCAGAAGTGGGGCTTTGGCTTATGGGCGGTTATCTTAAAGGACAATGGGAAAATGATCGGACAGTGCGGACTTACCATGCAGCCGTGGAAAGAGGAGGAAGTGCTCGAGGTCGGCTATTTATTTGAGAGATCACATTGGCATAAAGGGTATGCGACGGAGGCGGCAAAGGCATGTAAGCAGTACGCCTTCGATGTATTGCAGGCAAAGGACGTCTGCTCCATCATCCGGGACACAAACGCGGCGTCCCAGCATGTGGCAGTCAGAAACGGGATGACCATTGCGGATACTTGGACGAAACACTATAGGGGCGTGGACATGCCGCATTACCGTTATGTGGTAAGGCGCTGATGAAAGCGGAAAAAGATGCCGCAGGAGCGGCTGGCGGATAGTATGGAGGGAAAATCGCTATAGCAGATTTAGGGTTTTCATTGAGAATATACTGCGTTGCGGATATAATAAAAAAGTAGGAGGGAACTGATATGACAAATGCACAGGCATGGGATTATGCGATTGGAATGATAAAAGTCGATGGATTAGAACCGACGGAAGACTTTAAAAGATATATAGAAAAAGAAAAAAAGGGCGAAGTAACGATGGAAGATGCGAAACATTTCCTCGATAAAAAGTACAAAATGAAGGAAATGAAACATGCGTGATCCATATCTTTATGAAAGTGAACCGATATTAAAGAACAAGCTGGATATACACAACAAAAAACTTCTTGAGGATGCAGAGGCTGACTATGTGGTTTATCGCTTGAAAGATCTGGTATTGAATCCGTTACAGGGGAATTACCATACAAAACATTTGCTGCAGATGCATTATTTCATTTTTCAAGATTTATTTGATTGGGCGGGGCAACCGAGAACAATCTCTATTTACAAAGAGGAGGATGTTCTTGGTGGTTTGTCGGTTGAATATTCGGAACCGGTTGATATTAAATTTGCATCATGTTCTTGCAGCTATGAGGGCAAAAAAGTGGAAATATATGGAACTGTCTGAATTAGCAAATGAATTTAGTGCTTCTTTAGCTGACCTTTGGAGAATACATCCATTTCGAGAGGGCAATACCAGAACAACGATTACTTTTTGCTGCCAGTTTGCAGATCGGATGGGATTTCCAATGAACAGAAAGTTATTTGAAGAAAATAGTATATATGTAAGAACTGCTTTGGTCGCTTATAATGCGTACTTTTCTGATGGAAGTGATTTTTCAAAAAGAGAGTATCTTGAGAAGATTGTATCCGATGCACTTAGAAGTAACAAATAGCAATCATCATTAGAAGGCGAGAACAAAAACTGGCTGATGAACAGATAAAGCAAAGGGGACAAACGGCTTTCTGAAAATGATTTGATTCAGCGATGGAGGAAAACAATGGACTGTTTGGGACAGCAGAGTGGAGTGCAGAGCGTTCAGAATCTGGAGAGTGTCATCAACGAGGGACTTCGTGCCGCCCTGCTGGCGGAGACGCCGGACCAGTCTCTGGATGTTTTGTTAAAACATCTGGGGATGGCACTTGACGGGGAACGCACTTACATATTTGAACAGAATGCGTCCGGCTGTGACGACAACACGTATGAGTGGGTGGCGGACGGAGTGGAGCCGGAAAAGGAGAACCTTCAGAATGTGCCCCCGGAGGTGTGCGCGAGCTGGTATCGGAATTTCAGCATTGGCAGGCATATTGTCATAGAGAATCTGGAGGACATACGGGAGACGGAGCCTTTGCAGTATGAGAACCTGAAGCGGCAGAGCATCCGTTCTCTCGTGGTGGTTCCCCTTTACAACGGGGAAAAGACCATTGGCTTTTACGGGGTGGACAATCCGCCGGCGAAGTCGCTGGAATACGCGTCGAATATGCTCCAGACCGCTGCATACTTTATTGTATCCTGCCTGAAACAGCGAAATCTGTTCCGGGAACTCCAGAAGCGCAGTTACAATGTCCTGCAGGCGCTCAGCGTGGATTATCTGGGTATTTTTCAGGTGAATTTTGATACGGACGAATGCGAGGTATATCGGAACAGCGAAAAGATGGATATGGATTGGGGGGCCGGCTTTGCGGACGGCTACCAGGCGGCTGTCGGACAGTATATTTCCCGGTGCGTCGCGCCCAGAGACCAGAAAAAGCTTATCGCTGTGACAAAAAAGGACTATGTGCTTTCGCAGCTTCGGACAAAGAAGAAGTTCTATGTGCGTTATCTGGTCAATGACAACGTTTATGGACTGAAACATATGGAGATTCACTTTTCGGCCACAGAGAAAGCGGAGGAAGAAAACTGCGCGATTTTTGCCCTGCGGGATGTGAACGCGGTGGTGGAGCAGGAAGAGAAGTACAGGCTGGAGGCGAGGCAGAATCTGGAGGACATTTTGGAGGGCGCGAGAACCGGTATCTGGACGATTGAGCTGGAGGAGGGATGTCAGCCAAGGATGTATACCAATCGGATCATGCGGATGCTGCTAGGCGTGCCGGATGAGATCGAGCCGGAGGAGTGCTACCGGCAATGGTTTGAAAACATTGAGCCGGACTATGTGGAGATGGTACAGGAATCCGTGCGGGAGATCGTGGAAACCGGGCGCTCCGAAGTGATTTACCCGTGGAATCATCCTGAATTGGGGAAAATTTATGTCCGCTGTGGTGGTGTGCCCGACAAAACATTCAAGAAACCGGGTGTCTGTCTGAACGGATACCATCAGGATATCACAGAGACAATGGTGGCGAAGAGAAAACAGGAGCAGGCTATCATGGAGCTGTTGGAGAAGGTCAGACGTGCCAATTCGGCAAAGAGCGAGTTCCTTTCCCATATGTCCCACGATCTGCGCACGCCCATCAACGGCATACTGGGGATGCTGTCCATCATAGAGAAAAGTCAGGATGACCCGGAGCGGCAGAGGGATTGCCGTAATAAAATACGCGTGTCAACGGAGCATCTGCTTTCGCTGGTCAACGACGTGCTTCAATTCAGTAAGATGGACAGCGCAAGACCGACGGAAGCGGAGGAGTCGTTTGCGCTTCGCGATGTATTGGAAAACAGTATCGCGCTTCTGGACGAGAGGGCAAAGGAGCGGGGCATACGGCTGACACTGGAGGAAGCTTACATACAGCATGGCAGGGTGATTGGAAATCCGCTGTATCTGCAGCAGATTCTGATGAATATGATTGACAATGCGATAAAATATAACCATCCGCAGGGCTCCGTTTCTGTGCGGGTAAAGGAGACATCCTGCCGGGGTGACACCGCAGACTATCAGTTTGTGGTCGAAGATACCGGGATCGGTATTGGGGAGGCGTTCAAAAAGCATATTTTTGAGCCATTTACGCAGGAGCATAAAAGTGCGAGAACCCACTATAATGGCGTTGGTCTCGGTATGTCCATAGTGAAGCAGCTGGTAGACCAGATGAAGGGACATATTGAGGTAGAAAGCCAGATTGGCAGCGGCAGTCTGTTCCGTATCACCCTGCCCATGCAGATTGACGGGGTGCGCGATGCGCAGGCTGTGGATGAAGGGCAGAATGAACCAGACACCATTGCCGGGATGCGCGTCCTTCTGGTGGAGGATAATGAGATAAACTGTGAAATCATTGAGTTCATGCTGAAGGATGCGGGTGCGGAGGTCGTGACCGCGAATGACGGAAAAGTTGCCGTGGACGCGTTTGCGGCATCTGCTCCCGAAACATTTGACTGTGTGCTCATGGATCTGATGATGCCGGTTATGAGCGGATATGAGGCGGCGCGTGTAATCCGCGGCATGAAGCGGACGGATGCAAAAACCGTTCCCATCATTGCGCTGTCAGCCAACGCGTTTGACGAGGATGTGGCAATGGCAAAGGATGCCGGGATGAATGAGCATCTGGCGAAGCCGGTGGACATGGGGAAAATGTTCCGGGTGATGAACCGTCTGAGATACGGGGACCCAAAATCTTTGTAGAAAGCGAAGTATGGGGCGGTGATGCCGGGAGAGGAAATACAGGAGGAACCGTATAACTATGGACTATGTGAGAACAGACGGTAAAAACGAAGATTTTATTGAAAACTGCCGACTCCTCGACATGGATTTGGACAGGCGTGTCGGGAGGCAGATCAAGAGAGAAAAGTATCAGAAGTTTAACCAACTTGACGAGATACGGGAAGCAATCGTCGTTTATGATAACGGTAAGCCGGTGGGCGGCGGCGCCATCAGAAGGTACGACGATGAGAATGTCGAGCTGAAGAGGGTGTTTGTACATAACGAATATCAGGGGCAGGGGATCGGGAGCAGGCTCGTTTCCCTGCTGATCGAATGGGCGGCACAGTTGGGCTATCGGCGGATGATCCTGGAGACGGGGGAACTGCTGGCGGAATCCTGCGCGGTCTATAAAAAGCTGGGGTTTGCAGTCATTCCCAACTACGGACCGTATGCGGATATGCCGGAGTCTTTGTGTATGGCGAAGGAAATTTGGTGATTTTGTAAATGGTGAAAAGAATCGTATCTGTACGACATCAGCCTTCCGATTTCGGAGGGCTTTTTTCTGTCATATTTTTGAGAATGTTTCTTTTTCTGAAACTTTTCAAACACCCCAAAAGTCTATATAGTAAAAGAACGAAACAGAAAGGTGCGTGCCTGTTATGAAGCAAGTGTTATATGAAAAGCTGATCCAATATATCCTTGAAAATCAGGATCGGTTTTATCGAGTGGCTTATAGTTACACCAGACATCAGGAGGACGCTCTCGATGTGGTCCAGAGTGCAGTCTGCAAAGCGCTTGAGGCGCATGAAAGCATAAAGAATGAGGACGCGGTCAGGACATGGTTTTACAGAATATTAGTCAATGAATGTCTGACCGTAATAAAAAAGCGAAAAAAGCTTTTGCTGGCCGACGATGCGCTGGAGCGGGAGGAGGCGTACTACGAAAAGGGTTATGAGCAGGGGGATGACATCGAAAAGGACCTGGACAGTCTGGAACTTGATGTGCAGGGAATTATCAGACTCCGCTTTTTTGAAGAACTGTCCCTGAAGGAGATTGCCAGTATTACAGGATTAAATCTGAATACAGTGAAAACGAAGCTTTATCGTGGACTGAAACAGTTAAAGGAAAATATGCAGGAGGCGGATTTATGAGTAAATTGGAAAGAATGAAAGAAAGATATGACAATATTGTCATTCCAGAGGAACTTAACATCCGGGTGCAGCAGGAGATACAGAAGTCAAGAAAACAGCAGGAAGAAAAAGGTCGCGCCGGCAGCAGCCACAGATTCAGGAAAGTGATACGCAGTATGGAAGCGATGGCAGCGGCGGCAAGCGTTCTTTTCACGGCGGCGCTTAATACAAGCCCGGTATTTGCAAAGGAGGCGGGGGAGCTTCCTGTGATCGGAGGACTGGCGCGGGTACTGACGTTCCGCTCTTACGAAACGGAAAAGGATGATATAGCAGTATCTGTGGAAATCCCCACGATTGAGATGATTGCGGAGGACACCGGGATAACGGTGGATCAGATCAATCAGGAAATCCTTGACCGCTGTAACCAGTATGCGGAGGAAGCGGTGAAACGCGCGGAAGAATACAGAACCGCTTTTCTGGAAACAGGCGGCACGACGGAAGAATGGGCGGAGCATAATATAAAGATCACAGTCGGCTATGAGATCAAACAGCAGAGTGGCAATTATCTCTCCTTTGTCGTGAGGGGAAGCGAAAACTGGACAAATGCCTACAGCGAGTCGAAGTATTACAACTTAGACTTAAGTACCGGGGAAATTGTCACATTAAAGGATATGCTGGGCAGCGACTATGTGGAACTGGCAGACAGGAGCATCAGGGAACAGATCGCGGAGAGAGAAAATGCCGGAGAAACATTTTTCAAGACAGAGGAAGGAGGGTTTGCGGGGATCTCGGAAGATGTGAAGTTCTATATCAACGGGAATAATCGCCCGGTCATTGTTTTTGAGAAGTATGAAATCGCACCCGGTTCATCGGGGGAAATAGAATTTGAGATTACAAGAGGAAACACGGCGGAGGCAGATGTAGAAGTGGCAGAGGCAGAAGCAGAGACGGTCAAGGAGCCGATACAGGCGGCAGAAGATACGGCGCAGGCGGCAGAAAATCCTACGCAGACAGTGGAAGAATATGAGGATAACTTTGCGGTTGACAGTGAGGCGGCAAAGGCATTCGCCGAGAAGATTAAGGATGCAGCCGCCAGAAAGGATCTGGAGGCGCTTGCGGAGTTGACAGCGTTTCCGGTCTATGTGGGCCTGCCGGGTGTCGATGTGGTAGAGACAAAGGAAGACTTTCTGAAGCTTGGCGCAGATGCGGTGTTTACGGACGATCTGCTGGAATCCGTAGAGAAGGCTGATATCGACAATTTTCAGCCAAGTATGGCGGGATTCCCCATTTCAGACGGAAGGACGGCAGGCATTAACTTTGGCGTGGCGGACGGGACGCTGGGGATCAATGGGATTAATTATTGATAGGCTGCGGGATTTTCATTATTTACAAAGGATTCTTTTCATAATAGAATACTGGATGTAAGGGTAAGGGATGCTGTCGGATGAAGAAAGGCGGATATCGCTGCGGAGGGATCTGTTATGAACGCACTGGTAATCAACTGCAGTCCTGTGAGGACAGGCGCAACGGCTGAGATTGTAAAAATCGTCTCCCGAAAATTAGCAGAGAAATACGGGACAAAGTGCATCTGTATAGACGATTATGATTTTGGATTTTGTAAAGGATGCAGGACGTGCCATAACACGGCGGCATGTGTCCAGAATGATGATATTCCGCTGATCGTCAGTGAATTTGAGCGGGCGGACCTTATCGTGTCCGTCTCGCCGTCCTATTGGGCGGATGTTCCCGGACAGTTCAAGGCGTTTATCGACAGGTGCACGCCGTGGTGCAACACACACGAGCCCCATGCGGCGGTCAGCGGCGGAAAAAGAGGGTACGCCGTTGCCCTGCGGACGGGACCGGGGATGAAGGAATGCGAGAAAATCATACAGAGCATAGAACATTTTTACGGGCATCTGGAAATTGCGTGCTGCGGCAGTCTGGGTTTATGCTCTGTGGAATATAAGGAAGATGTTGCGCCGCGTATGGATGAGATCATAGCGTTTTGCGAAACGATGTAGAAACCCCAAGGGCAGGAGGACGGAAAGATGGAAAATGAATTGTTTGAGAAAACGCCGGTGCCGAAGGCGTATTTTAAATTCGCCCTGCCCGTTGTGCTCAGTATGGTAGTCTCGTTGGTCTACAATATGGTGGACACCTATTTTATTGCGCAGACAGGGAACACGAATCTGGTGGCGGGGGTATCTTTAAGCGCGCCGGTTTTTACCTTGATGATTGCGCTTGGGGATATTTTTGGATTGGGAGGCAGTTCCCTTATCTCCCGGTTGTTCGGAGAGAAGAAGGATGAGGACGGGAAACGCTTAAGCGTTTTTTGTTTTTATGCGGCGATTGTGTGCGGGATTTTGGTGACGGCGGTGATGATGATGCTTCGCGAACCGATTCTGTATGTGCTGGGCGCTGACGTAGCGACGTTTTCCTATGCCTCCGGCTATTATACCTATATCGTGCTCGGCGCGCCGTTTGTTATTTTGTCCTTTACGCCGTCTAATTTGCTGCGGACGGAAGGGTTTGCGACGGCGACCATGACGGGCAGTATATTGGGCGCAGTCGTCAATATGATTCTGGACCCTGTCTTTATTTCTGTGTTAGGGCTCGGTGCGGCAGGCGCGGCAATTGCGACTGTGATCGGAAATATTTTCGCGGATATCTTTTATGTCTGGTTTCTGTTAAAAAGAAGCAGACGGCTTTCCATCAACCCGGCGGGATTCCATATTCATATCGAAGAGGTGGGGCAGATACTGGCAATCGGGATTCCGGCGTCGATTACGAACCTGATGCAGAGCATCGGCATTGCGCTGACGAATCGGTCACTTTTGCCATACGGCAATGATAAGGTTGCGGCAATGGGAATTGTGATGAAGGTGAATCTGATTGCCGTTCTGGTTCTGGTGGGCTTTGCCTTTGGCGCGCAGCCGCTGGTCGGGTATAACTATGGCGCGAAAAACCATGCGCGCCTCAAGGAAATTCTGCGGTTTTCATACAGCTTTGAATGCTGCACGGCGGCGGTGCTCGCGGGAGCGCTCTCCCTTGCGGCGCCCGCCATGATCGGAATGTTTATGCAGGATGCGGCTATCATCGAGGTCGGAGTCCCCATGCTCCGTATGCAGCAGATGGGAATGGTGTTTACGGCGGTTGTGCTTGTGACGACCTGTACCTTCCAGTCGGCAGGAAAAGCGGTGGGCGCTTTTCTTCTGTCGGTCAGCAGACAGGGGGTGCTTTTTGCAGCCGTTCTCTTCATCGCCTCCAGGGCGTTTGCCTACCAAGGGGTCCTGATGGCACAGGCGGTCTCCGATCTGCTGACGGCGGTCATGGCGATTATTCTGTTTGAGATTCTGATACGGAGACCGCTTTATCGTTGAAAAAGGGCAATGTGCGTGTAACTTCTTGCGCAATGCAAGCGTTCATTTCTGGTTATTGACACGTATCGCTGATACAATCAGTAGCAGAAAGGAGGAACTACTTTTGAACAGAGAGCAGATGGATACGACGATGGGAAAGCAAATACGTCATTTACGAACACAATCAGGAATGACGCAGGAAGAATTAGCCGGTAAACTAAATGTTACCAGGCAGGCATTATCGAACTGGGAGAGAGATGTCAATGAACCTGATCTGGTTACGTTGAAAGAGATTTGCTTTCTTTTTGGCGTTCACATGGATGCCTTCTTTGCGTTTTTCTATTCCCTCCGCCCGGTTCTTTGCCAGAAACTCTGCAAGGATATTATTTTGGATACAATCGTCAACCGCTTTTTCGACTGCTTCTGGTAAAGGCAGTTTTTCCGCGTATGCCCGCACCTGTGCCACA
>ERZ808035.163-NODE-163-length-77462-cov-16.871332_pt1 | contig 77462 bp, 65 predicted proteins | sample MGYA00380189_ERZ808035 | MGnify/ENA primary metagenome ERZ808035 (study PRJEB31490, sample SAMN06133407) | mouse gut metagenome | isolation source: M5_1 | host: mice | place: China: Chengdu | collected 2015-05 ... | reverse complement strand
GATTGATTTTGCTACCGTTAAATTGTTGCTCAATCATGTTGAACATTAAAAACTATTTAAATTCAAACATACTCTTAACAGCCCTGCGATTTTAAGTTAAAAATCGCGGGGCTGTTAACCGTTTGACGGTCTGATAAACAAAATTTAAACACTTTTAGTGAGGCTCGCTTTATCTTTTCCGATGGGGTGTTGTTATAGTAATAAAAAGAAAAGGAATTGGCATTTGACTTATTTACTTTTCTACCGACATCCCTCGTCCTTTTTACTGGGTAGTGATACCAGGTACTAAGGCTCTCATAAATAAATAGTTGAAACGTCGGGGAGGCAGCGCGGCCCAAATCGCGCTGCCTCCCTTTGCGTCCCGCCCCCGCCTTCTGCATTCCCTTCATTCCCAGCGGAAGCCCCAATCCCCCAATCGTCGCTCCCAATCCCCAGCCACATCCCCCATTATAGATTCGGTAATGCCTGGAGGTCGCCTGTGCATCGATTCCCACCTGCGAAGCGCCCGTAGGGTGCGCGGCTGTGAGTAACACCGTGTCGAGCCTCGGAGAGGCGAGGCGCGGTGACATTGTCCGTCACATAGAAGTGAGCGCCCGTAGGGTGCGGGCCTGTGGTAGTCAGTCCCGCAGCCGCGACACATATACATGCTGTACGCTATGCTGATAACACAGACCCGCGCCCTTTGGGCGCTCCGTTTACGGCGATAATTACTGATTGGCAAGACCTATTTTAAGTCATCGTCGTACCAATCGAAACCGTTTCCGGCAAATAGTATTCGCAGCTCGTCCTCAAGGGATGTATTACTATGATGGGCCTCCTGCCCCTTTATATATTCTATAACTTTATCCTTATCGTCGCGGCTTTTGGATTCAGCGAAATATTCTTCGCCCCATCCATCGAATTGGGGGAAGTAGCCTGACTTCTTCATCCACTGGCTCGTCTTTGACTTTATATCACGCATAAAGTCAGCGAGAGAGACGGACGGGTGCAAGTCTATCAGAATGTGTATATGATCCGCCATTCCGTTAATTCGATACAACTTACAGCGCTTTTCTTTTGACAAAGTCCATATGAATCGAAAAAGCTTTTCCTTGTGTTCAGGAACGATTGTCTTTTCCCGGTTTCGGGTTCCGAAAACGATATGCAGAAGTTGTAATGTTTTGCTCATAGCTGTCGCATCATCTATTTCGCAAATGTATGTATTATACCGCTATACTGCAAATTTACATCACACAAAATTCCAATCGAGACGTACGGATATAGCCAATGAGGCCGAGGCCGTTCGCAGAACGCCTGATGGCTTATGAGCATAGATACCTATCCGTAGGCAACATTCCCCGCTTCTCGACCGCATTCTCCCGTACGGTTCCGATGCGCAACAATTCTCACAAACGGAGTGCCCTCAAGGCGCTCCGTTTGTGGGGACATTTCTGCGGAGCGTAAAGAGGCCGATGCGCTACAGCATTACCCCGTATGGCACCGATGCGCAGCGATATTCTCCGCGGAGCGCCCGTAGGGTGCGTGGCTGTGAGTAACACCGTGTCGAGCCTCGGAGAGGCGAGGCGCGGTGACAGTGTCCGTCACATAGACGTGAGCGCCCGTAGGGTGCGGGTCCGTGGTAGTATGGCAGTTCCGCATCCGCGACACATATATACTCTATGCTGATACCACAGACCCGCACCCTCCGGGCGCTCCGCAGAGATACATGCGCTACCACCGCGCCTCGCCTCTCCGAGGCTCGACACGGTGTTACTCACAGCCGCGCACCCTCCGGGCGCTCCGTTGGGGATATTCCAGCGTAACATTCAGAGGGCGTTCCGTTGGCGCGGGCATTCTTGTGTAGCGTATGGAGGGAGGAGATGCGCGACAGCGCTCCCCCCATTGTTGCGCGGGCGCTCTGTTAGCGGCGACATTTCTGCGGAGCGTAGGAAGGAAGATGCGCGACAGCATTCCCCCCAGTATGGCGCCCGGAGGGCGCTCTGTTGGGGGGGATATTCCTGCATAGCATTCGGAAGGCGTTCCGTTGGCGCGGGCATTCTTGTGTAGCGTATGGAGGGGGAGATGCGCGACAGCGCTCCCCCCCTACTCGTTGCGTACTGGCGCTCTGTTTGCGGTGACATGCCGACCAGTCATCTGCGGCGCTTTGAGAGGATAGGCGCTCAGATTTGGTTATATCTCGCCTCGGATAAAGATGGCTCCCGGTTCCTTGAATCTGATTCCTAAGGTGTACCTTAAAGGTATCTTTTTGGGCGTGAAATATTTAACCCTGAATTTCGGCAGAGAGTTTACCAACCTCAACGCCTCCGCATTGGCGGCTTCGTTTTTGGCGGGCCGGAATATCTTAGCGTCGGTTACCGTCCCGTCGGGTTGGATTAAGAATTGTACGATCACTCTCTCGCTCCCCTTGAATCCTACGGGAACCCGGATATTGCTGTCAATCCATTCTTTCAGCTTGCCGTTGCCTCCCGGAAACTCGCAAATCGGGTAGTTGTGAACCCATAGATTTTTCGTAGCCTCGTGCACATCTGATTTTAGTTGGGCGAGAGTTTCCGGCGAAACCGTGATGAAGACTGCGCGGTTGTCGTATTCGTCGTTTTTGATTTCCATCTTCAGGATAGAGTCGGTCGCTACCATCTCGGGCTGCGCTCCCTCAATCCATTCGTTGTTGAAATAGTAGAACACGGTCTCTGTGTCCTTTTCGGTCATGGGCAGTCTCATCTCTCTGACGGGATACTCCTCCGCGCTGTTTTGCGCGGACGCGATGCCCCACTGCATCATAAACAGGCCGACAATCAGAATTTTCTTCATTGTTTTTCGGTTATTTGTCCGGCGGCTCGGCCGGCGGTTCTGGATAAAGAAAACTTGGCAAGGTCGTAACCTTTCCGACTGCGAAGTTAGCACGGGTAAATTGATTTGGTCTTAACAAATGTATAGACCGCCTTATTTTTTGATATTCCTGTCAGGTTTTTCTCCCAGTTCTCGTCTGATACGACTGAGATGTGTTGGAGTAATCAACAGGAAGGAGGACAGATCTTTCAATGTGACAGTCTCAACAATTTGGGGATATTGTTCACACAATGCCACATAACGCTGACGAGGCGACTTGCGATATAGATTAAGCAACCGCATGAATACCATGTTGAAAAGCGATTTGTATTCGTCGAGCAGCGAAGGAGACAGAAATTCCTTGAATGTTTTTAACGGCACCCGCATTATCTCGCAATCAGTGCCTGCGATCATTGATGTCTGGGAGGGTTTTCCGTGCAGTGATGAATGAAAATCTGTGATGAACTGACCCGGAAAGGCGAAATTAACGGCTGCCTCATCTCCCGAATCATTAAGGGTTGTTACTTTGAAATAGCCCGACATTACAAGGGCCGCATAACGAGCGATTGTCCCTTGCTGGACAAAACGCTCCCCTTTCTTGTAAAGGCACGGCACTCCCTGCTTGCGGCAAAAATCAGTGGCTGCCCTGAGATCCAAAAAGTCGATATATGAGTTGAACTGTGCCATAAGGTATGGCAAAGATAGTAAAAAAGCGGTTATTCATCATCTTCCATATCCAATAAAATGCGGTGTGTATTGATTGCGGGCGGCGACTTGATTTAGTGTCTTGTTTTGCATAAGAATAGCTTGGAATTTGCTATATTTGCGAAGTGCAAGCCGGATGGCGGGATATTCGTGAGGCCGGTTGTGGCGAATTTAAACTATTGGAGATATGAACTTTTGGAAATTTTTGGGCTGGGCGTGGCTGTTTAAAACGTTTTTCGGAGGCAGGCGGCACCATGACGATTGCGTAACCGGGACGCGTGATTACGAACCGATGCGGTACGGGGATTGGGAGGACCGTTACGACGACGTTTCGGGGCGTGTCGACGACCTGGAAAGCCGGATTGACGATATTGACGATACGGACTCCTATCTTTACGATTCCGACCCGTATTCAGGTTCATGTTACGACGACATCTGCGACGATTCCGATTTCCTGAGCGACGACTCCGATTTTCTGAACGATGACTCCGACTATTTTAGCGACGGCAGTTGCGATTACTTCGACGATTACTGAATATTAATCTCTTCTGTTTTCACCCAAGACGATTGTTGAATATTAATCTCCTCTGTTTCCCCCAATGGAATGGCCGGAGGCCATTAATCTTGTTAACCCCGGGCATCGCCCGGGGTTAACAAGCGAACCAAGGACAGCCCCGGAGGGGGTGAACCTGATTCTGTAGAGAATAATAGGGAGTATACCCCCTCCGGGGCATCCCATACTGACACGCTTCTTTCCCCGGGCGGTGCCCAGGGTTAACAAAATCTATGGCCTCCGGCCAATAATCCTCATAGGGAAAAAGAGGATAATCATTTTGGAATTAAGTCAGGCGGAACCGAATTTGTGTAGGGACGCGGCGTGCCGCGTCAGCCTTGTGAATCAGTAAGTAGATGATTTACACAGCCTGACGCGGCACGCCGCGTCCCTACAACAGAAACAATATGCCAAACTCTTAATTTTCCAACGCCTATATACCCAAGTCTGATTTTTAGAAATATTAAGGTGGGGAGTTGTCTTCACTTTTCACCATTCACTTTTCACATATCGCGAGCCCGCGGCTTGCGATATATTAGCGGAGGTGGTGGAGGGCGTCGAGCATATGCGTGAGCGTGGCGCGGACGGAGCGGAGGCGGTCGACGGCGCGGGCCTGGCGCTCGAGCCCTTCGCGGTTGGTGCGCAGGGCCTCGCGGGCGGCCTCGATGTGGAGCCCCTTGTCTTTTAGGAGGTAGCGGATCATGCGTAGGCGCTCGAGGTCGGCGGGGGTGTAGAAGCGGGTCCCCTTGGCGTTGCGCTTGGGGGAGAGCATGGCGAACTGTGACTCCCAAAAACGGAGGGTCGACTGGGCCACGCCGATGATTTCGGCGACTTCGCTGATTTTGTAATATTTCTTGTCTATGTTTTCGGTTGCCATCTGTTTGCAAAAGTAGTTAAATTTCCGTAATTTTGCGCGTTCAAAACGGCGATTTTCAGCCATTTTCCCCGCGTTTTAAGCGGCAAAAGAGACAGACAATAGTAAACTTACATCATTATATGAGCAACAAACCGATGACTGCCAAAGAGATACGCGAGTCTTTCAAGCAGTTCTTCAAAGGGAAGGGCCACCAGATCGTGCCCTCCGCCCCGATGGTAATCAAGGATGATCCCACGCTGATGTTCACCAACGCCGGGATGAACCAGTTCAAAGATATAATCCTGGGTAACAAGGCGCCGAAATGGACCCGCGTTACCGACAGCCAGAAGTGCCTCCGTGTTTCCGGAAAGCACAACGACCTCGAAGAGGTCGGCCACGATACCTACCACCACACGATGTTCGAGATGCTCGGCAACTGGTCGTTCGGCGACTACTTCAAGGCCGAGGCGATTGACTGGGCGTGGGAGTTCCTGGTCGACGTGCTGGGCCTGAATCCCGAACGGCTCTACGCGACGGTGTTCGAAGGCTCGGAGGCCGAGGGGCTTACCCGCGACGACGAGGCTGCCGCGATCTGGGAGAAACACCTGCCCAAGGACCACATCATCAACGGAAACAAACACGATAATTTCTGGGAGATGGGCGACACGGGTCCCTGCGGTCCCTGCTCGGAAATCCATATCGACCTTCGCTCCGAGGAGGAGCGGGCCGCGGTTCCCGGCGCTCAGATGGTCAACAAGGACCATCCGCAGGTAATCGAAATCTGGAACCTGGTGTTCATGCAGTTCAACCGCAAGGCCGACCATTCCCTCGAACCGCTCCCCGCGAAGGTAATCGACACGGGCATGGGCTTCGAGCGTCTCTGCATGGCGCTTCAGGGGAAGACCTCCAATTACGACACCGACGTGTTCACCCCCCTTATCGCCAAAATCGCAGAGCTGTCGGGCAAGAAGTACGGCGAGGACGAGAAGGTCGATGTCGCTATGCGCGTAATCGCCGACCATGTGCGCACGATCGCGTTCTCCATCGCCGACTCCCAGCTCCCCTCCAACGCAAAGGCCGGCTACGTGATCCGCCGCATCCTGCGCCGCGCCGTGCGCTACGCCTATACGTTCCTCGGTGCCCGCGAAGCGTTCCTCTACCGCCTGATTGACACGCTGATTGAGTCGATGGGTGAGGCATATCCCGAACTCGTCTCGCAGCGCGACCTCATAATGAAGGTGACGAAAGAGGAGGAGGACTCCTTCCTCCGCACCCTCGACAACGGTATTTCCCTGCTCGAGCGCGCTATCGCCGCGGCCCGCAAGGAGGGTAAGACCGAAATCTCGGGCAAGGAGGCGTTCGTACTTTACGACACCTACGGCTTCCCCCTCGACCTCACGGAGCTGATTCTCCGCGAGAATGGTATGACGCTCGACCAGAAGGGGTTCGACAGCGAGATGGCGGCGCAGAAAGACCGCGCCCGCAAGGCCGCTGCCGTGGAGGCTACCGACTGGGTGGTGCTCGCCGAAGGGGAACAGCAGTTTGTCGGTTACGACAAGACCTCCTGCCCCGCGAAGATTCTGCGTTACCGCCGCGTGAAGCAGAAAAACAAAGAATACTACCAGATTATCCTCTCCGAGACCCCGTTCTATGCCGAGATGGGTGGCCAGGTCGGCGACCGCGGCACTCTGACCTCCGCCGACGGCGAGGTGGTCGAGGTGTTTGACACCAAGCGCGAGAACGGCATCGGGGTCCAGCTCACGACCAAACTTCCCTCGAATCCCGAGGCTGAGTTCGTAGCCGCTATCGATGAGAAGGCCCGTCTGGCTACCTCCTGCAACCACTCCGCGACCCACCTCCTCCACGAGGCGCTCCGCGAGGTGCTCGGAACCCATGTCGAGCAGAAAGGCTCCTTTGTTTCTCCCGATCTGCTGCGTTTCGACTTTTCCCATTTCCAGAAGGTCACACCAGAAGAACTGCGCAAGGTAGAACATCTGGCCAACAGCCGAGTGCGCGCAGCGTACGCGCTCGATGAGCGCCGCTGCGTTCCTATCGCCGAGGCCCGCGCGATGGGGGCGATGGCCCTCTTCGGCGAGAAGTACGGCGACGAGGTGCGCGTGATTCGTTACGGCAGCTCTGTTGAGCTTTGCGGTGGCACCCATGTCCCCAACACCGGCAATATCGGCATGATCAAGATTCTTTCCGAGAGCAGCATCGCTGCCGGAATCCGCCGTATCGAGGCTATTACCGGCGAGGCTGTCGAGAACGCGATTGACCGGATGACCGACACACTACACGACGTCGGCTCGCTGCTCCACAACGCCCCGGACGTTGCCGCCGCGATACGCAAATATATCGAGGAGAATACCCAGCTCCGACAGGAGGCCGAGGAGATGATGAAGGAGCGCGTGCGCAATCTCGCCACCCAGCTCGTCAACTCCGCCGAGGAAATCAACGGCGTAAAGGTTGTTTCCGTGACGGGCACAAATATGCCCGATATGGTCAAGAACCTGGCGTTCGCCGTGCGCGAGATTTCGCCGGAGAACACTGCCGTGCTTGCCGCTACTTGCGACGCGTCCGGCAAGCCGCTGCTGACCGTCATGTTCACCAACGACCTCGTTGCCGCCGGAAAGAACGCGTCGGCTATCGTCCGCGAGGCCGCGAAGGCTATCAAGGGTGGCGGCGGTGGCCAGCCCGGTTTCGCCCAGGCGGGCGGCAAGGACGGTTCCGGCATCTCCGAAGCCATGCACGCGCTCCGCTCCGCCCTGTAACCCTAACCCTTTCGCATCTCATAGCGCCGGGCCGCGGATTCCCGTCCGCGGTCCGGCGCAATATTTTCTCAAATGGGGCGTTATTAATTAGATATGAAGAAGTTCAGGTATATACTGTATATATTGGCGCTGGCGGTGTTCGCCGGGGCCATGCTCCCGTCCTGTTCCGACGACGAACCGCGGACAGAGCCGGAACCGAAGCCGAAGACGGTCAACCGGGTTGTGCTGGTCTATATGTCGGCCAATAATAACCTCGGAGGATATTTCGATGCCAACGACCTGCAGGAGATGAAGCAGGCTGCTGTTGCCGGAGATATTACCGATGGCCGGTTGCTCGTGTATCGCCACGGGCTGAACGCCGATGAGACCGCTGTCGAGCAACGCCTCTTCGAGATTCTCCCTGACGGCACAGAAAAGACACTCGTTGAATATGACTCCGAGCTTTCATCTGTTTCTATGGAGCGGATGGCGCAGGTTCTCGATGATGCGGAAAGGCTCGCGCCTGCCGACAGCCGCGGGCTGATGCTATGGAGCCACGCCGACGGCTGGATTAACGTCGGCTTCGAGAACCCCGAAGAACCGGCGGCCAGCCCGAAGGGATTCGGTCAGGACGGCTCGAAGAAGATGAGTATCAGCGCTCTCGGACGGGTGCTCGAAGGACGGTATTTCGATTTTATTTATTTTGACTGCTGTTATATGGCCTCTGTAGAGGTTATGTACGAACTGAGGAAGTCGGCTGGGCTGTTCGCCGCGTCGTCGGCGGAGCTTCCGGCCGACGGGGCGCGCTACCACGAGGCGCTCAAATATCTCTTCCAGCCGGAACTAGACCTGGTTTCGGCGGTAAAGGTTTCGTTTGACTACTACAAGCAGCAGAGCTCAAGCGGCTGCACGCTCTCTGTCGTCAGGTCTGACGCCCTCGAACCCCTCGCGGCGGCTACGGCGGAAATGTATGACCTCCATCCCTCTCAACCGCAGAGAGGGGAGGTGCAGCAGTTCGAGAACTCCGGCAACCGCTTCTTCGACTTCGACCATTATATGGAGAAGCTCCTGGTCGAGCATCCGTCGCTTTACAATAACTGGAAAACCTCGCTCGACGCTGCCGTTTGCTTCCGGGGCGCCACGGAGCGCATCTATATGGTGAACCGCTTCTATGTGCGCCGCCATTGCGGGCTGACAACCCATATCCTCTACACCCCGGAGGATGCCGCTAAAAACGGTTACAGCCAGCTAAAATGGTACCGCGACGTGGTTTCGAGGCTTTATCAGGAATAACCTAAACCGCTAAAACTTTTCATAATACGATATGCTGTCAATACAAGACGTGCTGCCGGGGCTGACCCCGGCGACTCCCAAGGCAGAGGATCTTCCCAACGTCAAGGAGGATTTGGCGATGCTTAAAAACCTCTCGTTCGACGATATGATTAGCCGGCTGGCCGAGAACCTGGTCAATTTTGCTATCAATGTGGCGATCGCGGTTCTCGTGTTTTATGTCGGTCGGTTCCTGATCCGCAAGATATTCAAAATCGTATCCGCTATTTTCATCCGCCGCAAGGTCGACAGCTCGCTGAGCACCTTCGTTCTGTCGCTGATCAATATAGTGCTGTACTTCATATTGATCGTGACGGTAATCGGGATCATAGGCATCGAGACAACTTCCTTCCTCGCGATTTTCGCCTCCGCCGGTGTTGCTATCGGTATGGCGCTGAGCGGCACGTTACAGAATTTCGCGGGGGGTGTGCTGATTCTGCTCCTCAAGCCTTATAAAATCGGGGACTATATCGAGGTGCAGGGATATGCCGGAACCGTGCGCGAGATTCAGATTTTCTCCACGATAATAACTACTTACGACAACAAGTCGATTTCCATCCCCAACGGGTCGCTGTCGACCGGGAGCGTCAACAACTGGTCGCGCGAGGCCTATCGTCGCGTAACCTGGACGGTATCCATTTCCTACGGCGACGACGTGAACGCCGTGCGCGAGGCGATTCTGAATATGTTCCGTGCCGACAGCCGGATCGAGACCGGGGTGGATGCCGCGAACAGCGCTCAGATGCAGGTTGTCGGCACTGAGGCTGAAAACGCTGCCGCCGCCAATTCTGCCGCCACGGAAACAGCGGGAGCGGAGCGAGAGCAGCACCCGAAACATGTGCGCACATTCTGGGACAAGGTCCTGTTCCGCCATCGCAAGGCGAAAGAAAAATTCTCGCAGTGGGAGGAGAACCGCGAGGCCGAACTCCTGGCGATGCTTCCCAAACCCAATTATGCCCCGGCGGTGTATCTTAGCGAGCTTGGCGCATCGTCGGTTGACCTCCAGGTGCGTGCCTGGACCAAGACGGGCGACTACTGGGCTGTCTTCTACTACTATAACGAGAAGTTCTACAACGAACTGCCGAACTACGGGGCGCACTTCCCCTTCCCGCAACTCGACGTCCACATGGCCTGAGGGCTGCTCTGACAACGTCCTTCCATCCGGGCTAAAGACTATTTTTAGATAGTGATTTGGAGGCCGTCGTATGCCAGGTAGACTCCTGCGGGGAGGGTCGGTTCGACTTCCTTGTGGAGGCCGAGCTGATGGGATATGTGGGTCAGGTAGGCCCGTTTGGGATTAACCTGCCTGACAACATCCAAGGCTTGCGACAGCGACATATGCGACGGGTGCTCCGTTATCCGCAACGCATTTATTACTAATACTTTCACGCCTCTGAGCGCCTCGACGGCCTCAGGGGCGATTTTTTTTACATCCGTCAGGTAGGCGAGGGGGCCGAAGCGGAAGCCCACTACCGGGAGGTTGTAGGCCACGGAGTGCATCGCGGGAATCGGCATCACCTCGACCCCTGCGGCGCGGAACGGCTCGAACGGGGTTATGATATGGATGTCGTAGGTCGGAACTCCGGGATAGCGCTTTTTGGCGAAGCTGTAAGGGATGCTGCGCCGGAGAGCGTCGGCAACCTCCCGCGTGCAGTAGACGGGGAAGTCACGGGGGCCGTCCTTGTCATAGCAGTAGGGGCGCAGGTCGTCGACACCACCGACATGGTCGTAATGCTGGTGGGTGAGGAGCAGCGCGTCGAGGGTTCCCTCCCGGTGGTAGCGCAGCATCTGTTCACGGAAGTCGGGCCCGCAGTCGATAAGTATGTTTTTACCCTCCGTTTCCAGAAGGGCGGAACAGCGGAGGCGGTTGTCTCGCGGGTCGGTAGAGCGGCAGACCTCGCAGCCGCAACGCAGTTGCGGCACCCCCGTGGAGGTGCCGCTGCCGAGTATTGTCAGTTTCATAGTGTCAGAGGATTTGGGTGCGGGCGTGTCTCACACGTTGAAGCGGAAATGCATGATGTCGCCGTCCTGGGCGACATATTCCTTCCCCTCGACGGAGAGTTTGCCGGCCTCCTTTACGGCGGTCTCCCCGCCGAGGTTGACATAGTCGTCGTACTTTATCACTTCGGCGCGGATGAACCCTTTCTCGAAGTCGGTATGGATGATGCCGGCGCACTGTGGCGCTTTCGAGCCGCGGATGAAGGTCCAGGCGCGGACCTCGTCGGCTCCGGCGGTGAAGAAGGTCTGCAGGTTGAGCAGGGCGTAGGCGGCGCGGATCAGGCGCGACACGCCCGATTCCTCAAGCCCGATTTCATTAAGAAACTCCTGACGCTCCTCGTAGGTGTCGAGTTCGGCGATTTCGCTTTCAGTCTGCGCGGCTACGATGAGAATCTGGGCGTCCTCCTCCTTGACTGCCTCGCGGACGGCGTCGACGTATTTGTTGCCGTTGACGGCGGAAGCGTCGTCGACGTTGCAGACGTAGAGTACCGGCTTGTTGGTCAGCAGGAAGAGCTCGCGGGCGAATTTCTGCTCGTCAGGGGTCTCGAGGGTCACGGTGCGCGCCGCTTTTCCCTGGTCGAGAGCCTCCTTGAAGCGGAGAAGCACCTCGTATTGCATCTTGGCGACCTTGTCGCCGCCGGTCTGGGCCTGTTTCTGCGTCTTGGCGATGCGGCTCTCGATAGTCTCGAGGTCCTTGAGCTGCAGCTCGTAGTCGATAATCTCCTTGTCGCGGACGGGGTCTACGGTGCCGTCGACGTGGGTGATGTTGTCGTCGTCGAAGCAGCGGAGCACATGGAGTATGGCGTCCGTCTCGCGGATGTTGGCGAGGAACTTGTTACCCAGGCCCTCACCCTTGCTGGCCCCCTTGACGAGTCCGGCGATGTCGACGATTTCGACAGTCGCGGGGACCACGCTCTTGGGCTGGCACATCTCGACGAGCTTGTTGAGGCGCTCGTCGGGGACGGTGATTACGCCGACGTTGGGTTCTATGGTGCAGAAGGGGAAGTTGGCCGACTGCGCTTTCGCGTTGGAGAGACAATTGAACAGGGTGGATTTGCCTACGTTAGGCAGCCCCACGATGCCGCATTGAAGTGACATATATGGTTATTTATAGTTATATCCTAATTTGTGATGAATTTGCTATTGTCTGGGTGTCAGCGTCTTCTGACGGAGCGCTTTGAGGTCTTCTTCGCGCCTGACTTGGTTACTTTCCCGCCCTTGTCGGCTTTCGCCTTGCGGGCCTTGCGGGCAGCGGCGGTGGCTTTCTCGCCGCGGGTCATGCGGCGTTCCTCCTTCGGAGCCGGTTCGGGGAGGGCGGGCTGCTGGGGAGCTTTCCCTCTCTTCGCCGGTTTCTGGCCGCGGCCGCGGGCGTCGGGATTTGTGAATCCGAGGTCATCCTCGCCGGGGCGGTTGGAGCGCTGGTCGACAAGCAGGAAGTCGAGCTGCTTGCGGTCGAGGTTGGCGTTGGCGACGCGGATGCGCACCTTGTCGCCCAGGCGGTAGACGTAGCCGTGGCGGCGTCCGCGGATGAGGAAGTTCTTGTCGTCGAAGTCGTAGTAGTCGTCGGCCATGTCGCGCATCGGTACCAGTCCCTCGCACTTGTTCTCGTCGAGTTCGACATAGATGCCCCATTCGGTCACGCCGGAGATGATGCCGTCGTATTCCTCCGCGATATGGTCAGCCATATATTCGACCTGCTTGTATTTGATCGAGGCGCGCTCGGCGTTGGCTGCGAGCTGTTCCATCTCGGAAGAGTGCTTGCACTCCTCTTCGAGTTTGTCGAGGCTCACGCTGCGACCCCCGTTGAGGTAGCGGTCAAGCAGGCGGTGGACCATCATGTCGGGATAGCGGCGTATCGGGGAAGTGAAATGGGTGTAATAGTCGAATCCGAGACCGTAGTGGCCGATGTTGTCGGTGGTATAGAGGGCCTTCGCCATGGAGCGTATGGCGAGCACCGAGAGGTAGTTTTCCTCCCCTTTGCCCTTTATGTCCTGCAACATCTTGTTGATCGAGCGGTTGATTTCGCGCGGGGTGCCGTTGGTCTTCAGGCGGTAGCCGAACGCGGCGGCGATTTTCGAAAGGTCTTCGAGGCGCTGGGGATCGGGCTGGTCGTGGACGCGGTAGACAAACGCCTTGGGGCGTTTCTTCCCTTCCGCCTTGCCGATTGCGGTGGCGACGGTCTGGTTGGCGAGTAGCATGAACTCCTCGATCAGCTTGTTGGCGTCCTTGGAAACCTTGAAATAAACGCCGACGGGGTGGCCTGTCTCGTCGATGTCAAAGCGTACCTCCTCGCGGTCGAAATCGACAGAGCCGTTTTCAAAACGGCGGGCGCGGAGCTGCTTGGCGAGCTTGTCGAGGGTGAGAATTTCCTCTTTCATATCCCCCTCGCCGGTCTCGATTACCTCCTGTGCCTCCTCGTAGGCGAAGCGGCGGTCGCTCTCGATGACCGTTCGGGCGATGCGGGAGGCTTTCACGTTGGCCTGGTCGTCAAGCTCGAAGATGACGGAGAACGCCAGCTTCTCCTCGTTGGGGCGGAGCGAGCAGATTCCGTTGCAGAGGTGCTCGGGAAGCATCGGAACCACGCGGTCCACGAGGTAGACCGACGTGGCGCGCTTCTGCGCCTCGCGGTCGATAATCGAGTTGGGGGTGACGTAGTGGGTGACGTCGGCGATATGCACTCCGACCTCCCAGTTGCCGTTTTTAAGCCGGCGGATCGAGAGGGCGTCGTCGAAGTCCTTCGCGTCCTTGGGGTCGATGGTGAAGGTCGTTACCTTGCGGAAGTCCTCGCGGCGGGCGATTTCCTCCGGGGTGATTCCGGCATCGATTTTGTCGGCCGCTTTCTCGACGGCCTGGGGATAGCGGTAGGGGAGGCCGTATTCAGCGAGGATGGCGTGGATTTCGGCATTGTTCTCTCCGGTTTTGCCGAGGATGTCGACTACCTCGCCCCGGGGGTTCTTGGCGTCTTCGGGCCAGTCGGTGATACGGACCACGGCCTTGTCACCGTCCGTTCCCCCTTTGAGCTTGTTCTTGGGGATGAAGATGTCGAAGCCCATGAACTTCGAGTCGGTCTTGAGGTATGTTACAGCCTTGTCGACATGGAGGGTACCGATCAGGTTCTGCTCCTTGCGTTCGAGGATTTCTATTACTTCGGCTTCCGGCTCGGCTCCCTTGCGGGCGGCGGCGATTGTCACGCGGACACGGTCGCCGTTGAGAGCGTGGCGCGCGTTGCGTTCGGCCACGAAGATTGTCTCGTTGTCGTCGTCGGTGATGACGCTGTTCTTGCCGTTGGAGCGGCGCACGAAAGTGCCGGTGGCGACGTTGGTGCGCTGCGGCGAGCGGTAGGAACCGGGGGCGTTCTCGATCAGGAAGCCGTCGAACGCCATTTCAGCCAGCATCATGGCCACTTGCTTCTGCGCCGCCGGGGTCTTGGCTCCCACGGCAAAGGATACCTGTTTGTAGTTGAACGAGTTGTTATTCTGCGCCGCGACATACTCGGCTACGCTGTCGCGGAGTTTCTGTACGGCTTGTTTAGCTTTGGCCATATGCTGTCTCTTTAACTTAATTCTTTATATAGGTAACGCTTAACACGGGGAAATGTTAAGCGTCACAGTAAGGTAGGGGGGCTTTACGCGTCGATGTTGGCGTAGTTGGCGTTGGCTTCGATAAATTCGCGGCGGGGCGCTACGTCCTCGCCCATGAGCATGGAGAAGATGCGGTCGGCGGCAGCGGCGTCGGAAATCTGTACCTGCTTCAGCATACGTCCCTCGGGCGACATCGTCGTGTCGCGCAGCTCTTCGGCACTCATTTCGCCGAGACCTTTATAGCGCTGCACGCGGGTCTGGGGTCCGTACTTGTCGATGAATGCCTGGCGCTGCTGCTCGGTCCAGCAATATTCCTCGACCTTTCCGCGGACGCACTTGTAGAGGGGCGGGGTCGCGAGATAAAGGAATCCCTGTTCGATGATGGGGCGCATGCGGCGGAAGAAGAGGGTCATAAGGAGCGTCGCGATGTGCGAGCCGTCGACATCGGCATCGGTCATGATGATAACCTTGTGGTAGGCGAGTTTCGCGAGGTTCGCTTCCTTGGGGTCGTTTTCCGTGCCGATGGTGACGCGGAGAGCGCGGAAGATGTTGGTAATCTGCTCAGACTCGAACACCTTGTGGTCCATAGCCTTCTCGACGTTCAGCACCTTGCCTCGCAGGGGGAGAATCGCCTGGAAGCGGCGGTCGCGGCCGCTCTTGGCGGTACCCCCCGCGGAGTCACCCTCGACGAGGAAAATCTCGCACTCCTCGGCCGTGCGGCTGGAGCAGTCGGCGAGCTTGCCGGGGAGTCCTCCGCCGCTGAGGGGAGATTTGCGCTGTATCTTCACTCGGGCGTTGTAGGCCGCCTGGCGTGCCTGCGCGGCGAGCACTACTTTCTCAACGATGGTCTTCGCTTCCTTGGGATGCTCCTCGAGGTAGTTGCGGAGGGCGTCGCTGACGGCGGCGCTGACGGCTCCGGCGACCTCGGAGTTGCCGAGCTTCGTCTTGGTCTGTCCCTCGAACTGCGGCTCCATCACCTTTACGGAGATGACGGCGGTAAGGCCTTCACGGAAGTCGTCGCCGGCGATTTCAACCTTGCTCTTTTCGAGGAGCTTGTTGTCGTCGGCGTATTTTTTCAGGGTGGTTGTCAGGCCGCGGCGGAAACCGCTGAGGTGGGTGCCCCCCTCGATTGTGTTGATGTTGTTGACGAACGAGTAGACGTTCTCGTTGAAGGAGGTGTTGTAGGTAAGCGCGACCTCCACTGGTATCCCCTGGCGCTCGGTTGTCAGGTGGATAACGTGCTGAATCAGGGGCTCTTTGTTGGAGTCGATATACTGCACGAACTCTTCCAGGCCGTTGGCGGAGTAGAATACCTCGCGGCGGGCATTCCCCTCCTCGTCGCGCTGGCGCAGGTCGGTGAGTGTCAGTGAGATTCCGGCGTTAAGGAAGGCCAGGTCGCGGAGGCGGTTGGCCAGGATGTCGTAGTCGTAGATTGTGGCGGTGAAAATCGACGCGTCGGGCAGGAAGGTGATAGAGGTGCCGTGGTCGTCGCTCTCGCCGATGACGGTCAGCTCGGAGGTGGGCTTGCCGCAGGAGTATTCCTGCATATAGATCTTCCCGCCTCGGCGCACCTCGGCGCGGAGGTAGGTCGAAAGGGCGTTGACGCAGCTTACGCCGACGCCGTGGAGGCCGCCGGAAACCTTATAGGAGCCTTTGTCGAACTTGCCGCCGGCGTGGAGCACTGTCAGCACCACTTCCAGGGCGCTCTTGTGTTCCTTCTCGTGCATGTCGACCGGGATGCCGCGGCCGTTGTCGACAACGGTTATGGAGTTGTCCTCGTTGATGGTTACCTCGATATGGGTGCAGAAGCCGGCAAGGGCCTCGTCGATCGAGTTGTCGACCACCTCGTAGACCAGGTGGTGGAGCCCTTTGGCGCTGATGTCGCCGATATACATCGCCGGGCGCTTGCGCACGGCCTCAAGTCCTTCAAGCACCTGGATGTTGCTGGCGCTGTATTCCTCTTGTTTCTGATTGTTGTCGTCTAAGTCAAATAAGTCGTTTGACATATCTATGCTGTAAGAGTTGCAAGCTTTCCTGTAAGCTTTTTATTGTCGTTCTAATTTCACAACAAAGGTACGCAAAAAACCTGAAACAGACAACTTCCGCAAGGCCAAAATGCCCCTTCGCGGCCTGCGGGAGCCGTTGTTTATCCGCGAATGAGTTTGATGGTCAGAGACGCTGTTATGGCAAGCGCAATAGTGATGGCGAACGCGGTCAGGAGCCGGGTCGATTCCGACTTTATTTTTTTGGAGAGAGCCCTGTCAATCCCGAAAAACACTACCGCGGAGATAAATCCCGTCGCGATTCCGATCCAAGCGCTTGAGTCCATAGTATTTTCTTATTCTTCTAACCTAGTTTTCATACTACAAAGTTAGCGTTTCCTTCCTACATATCCTCATTTTCTACCTACATTATTTTGCTAAAAGAATGGGGGGAGAGTATGTGCGGTACCGAGTTAGTTTTCGGGCGTGAAAACCTGGTCGAGGCCCATGCGGAGGAGAACGCAGACAAAAATCATAACCACATAAGGTATGATTCTGAGGGCTTTGTTGTCGGGGTACCTCCTCTTTATCCAGCGCTCGCCTATGCCCGCACCTATCACATAAATTATCGCGGCGGCGAATATGGTCCAATATCTGCTCATGAAGACTTAAAAAAATCTGATAGTATTTACAATGCGGTTTTTAATACTGCAAAATTAGTAATTTCTGTCTGAAAGGAGGAGTGGCAGCGGGCGGAGTATGAGGCTCATTCTGTAAGGTCTTTCTTGGATTTGGGGGCAACGGCGGTGCCACGGAGGGTGGGGTTTTCTTTCGAGAAGAAACCGCGGGAGGGGTCGGTCGCGATAAGCACGCCGTCGGCGGGGCCGTCGGGGCGGTAAGAGATTAAGTCGCCGTATTCTCCGAGATAGCTCATCCTGCCGGTCGCGGCATCCATCCAGAACGCGTCCTTACGCTTGCCGGAGATTTTCGAGAGGTCGATTTCCATGGGGCGCCCGGTATGGTTGTAGACCAGCAGGTATCCGGGGCCGCGGGTTGCGATCAGGCGGTCGTAGCGCTCGCCGTTTCCGCGGATTACCTCCTGGTCGGCCACGCGGTCGAAGTAGGGGAGGGAGAGCATCAGTTTCTTGAGGTAGCGCATCTGGTTGTACCCCTCGTCGTCGAGGGCCTTGTACCAGGGCTTTTCGATGCCGTCGGCGAAATACGCGCCGCTGTACCCCGGTTTCACGAACTGCATTATCGCGTTGTGGCCGTAGGTATGGCCGCAGCTCCCGGCGAATACCGACCAGTAGGCGTATCGGCGCACGTCCTTGGCTGACCAACGCGGCTCGTTGCCGTCGTGCAGTCCTTGCGGAATATCCTCGTAGCTCGGCTCCCCGTCGAGTACGGGGCGGAGGGGGAGGTATTTACGGGTCGAGTCGACGTACATCCAGGAGTCCTCTTCCGTTCCCTCCTTGATCGGATAATACGCGTTACCCATGCGCTGGTTATAGCGTCGGTGACCGCTCTGGAACATATGGAAGTCGAGCCAGTCGCGGTCGGCGAACCATTGGGCGGAGGTATGGCGCCCGCGGGGATGGAAGGTCATAAGGTGGTTGCGGTCGATTGACTTGATTGTCGAGGCGAGCGCGTCCCATACTTCGGGATGTATGTCCCCCTGAATGTCGCCCCCCATAATCCATATGATGTTCGGCCGGTCCTTGTATCGGTCGGCGAGGAACCGCCCGTAGCCGCGGGCCTGTTCCTCGTTCATCATTCCGGCTTTTACCATTCCGCCCCATATGGCGACCATGCCGATATATATGTTGTTCGCGGCCGCGAGGTCTATGATGTGGTCGAGGTGGTCCCAGTAGCCGTAGACTCCGGGGCGGTCGATGTTGGAAAAGTCGAAACCGTCGGGCATCGACATCTGTCCGTAGGCGTTGAAGGCGGGAATCCCGTTGATTACCTGCACCTGCACAACGTTGTATCCGGCGGCCGCGGCCCGCTTGAGATAGAAGGCGGCTTCGTCGCGGTCGAGGCGCTCGGGAAGGAGCCATCCTGTGTCGCCGAGCCAGAAGAAGGGGGTGCTGTCGGTATGGTAGATGAAGCGGGAGTTTTCAGAAACCGTGAGTTTCCCGTGGTTCCAGGGGCGTTTAGGAGCGGCCTGGACGAATATTATTGACGCGGCCGCGGCCGCCGCAATGAGGAGTGCGCGAAGTTTCATGGCGTATCGGTGAATCATACAGGTTGCGCGAAGATAGCGATTTTCCCCGAAAATATTTGAATATGACCCGGATTCTGCCGAACTTTGGAGGCGCGTTACGCGTTACCCCATATTATGGATAACAAAGAGATAGACCTGCGCCGCGAGGAGGTCACGCGGTATATAACACCCCTGCGCGAAGGGGGCTCGCTGCCGGCCCTCGTCGAGGCTGCCGACGGTTTCCGCTATGTGCTCAAATTCCGAGGGGGCGGCCACGGCTCCAAGGCGCTGATTTCCGAGCTTGTCGGGGGCGAGACCGCCCGCCGGGGAGGTCTGCGGGTGCCGGAACTTGTTTTTCTGGACCTCGACGAGGATTTCGGGCGCACCGAGGGGGACGAGGAGATTCAGGACCTGCTCCAGGCCAGCCGGGGCCTGAACCTCGGGCTGCATTTCCTTAACGGGGCTTACGCCTGGGATGTCGCGGTAAACCGGCCAGACCCGCTGGAAGCGTCGAAAATCGTATGGCTCGACGCGTTTCTGACGAACGTTGACCGCACCAGCCGGAATACGAACATGCTGCTCTGGAACCGGGAGCTATGGCTTATCGACCACGGCTCATCGCTTTACTTCCACCATAACTGGACCGGCTGGGAGAAGGCGGCTGTGTCGCCGTTCGCGTATATCAAGGACCACGCGCTGCTTCCGCATGCCGCGCTGCTGGAGGAGGCTGACGCCCTGATGCGCGGGCGGATTACCCCGGAGTTCATCGACAGCGTTGTCGCGGCGATTCCCGAAGAATGGCTCTCGCAATCCTCGGCCACAGTCGCGCCTGGGGAGCAGCGGGAGGTCTACGCCGCTTTTTTGAAATCACGACTTGAAAATTCCAAGATATTTGTCGACCATGCCGTCAATGCCAGAAAACAGCTCGTCGGATAACCGCCACCTCTACGAGTACGCGGTGGTAAGGTTTGTGCCGGATGTTGAACGCGGGGAGTTCGTCAACATCGGGCTGGTAATGATGTGCAAGCGTCGTCGCTGGCTGAAATGCGCCTTCCATTTCGACGTTTCCCGTATCGCGGCCCTTTTCCCGGAGGCCGATTGCGAGGTGCTTCGGGCGCAGGCGGCATCGTTTCTCGCCGTGGCGGCGGGAGACGGGTCGCCAATCGGCTCGCTTGAGGCGCACGAGCGGTTTCGCTGGCTGACCGCGGTACGCAGCGCATGCCTTGCGACCTCTCGGCCGCATCCGGGGCATACCGCAGACCTTGAAGCAACGTTCGCGGCGCTCCTTGTGCGGCTGGTTCTCTGAGAGATTGCCCAAAAATTTCAGAAATCTCTCAGACGGCTATTTGAGGTTGGGATGGGTGTGAGGGGGTAGGAGGGCGCGGAAGAGTTCGATGACATCGGCTCGCGGTGCGTCTTCCGCGAGGGCGGCGAACACGGTGTCGGCCCCGGAGATTGTCCCGGCGATAAGGGGTGAGTCGAGGGTGTCGATGTCATAGGCCAGGCCGCTGGCGTAACCGTTGCGGGTCTTTACGACTACGAGGTTCCCGGTTATGCTCGCGCTGACTACGGAGCTGTGCTGCAGATGCTGGGTTCCGCTGACATACTGGCGTCCGCGGCGACTTCCTCTGTGGAGCGTGCTGCTCTCCCCGACAATGTACCGGTATTGGCCTTTGTCAGTGGCGATTTTTGTCGCCTTTATGTTTTTCAAGTCGCGCGACAGGGTAGCCTGGGTCACGATATGCCCCCGAATGGCGAGCTGTTTCGACAACTCTTCCTGGGAGCTTATGACCTGGTGGGAGATAATGTCAATAATCTCAGCTAAGCGGGTGTTCCTGTTCTTCATTGGTCTGCGATCGTATTGCCGTTTGCACGGGGGGTTGGACAGACCCCGGCGGAGAGCTTCCGGGGAGATTGATTATCGGTTTTTGCGAAATTAAAAATAATATTCGTAAACACCTAATAAAATCGCAGAAAAATTTGTATAAATGTTTTTATGCGCAAACAATCTGCTTCGAGAGGTGATTAAATATTTATTTTATCGCCGAAGAGCTCGGAGTAAATTTTATCAGTAGCGCCAATATTCTCTTTAATATATTTGCCGGCGGCTTCTCCGGCGTGACGAAGTGTAAGCGCGTTTTCTGTAAGCGCGGCCATCGTTCCGTTAAACTCCGCGGCGCTGCTGATCGAGAATCCTCCGCCGCAGTCAATCAGGTCGGACGCTTCCTTGAACTTCGAGTGCTCGGGACCGAAGATGACCGGCATGTTGTAGACGGCCGCCTCGTTGAGGTTGTGGATTCCGGCTCCGAAGCCGCCGCCGATATAAGCGACATCGGCAAAGCGGTAAAGGGTCGAGAGCTTGCCGAACGAATCGACGATTATGCCGCGGACATTCTTGATATACGGAGGAAACTTGCCGTCGGGGTGGGTCTTGTGGAGCTTGAGCCATTCCGACAGGAGCAGCACGCTCCCGGCGGGGAAGCGGTTGCGGAGCGCTTCGAGGCGCGTCTCGTTGAACTCGTGGGGGGCGATTATGAAGGCCACGTCGGTATGGGCGTTGAGCCAGGGGACGTAGACCTCCTCGTCGGCTTCCCAGGAGGAGCCGGCTATGAAGCGCAGTTTGTGCCCGGAACCGAATCCGGGGAATCCGGCGATGTCTACCGTGGAGCGCATCACGTCGGTGACACGGTCGAAGCGCGTGTCGCCGGCGACTGTCACGTTCTCGATGCCGATAACTTTCAGCAGGCGGCGCGAGCGCTCGTCCTGGACATACAGGTGGTTGAAGCATCGGAGCATGTTGCGGAACATTCCGCCTACGGAGCGGAAGAAGCGCTGGCCGGGGCGGAAGATGGCCGAGATGATATATGTCGGTATTCCTCTGCGCCGCAATTCGTTAAGGTAGTTTCCCCAAAACTCGTACTTTATAAAAATCGCCATGGAGGGTCGGGCGAGGTCGAGGAAATGCTTCACGCGGTGGGGCGTGTCGAACGGGAGGTAGACGACCGCGTCGACATAGGGGTAGTTCTTTCGCACTTCGAAGCCCGATGGGGAGAAGAATGACAGCAGGATCGGCTTCTCGGGATGTTCGCGGCGCAGGCGCTCGATCATCGGGCGACCCTGTTCGAACTCTCCGAGCGACGAGGCGTGGAACCAGACGCAGCCCGGTTTCAGCCCCAGGCGGCGCCGGAGGATGTCGTTGGTACGATGCTGGCCGCGTAGCATCTTGCGTACTTTGGGGCTGCGCAGCGATACCGCCTGGGCTGCCAGGGCGTAGAGCCGTATTCCGGTGTTATAGAGTACGTTCACGGTCGCGGGTTATTCGGCTGGCTGGGGTATTTTCTCGATAGCCAGGCGGATGCGCCCGATAATCTCGTCGCGGCCCATCAGTTCGGCAATCTCGAACATGTGGGGACCCTTGCATTCGCCGACGACGGCGAGGCGGAAGGCGTTCATGACGTTGCCCATGTGGAGGCCGTTGTCGGTAATCCATCCGAGCACCACCTCTTCGGCCTCTTTGGATGCCATGGAGGGGAGGTCGCGGATTATTTCCGTAAGTTTTTCCATAAGGGCCGGAGTCTCGGCTTTCCAGCGCTTGCGGATATCCTTCTCGGCGTATTCGTCGGGGCGGACGAAGAAGAAGCGCGCCTGGTCCCAGAGTTCGGGAAGGAGGTTTACGCGCCCCTTGACCATTTCGAGGGCGGCGGCGATATACTCGTCAGAGAAGTCGGCGGGGTTTACGCCGCGGGCCATCATTATGGGCTTGAAATACTCGGTCAGCTCCGCGCCGGTCTTTGCCATGATGTATTCGTGGTTGAACCACTTGCATTTCTCGAAGGCGAACTTTGCTCCGGCTTTCGAGCAATGGTCGAGGGAGAAGCGGCTGACAAGGTCATCCATCGACATGATTTCGGTGTCGTCGCCGGGATTCCATCCCAGGAGGGCTAGGAAGTTGACAACGGCTTGGGGAAGGTAGCCGGTCTCGCGGTATCCCGAGGAGATGTCGCCGCTCTTGGGGTCGTGCCATTCGAGGGGGAAGACGGGGAAACCGAGGCGGTCGCCGTCGCGCTTCGAGAGCTTTCCTTTGCCGTCGGGCTTGAGCAGCAGCGGCAGGTGGACGAAGGCGGGCATCGTGTCGGCCCATCCGAAGGCCTCGTAGAGGAGGACATGGAGGGGGGCCGAGGGGAGCCATTCCTCGCCGCGGATAACGTGGCTGACCTCCATCAGGTGGTCGTCGACGATGTTCGCGAGGTGGTATGTCGGGAGGTCGTCAGCGCTCTTGTAAAGCACCTTGTCGTCGAGAATCGAGGAGTTGATTGTCACTTTGCCGCGAATCAGGTCGTTGACCTCGACGTCGCGGCCAGGCTCGATCAGGAAGCGGACTACGTACTGCGCTCCGCCGTCAATCAGGCGCTTGACCTCCTCGGCGGGGAGGCTGAGGGAGTTGCGCATCGACAGGCGGGTCGAGGCGTCGTACTGGAAATTTGGCTTCGAGGCGCGTGCCTGCTCCAGCTCTTCGGGGGTGTCGAAGGCGATGTAGGCCTTACCGGCGTCGAGGAGCATCTTGACGTGCTCGCGGTATATGTCGCGGCGCTCGCTCTGCTTGTAAGGGCCGTAGGCTCCACCCTCGCGTACCCCTTCGTCGATTCCGATTCCGAGCCATTTGAGCGACTCGTTGATATAGTCCTCGGCTCCGGGCACGAAGCGGTTGGAGTCGGTGTCCTCGATGCGGAGAATCATGTCGCCGCCGTTCTGGCGGGCGAAGAGGTAGTTATATAGAGCCGTGCGCACTCCTCCGATGTGGAGGGGGCCCGTAGGGGACGGGGCGAAGCGCACTCTTACTTTCCTTTCCATCTGGTGTTGCTGTTCAATTTGGTGTCCGGGAGCGTCCTGCGGCGGCGGGGCGGGGCCGGTTTGGAGTTATAAACGCGAAATTAGTTAAATTTCCTGAATTACGCTAATTCTGCGTGATGTATTTACGCATTGTCGCTGGCTGCGATTACGGCGTGAACCCGCCGGGCCGTTTTTCCGGGCGGGTCAGGAAAATTCCTCGCGGAGGGTCTCGAACCTCGAGGCCGCCGCGGGCCCGAACTTGGCGATGCTTGCCCTGACGCGTTCAATGGGTTTCTCGGCCATGTCGCCCGACTTGGAATAGAATTTGTCGGCGTAGCAGACGAGCCGTTCGAGGAGCGTTTCCGGCATGTAGGAGCGCCCGGCGGGAATGGGCAGGAGGGCGGCTTCATCAGCGGAGAGGCCCGAACCGGTGTGGCGCTCGGCGACGCGGGCGTAGGATTCCGGCGCTCCCTCGCGGCGCAGGAGGTCGGCCCCGGCGTATCCGTGGGCGAGGTAGGGGAGGCAGCCCCGGCACTCGATGCCCGCCGCGTCGGTCAGGCAGATTCCGATGTCGTGGAGCATCGCGGCTGCCTCGATTTCCTCCTCGTTGAGGGGGAGGGAACGGCGGCGGGCGATTTCGAGGGCCTTGTCGGCCACGGAGCGGCAATGGCGCATATAAATATCCCGCAGGCGGGTGCCGGCGGGATAATATTTGTCGATGACGGTCTGGTAGTCGAACCGCATTTCTTTATTCGGAAGTTTAGAGGTCGAGGATTACGTTCCATCCGTGGGTGTCCTCGATTTCGCCGAGACGGATGCCGTTGAGGGTGTCGTAGAGGCGCTGGGTTATCGGGCCTGGCTTGCCGTCCTTGGCGATGACGTATTTGACGCCGGTGTCGAGGTCGTGGATTTCGCCCACGGGGGAGGCGACGGCGGCGGTGCCGCAGGCGGCTGCTTCCTCGAAGTCGGCGATTTCGTCGACCTTGATGTGGCGGCGCTCAACCTCCAGTCCCATGTCGCGGGCGAGCTGCATCAGGGAGTCGTTGGTGATGGAGGGGAGGATGGAGTCTGACGCGGGGGTTATGTACTTGCCGTCCTTGATGGCGTAGAAGTTCGCCGGGCCGCACTCGTCGAGGTAGAGTTTCTCTTTCGGGTCGAGGTAGAGGACGGCGGAGTAGCCGAGGGAGTGGGCTTTCTCGCCGGCCTGGAGGGAGGCTGCGTAGTTACCGCCTACTTTCCAGCGGCCTGTGCCGCGGGGCGCTACGCGGTCGAACTCGCGCATGAGGCAGATGTTGGTGGGCTTGAAGCCGCTCTTGAAGTACGGGCCGACGGGAGTTACGAGGATGATGAAGCAATACTCCGAGGCGGGGCTGACGCCTACCTTCGGGGTCATGCCGATTTCCAGCGGGCGTATGTAGAGCGACGCTCCAGAGCCGTAGGGGGGGATGAAGCGCTCGTTGAGAGTGACTGCCAGGCGTACCATCTCCATGAATTTCTCATCGGTGATGGGCTCCATCATGATGCCTCGGGCGGAATCCTGGATTCGGCGGCAGTTTTCCATCGGGCGGAAGACGCGTACCTTGCCGTCCTTGCCGCGGAAAGCCTTAAGGCCTTCGAAAATTTCCTGCCCGTAATGGAGGGCGGTGGCGGCGATATGGATGTTCAGGGTTTCCGACGAGGAGACCTCGATTTCGCCCCATTTGCCGTCGCGGTAGTAGCAACGCACGTTGTAGTCGGTGGGTACATATCCGAATCCCAGCGACGACCAGTCAATCTCAGCGTTCTTCATCTTGATTTTTATAGTTGGGTTATTACAGCGCAAATATACAAATTTATTTGCCAACGCCGCGTCTTTTGGCGGAAAATTTCTTAAAAAATGCCAAATGGGCGCTTTTCGGCCTCTGCCACGCCCGGCGGGGTTATAATATCAAGGGGAGGATGACGGGGGTCAGCAGGGAGGTGAGCAGTCCGTTGAGGGTCAGGCCGAGGGAGGAGAAGGCGCCGTAGCGCATGCCATAGCGTTCGATCGCGGCGGCGGTGCCGACGGCGTGGGCCGAGGTCCCTACCGAGAGTCCCCCGGCAATCGGGCTGTGGACTCGGCTGAGGCGGAGCATCTGGAACCCCGCCATCCCTCCGAAAATCCCGGTGCAGACCACGACGGCGGCGGTCAGCGAGGGTATCCCTCCTACGGTGGCCGAAATCTCCATTGCAATGGGGGTGGTGACCGCCTTGGGGGCCAGGGATAGCACCACCGCGTCGCTCGCGCCGAGAAACCGTGCCAGCAGTACAACGGAAACGACGCCCGCGACGCATCCGGCAAGCTCGGCCAGCAGCAGGGGAACCATCTGCTTGCGTATGTTCGCAAGCTGCCGGTAGAGGGGCACGCCGAGCGCTACGACGGCCGGTTTCAGCCAGAAGTCGATGTACTCGCCCCCCTCGGCGTATGTGTCGGGGGAGATGCCTCCGGCGTAAAGGAAGCATATCAGTACGAGAATCGTTACGAGGATGGGGTGGAAGACGGCCACTCCGGTGCGCTTCTGTAGCTGCTTCGCTCCGAGGAACACGGCGAACGTCAGCGCGATCAGGAAATACTTATTTTGTAAGAACGACTCCATTGCCTTTGTTGCGTTTTGACATCAGGCGGCGGCAGAGCTGGTGGGTCCACCCCGTGACGGCTATTATTATAAAGGTGCTGACGACCGTCGCCGTGACAATCGCGCCCCATTCCTCTGAGATTATGTCGAAGCAGCGCATGACGCCGACGCCGGCCGGCACGAAGAAGAATCCGAGGTTGCGGACCAGGAAGTCGGCTACCTTGTCGACCCACATCAGGCGCACCCACCGCAGTTTCAGCGCTGCGGCGAGCGCCACCATCCCGATGATGCTCGACGGCACCGGGACCCCGGTGAGCCACACTACCAGCTCCCCGAACGCCAGGAACGCGAATATTACCGCGCATTGAAGAATCATATCAGTTTGTTAAAGAGGTTGGTTATATCAACGTCAGAGGCGGAGTAGGACCTTTCGGCAAGATAGCTTAGGAGACTTTTCATAAGGTCCATTTCCGGGTCTTCCGCAAGTGAATTGAATAGCGACTTGAAGCGGGCATCGCGGCTCGACAATACATTTTTTGTCTGTGTAGTAAATGGCTTGAGCTGGGCGGGAAGATTGAATTTTTCCGGGTTAACCCCAGAACGGGCGGCGCAGTCAAGAATGAACCCGTCGCATGCGGGGCTGATTTTGACAATGAAATGCGGCTTTATCTTATGTCTCAGTAAGCTAAGGTGGCTGCTTGTAGCTACTACGTTGAATTCTGTCGTATAACCTGGCATACGTTTGTCTGCGTCAATGATTCCTACAGCGAAACGGTCTGCAAACTTTGTCTGCATTATACGAGTGACCTGGTTACATCCTTTCTGATGGTTACACATCCCCTGCCCGAATACCAACGTTTCAACCAGATTGGTATCGATGAAACATTCGGGAATGATAAAATCGGCGCGCGTCATCAGTTATCGGTTATGGCTTCAAGATTGAAAAACATATCCATTCCACAGTCATAGGCGTTCTGCATTTCGCTGTCAGAGAGCCGACGGACAATTGTCGCATTATCTTTCATATCCGCCACATATACCGCAAGTTCGTCTCCGGCATCTTCGAGCAGTGAGTTGATTATGTACGGGCTGTGGGTCGTGATGAAGAACTGATTCTCCTCAGAAGCCAGTATGTCGTTTACGATGCTTGCGATATATGGCGGGAAAGTATGTGACTCAGGTTCTTCAAAGCAAATGACCTTGTTTCTGTTGCTCCTGATGGCGGCTTTATAGAATATAAGCCGTTGCAAGGAATCTGCGAGTGACTTGAAGGGGACGAGGAATATGTCGGCTCCGTTCTCCCGCATCGCCTTGATTTGATTGGATGCGGTGTCGAATACCATCTTCAGGCCGTAACCGTGGAATAGTTCGGAAAGTGGGCCTTTCAAATCAGGGAGAGAGGCCACGACTTCCATCAGATTGGAGCCGGAAGGAGGAAGAAGATAACTTAGTCCGGCCCGTTCCGGGTCAAACTGCCGCGGGAAGAAATACGCGAGGATGTCGGGGAAGCTGTTCGGCTCCTTCTTCGAGGTCAGTGTAAGCGACTGTGAGAAATTGTATTTTGACCGGGTTTCTCCGATAGTCGTGTCAATTGCCAGTCCGTTGTTCGCCGCGGCATATAGTTTGAGACTGTTAGTCCCTGCTGAAACTGAAATGTTTCGTCCCGCGGTTATTCCGTTGTGGAAAAGGTCGGGAATGTTTTCGACTCTGACAAGTGATTTTAAAGATTTGTTGTTGGATAAGGCCAGATAAGGCGTGTCGAAAAGGGCGAGCGCCTCAAGGATATTGCTCTTGCCGACATTTGGTCTGCCTATCAGCACGTTAATGCGCCGACATCCATCCAGAACAACGTCGCTGAGCGATTTGAAATTTCGGATTCTTAGCTCCTTGATCATATAATCTTCTCTCTGTGCCATAATGGCGCAAAGTTAGCAAAAAAAATCTGAACATCAATCTTTATGTAATCGGACATCCCTTCCAAGGACTCGTAACCGCCATATTTGAAATCCGTGTCAATCCGTCGCATCTGTGGGGAGCGAAGCGACCATAAAAATCTGTGTGTCAATACATTCTCATCCATTTCCTTCCAGGTGAGGGGAATGGTGATAGGCTGACACACGGATTTTTTTGGCGCGGGGCGCGCCATCCACGGGACTGACGGATTAACACGGATTTTTGTATCGGGGAAGGCGACAGGGGATGAGGAAAAAAACTGTGGGAATCCGTCGCTTCTGTGGGGAGCGAAGCGACCATATGAATCTGTGTGTCAATCATTTCTTATTATGCGACCTCTCCGAGGCCGTTTTCATCCACGACCAGCAAACACCGCACCTTCGCGGCTTCGCCGCTCGATACGGTGCTATAATTACGCCGCGGCTTCGCCGCTAACAAGTGGGATTGGGTGTGGCCGAGGACTTGTTAAGAAAAATAGAAAAAGGCGCTGTGTCAACTACCTTGACGCAGCGCCTGAAAGGGTTTAAGAGAGTCGGGGGAGTGTGTAGTCTGGAAGGGCGGTTACTTGACGGCGACCTTGGCCACGGAGTTGCCGGAGGCTACGACGTAGATGCCGGCGGGGAGGGGCAGGGTCACGGTCGGGGCGGCAGCGGCTTTGACAACGATGCGGCCGTCGGGGGTGGCGACGGTGATGGCGGCGGGTGCGTTATTGACCGTCAGGGAGCCTGTGCCGGTGATTACGCGCCAGGTGTCGTTGGCCGGGGTGAGGGCGATGCCGGACTGAGTGGGGTTGTAGGTGTTGGAGAATTTCGATTCTCCGGCGGAATAGAGCACGCTGACGTTGTAGTCGTGGCTGCCGGTTCCGGCGTTCTCGTCGACAAACTCGTTCTCCTCAACCGGGGCATCGTTGAGTTTCACGCCGTCGCGGTAGACGTTGTAGCCGTTGATTGTGAAGGCCGCGGGGTCTCCGGCGGGGATGAAGGTAACGTCGTCGACCATCAGGACATACTTCGCGTTGGAGCAGTTGCGGATGGCGAAGTGTTTAGCTCCGTCGGGCAGCTCGGCCTCGTAGGGCTGGTACTGGTTGGGAATGTTGGCGAAGAGTGCAACGGAGACGAAGTCTTCGGGTTTGAGAGATCCGGTAGAGTAGAGGATTTCAAAAGTCTCGAGCTCCGACTCTAACATGGAGTAGGAGCGGGCGTTAACCGTGACGGTCTGCGGGCCGCCGAAGAGTTCGGGAGAAATCGCCCAGTCGTCGTTCTGCACGGTACCCTGTCCCTTGATGCCTGAAATCATCGAGGCGAGGAACTTGTTGCCGGAGAGGGTAGCGAAGGAGCCGTTGTTGAAGTCCTCGTGGGTATTGTCGAAAATCCACCAGGACTGTTGCGAATAGTCGGGGATGCCGGGCATTGTCCCTTCTGAGAATCCGGCAATCTGGGCCTTGTCGACATCCACGAGCGTCCAGCCGCCGATGCCGGAGGTTGCCCAGGAATCGTAGCTTTCGAAGTCCTCGAGAATCTCGTACGGCTGGGCCTTGGATGTGTCAGGCTCGCCCCAGGAGAGGGTCACGGTGTTGCCGGCGGCGGAGCCGGTGAGGTCAGCGACAACGGGATAGGAGTTGACGCGGAGGGTGACCTTGGCGGTTTCGGTCGCATTGTTGGTCAGGTCGTCGTCAGTGTCGCAAATGATTTCGGCGCGGTATTCGGTCTCCTCGGGGTCGAGGATTCCGAGGGTCTGGGTGAAGACAACGTGGTCGTACTGGCCTACGGCGAGGGCTGTCGAGCTGTAAGTGTCAGCGATATTGTCGCCGCAGTAGAGGTTCACGGTATAGTCGCCGGAGGTTTCCGAGCCGAAGTTGAGCACGTCAACCTTGATTTCAAACGGTTCGGAGGAGCGGGCCTTTGCGGGGGCTGTCAGAGCGGCTGCCTTGAGGTCGCGGGGGTAGATGTTGGAAATCGCGATACCGTCGAGGAAAAGGTCGGTATTGTTATTGCGCCAGCCGGTGAGCTGCACTCGGACGGTTTTGCCAACGAACTCGTCGAGGCGGCATAGGTGCTTGTTCCAGCCCATCGCGGGAGCGTATTTGCCGAACGAGCGGGTTGTGCCGTCGGTCGCGGTAACGACAACCTCGACCTCGTGGTCAGCGGGGTCGGACCCGGCGATGCTGTAAGTATAGTAGCTGAGGGTCGGCGAGGGTATTTTCGAGAGGTCGATCAGGCCGGTGTGCAGAGTGGCGGCGCCGCCGATGCGTCCCGAGAGGAAGATCATGCCGTTGTCGCCGTCAGCCGACGACACGTCCTCGAAGTCGGTGGTCTGTTGCCAGTAGTTGTTGCCATCATAAACGGTTGACGTCGTGATAGTCGAAGCGCGTCCCTTGGGGAAGGATTCGATGAAGGGAGCGTCGTAAGGCTTGCCCATCGGCACCGGGGTGGCGTTCGTAGCCGTTGCCTCGCCCTGGACTGTCTTCGCGGTCACGGCGTAGGTGTAGAACTGCTGGGTGGGTGCGGCCTCTTCCCCTTCGGCGGGTGCTGTGGGGGCGGGAAGAGTATCCTCGAAAGTCAGGCCCTCGAGGTTGGTTGCCACGGTCTCCCAGGTGCTGGAATAAAGCGCCTGGCGCTTCACGTCATATTTGATGAGAGAAGCCGCGATGGGGAATCCGTCCTTGTCGGTGGTCGGGGCGGTCCAGGAAACGACAGCCCTGTCGTTGGCGCTGTTGGCAGCCGTCACGCTGTTGGCGGGAGCCGGTACATTGATTCCCACAAAGACGGTCGCCGAAACCGGGTCGCCGCTGCCGTCCTCGGTGAAGGCTGCGACGCTATAAGTGTAGAGGCCGTTTACCGCCACATTGTCGGTATAAGTCTGGGGGGAGCCTACGGCGGGGTTGTTGATGGTCTCAATAACATCTTCGCCGCGGGAAATCTCGATTTTCGAGAGGGAGGTAAGCGCCGAGCCGTCCTTGGCCTTGTCGGGGGCGGTGAAGGTGATAACGGCCTTCTTGTCGCCTGTCGGGTCGGGGGTCACGGTGAGGTCGGTGATGGCCGCGGGGGATACCATGGCGACGCCGTTGAGAATCGCGAGGTTGGTGATTCCGAAGCGTTGTCCCGGCTTTCCGCTGGCGTGTAAACCGATGTAGTAATCGCCGGTGGCAGCAACAGATACCTCGGTGTTGAACGTCCAAAGGGAGTTTCCTCCGAGCTGGGGCAGGCCTGTCATCTCCATAAGGGAGGTAGTCATGGCCGCCGGGGTTTTGTCAGCTCCGAGTTTTACCTCGAAGGAGGGGGGAATAGCGGCGAAATTGTATTTGGCCATGGTTAAGGTGACCTTGTAGGTCTTGCCGGCTTCGAAGCGGATTGAGGGGGTGATCAGCCAGTCGTCGTTTTCCGCATCAGCTATGAGGGTCGGCGTTTTCGATACCCAGTCGATAGCCTGGCCGTCAAGCTGCCTGAAAGTGACTGTCGAAGTCTGCGGGGTCCAGGTTGCCTGGTCGTTGTTCGCGTCGAGCACGGTATAGCCGAGCGACGAGAGGTCGGTAGTCTTGAAATCGCAGGTGTAATAGTTCCCCTGTCCGAGCGCTTTGCCCGGAATCAGGAGAGCCGCCGCGATAATCGCGCCGGAAAAACCGGCACCAATGAGTCGCTGTTTCAGCATAATTCGGATGGATTAGTTTATGGATATTGTATTTGTTTTATCAGTGTATCAGGATTTTGACGGGAGTTTTGCCGGGGGCTGAGATGATGTAGACACCCGCCGGGAGGACGGTTCCCATCGGACCTGAGGCCACGGAGCGCCCGGCGATGTCCGTGACAGTCGCGCCAGGTCCGAGCGTTACCGTGGACCCGTTGACGGAGAAGTCGGTGCTGTCGGGCTTAACGAGGCTGACGGCGGAGCTTTTGCCGGTTGTCACCTCCACTACGTTGGAGCGGAGCGAGCGCAGGGAGCCGTTGTCGGCCACGAGCGAATAATAATATGTAGTCGCGGGTTTCAGCCCGGTGACCTGGAGACGCGTCACGTTGCCGGTTGAGCGCTCCTCGTAGCCTTCGGCAAAGGTGTCGCGCAGGGGGCCGAACGGCTCCACGGTAACGTCGTCGAGGGCGAGCGAGCCTTTGGCGGGGCGGTTGAAGCGGATCGCTATGCGGCGCGTGTCGGTGCCGAAAGTGAAATCTTTGACCGCGCCACCTTTTGCCGAAACGACCGGCTCGGCGGCTGTTTCTTTCCATTCATCCCCGTCGAAGGCGAGCACGCTGACGGTTTCTGCCTCGGAAGTCGAGTTGCCGCGGTGCCAGAACGACAGGGCGCGTATGCCGTCGGGATAATCGGCGCTTTCCAGCCGGTCGCCGTCGGCCGAGAGGCGGAGCGACATCGGGGACGCCCCCGCGTAGCTCGCCATACCGTAGGAACCGGAGGCGGTGGTCGACCATCCGGCGGGGAGGTCTTCCGCCCCGGTGTCAAACGTCGCTGTCACGGGGATGCCAGGCTCGTTGACTTTCTCGTAGACATCAATCAGGTAATCTGTCGCGTCGGTCATCGGCTCCCAGGCCGCGGTGAATGAATCCTCGCCTACCTCTGCGGCATCAATAGCCACGGGTGCGAAGTAGTCGAAAGTCGGGTCGAGTGTGCGCAGTGTCGCTGGTTCCGATTCGGCGCTTCCGAAGAAGCCGTCGTCGGCGGAGACGGTGAACGAGTAGTCGGTCGAGGGGGTCAGTCCGTTTATTTTAAGGAAATTGTCGGTTACGGCATCGTAGCGCTCCAAGAGCTCCTGCCCGCCTTCCGCGGAGGGCCCGTATAGGTAGACGGAATAACCTTTCGCTCCCTCAACCACCTGCCAGCGGGCCGTGAAGCCACCGGCGAGAATGTCGGTAGCTCTCAGCGAGGAGGGCGATTCTATGTCGGACGCACCACCGTTGAGGCGGAAGGCGATGGTGCCGTCGCGACGCTCGGATATGTCGGTCAGGGAGATTCCGGTATCGGCTCCCGCCCAGCTTATAAGCGCCGGAGAGGTTGACGCGCCCAGCGCTGTGACCCCGGCCTCACCGGGGAAGCAGTCGCCGCCGCGCGACTTCTCGTCGCGGGTGCCGTCGGCCTCGATAATGTCGACGCGGTTATGCGCGGGGTCGTTGTTGAGTGCGTTGGTACGCCAGATTTCGGAGTCGTAGTCGATATGCCATACGAGCATGCCGTGGCCCGGGATATAGCTGTCCCACCCGGACTGCTGGCGGTTTTCTATAATGAAGAACTCGTTTTCCTTCTCGGTAGGGATGACGTAGGCATCCCCCTGTTCCAGCGGTTTGAGGGCGATGTTGCCCTTCCCTTGTAGCTGTTCCGGCTCGAAATATCCGAGGGCGGAACGTTCCCATGCGGAGTACTGAGGCGGGGTGCAGCAGTCGTTGTTGTAAGGGCCGTAGTCCATTGCCGACCAGGCGCCGGCTGTGAAGGTGCCCTCGGCGTACTTCGTGGAATAAAGGTCGGGGAGACCCATGACGTGGGAGAACTCGTGGATGAACGAGCCGATACCTACCGGGCGGTAACCATAGCCCTGATCGGACAGTTCCCACTCGTTGACACAGGCGTAGCGGTCGAGCTTCACGCCGTCGAAGGTGTAGGAAGTGCCGGGTTCTGCCGAGGTGATTTTCCAGGCGTGTGGCCATACGCTGTCGGCCGGGCCGCCGGATGCTTCGCCTCGTCCGGCGTAAACGACGAACACGTTGTCGATTATCCCGTCGCCGTCGCAGTCATACATGCTGAAATCCACTTCTGGGTTGAGCTGTCGGCATCCTTCGATTGCCATTTTCTGCGGAGCGTTGTCCTGGTCGAAAGCGTCGTTGCCGCCGTAGAACTCGCGGTTTTTCTGCAAAGTCACCGGGCCGTAGACATCGAACGTGGGGCGGAAAATGCCGTTTGAGGAGTGGATGAACCAGTCGCGGGCGCTCCCCGTGGCCCGGTAGTCGGAGAACCCCTCTTGGTTGAGCATGCGGGTAAAATAGTCCAGCGGGTCGGAGAGGTTGAACTTGACGTCCTGGTATTGTGCGAGGATGACGACAGCTCTCTGTTCACCCCGGGCGGGGAAGGTAGTCCCTTCGACCATTCCGGCGACCTTGTTCGGGGCTTTGGCGCGCCTTGCGGCCAGCGCTCCTATCCTCAGCGAGGCTTTCACCGGCGTCCCGGAGGCGCGGATTTCCCCGTCGGGAGCAATGTCGGCTGGTACGAAGGCGTCTCCGTCGCGGGTGAGCAGCGTCCCGTTGTCGGCGTTTACGAAATAATGGAAATTCTCGTCGCCGATCATTCTGACGGCCACAGTCCCTCCTTTGCCGTCAGGGGCGTGGGTGACTGTCCGTTTGGCCGGCATGGCGTTAGCGGCGGCGCATCCGGCCGAAATCGCGGCAGCGAGCAATGGTCTGAGAAAGCACGAGGTATTCATCCGATTTCAATATCCAAAGATTGCGATTCTGGGTGTGATAATCTACAAGTGTGATAGTCTACAAAGGTAGTGTATTGCGCATAAATATCCAAAATATGCCGTGAAAAAACGAATTTTCACGGCATATTTGCGAATAAGACGCCCTAAAGGCGGCTTTTTGTCAGGCGTTGAATTTGTGGCAGGGGAGGCCGAAGGCTTCGGCTACGGCTGGATAGACAACGCGCCCTTCGACGATGTTGAGGCCCTGCTCCAGGGCTTTGTCTTCCAGGCAGGCCTCGCACCATCCCTTGTCGGCGAGCCTGAGGGCGTAGGGGAGGGTGGCGTTGGTCAGCGCGAGGGTCGAAGTGAAAGGTACGGCGCCGGGGATGTTGGCCACGGCGTAGTGGACGATTCCGTCGAGGGTGTATGTCGGGTTTGAATGGGTGGTAGGGGTGGAGGTCTCGAAGCATCCGCCCTGGTCGATCGCGACGTCGACGAGGAGGGTTCCTGGGCGCATGAGTTTCAGCATCTCGCGGGTCACGAGCTTCGGGGCCTTCGCTCCGGGAATCAGAACAGAGCCGATCACGAGGTCGGTCGTCGGGAGTTCCTGCTCGATGTTGTGGCGCGAGGAGAAGAGGGTCTTGACGTTCCGGGGCATCGTTTCGGCAACGTGGCGGAGGGTCGGGAGGGAGATGTCGGTTATTGTCACGTCGGCTCCGAGCCCGGCGGCCATAAGGGCGGCGTTACGCCCCACGACACCCGCGCCGAGAATCAGCACTTTCGCGGGCTTTACCCCGGGAACACCCCCGAGAAGCACTCCGCGGCCACCCTGGGGCTTCTCCAGGAAGCGAGCTCCCTCCTGGACGGACATGCGGCCGGCGACCTCGCTCATCGGCACGAGCAGGGGGAGCGAGCCGTCGGCGAGGCGCACTGTCTCGTAGGCGATGCAGACGGCGCCGGAGCGGAGCATGGCCTCGGTCAGCTCGCGGTCGCATGCGAAGTGGAAGTAGGTGAAGACTACCTGGTCGCGGCGTATCAGGGGATATTCCTGCTTGATGGGTTCCTTTACCTTGATTATCATTTCGGCGATGGCGTAGACCTCTTCGATAGTCGGGAGGATTATCGCTCCTGCGGCTTCGTATTCGGAGTCGGCGAACCCGGAGCCTTCTCCGGCGGTGTGCTGTACGTAGACGGTGTGGCCGTGGGCCACCAGTTCCTTCGCCCCCGCGGGGGTTACTGCCACTCGGTTCTCGTTATTTTTAATCTCTTTGGGAACTCCGATAATCATTGTGGTAAGTGTTAAAAGTTATACAACGCAAATATAACGCGTAAATCGGCTTAATTATTCATTTTATACGGAATATTTTCGTATGTTTTGCAACATAGCTGTTGAACGCTGTTTTTGCGCGGGAGCCGGATTAGCGTTAACTTCGCGGAATAATACAATCGTTTATGGATAATACGACGCATAAGATATACGACCGCCTTCCTGCGTGGCTCTTTTCCGCGCTTGTGGTAGCCGCGATCCTGTGGCTGACGCTGGCGCGGGAGCCGCTGCCGCAAAACTCCCTGCCTCTGATACCCGGCTTCGACAAGCTGGGGCACGCCTGTATGTTCGGAGGGCTGTATTTCGCCCTGTCGTTTGACTTCCGGCTGCATCATCGGAGGCGGGGCAAAAAAAGTTCCCGCCGCGGCGCGGCCCGGAGGGCGTTGCTGCTGGCGGGAATATGCATAGCGTTCGGAGGACTGATCGAGCTGCTTCAGGAATGGACCGGGCTGGGGAGGAGCGCCGACCGGCTCGACTTCGCTGCCGACGCGGCGGGGGTGATCCTCTCGGCGGCTGTCACTCCTTGGGTGCTTCGCCGTTTAGGGCTTGGCGCACCGACTCGATGAGCTCGTCGCCCTGCTTGTCGCGGCTGATGATGGTTCCGTCGGGGCTGAACAGGATTATGCATGGAATCGCGGGGATGCCGTAAAGGTCTGTGGCTACCGACTGGGTGTTGAGAATCTGCGGCCAGGTGAGCTGGTGCTGCTCAATGGCGCGGAGAGTGTTCTGCGGCTCGTCCCATACGGCTACTCCGAGCACCTCAAGTCCCTTGGGGCCGAACTCTTTGAGGATTTCCTTTATGACCTTTGTCTCGCGGATGCAGGGTCCGCACCACGAAGCCCAGAAATCAACTAAGACGTACTTCCCCTTGCCTACGTAGTCGGAAAGGCTCTGGGTCACGGAATCGTTGGTAACGGTGAAGTCGACGAACTTGTGGCCGGGAGTGGTACGCTCTTTTGCCTCGGCGCTCGCGAGGAGTTTCTGTACGCGCCGGTATTTTTTCAGCGAGGGGTGCTTTTCAAGCTCGGCATTCAGCTCGGCGAGCGAGAGCGACCAGGCGTCGCCGCAGAACATCATGTAGCCGACCGGGTTATCCATATTGGCCCTCATTACCGAGTCAGACAGGGCGTTGTAGCGGGCTTCGAGCGCCTCCATTTTAGGCATGGATGCGGAATCCCTGGGGAGCGCCTGGGCTTCCGCCATTATTTTCTGTGCCTCGGCCTGGAAGCGGGTGATTACGTCGTTGAGGGGGGAGGAGGGGGCTTTCTGGCCTCCGAAATCAATTTCGGCGTTCTCCAGGATGAAGGTTCCGCGGCGCTGTCCGTCGACAATCACTCGGGCGGCGACAGGCTCGTCGACCTTCCCGGTAAAGACTGCCTTGCTGTTCTCGACCATGGCGGAATCAATCTTGGAGTTCGTATCATAGTTGACGAGGAAGGCCATCATCTCGTCGTCTTCCTCCGGGAGCCGGACGGCGACGCGGTAGCCCGGCGCGTCGCCTTGCGCGGCGTTTGCCCCGGAGCAAGCCGCGAGCAATGCTGCCGCCCCAATCGTTAAAAATCTCGATTTCATATTGTTAAAACGCTTAAAAATTTTTAAATTCGCGGCAATAGCGGCTTTAAAGCGACTTTTGCCGGTATAATTATCCGACAAAGTAAGCCAAAAAATTGTTATAACAAGGAAAAAATCACATTAAATATTCATAATCGAATGGACCGACAACATCTTATCCCAGCCATTCTTGACAGCATACGTTCAAATTGGGACAATCCCGCTCTCTCCGATTTCGAAGGAATCACCTATAAATATAAGGATGTGGCCCGCCATATCGCGGAGGTGCGTATCCTCTTCCGTTCCCTGGATATAAGGCCGGGCGACCGCGTCGCTATCTGCGCCAAAAATTCCGCGGCGTGGGCCGTGACGTTCCTCGCTGGGCTTTCCTACGGGGCTGTCGTTGTGCCGCTGCTCCACGAGTTTCATCCCGACAGTGTCGAGAAGCTGGTGACCCATTCGGAGGCGCGCGTATTGTTCACTGAGAAGTCTGTCGCCGAGAAGCTGAACCAGGTCAACATGCCGATGCTGGAGGCCGAGATTCTGATGCCGGATTTCGAGGTGGTCTTTTCCCGTAGCGAGAAGCTGACTGAGGTAGCACGGACGCTCGCGAGCCGGTTCGAGGAGCTTTATCCCGGCGGCCTCGACCGCGAGACGGTCAACTGCCATATCCCTGAACCGGGAGAGATGGCGCTCATCAATTATACTTCCGGCTCGACGGGTAACCCGAAGGGGGTTATGCTCAGCTATAAGAACCTGTGGAGCAACGTCCGTTTCGGACTTGAGAAGATAGATTTCCTGCACCCCGGCGACTCGATGCTCAGCATGCTTCCGCTGGCCCATATGTACGGGCTTGTCTTCGAGTTCCTTTTTCCGTTCTGCCGCGGGTGCCATATCACCTTCCTGGGACGAGTCCCGTCGCCGAATGTCGTGCTGAAGGCTTTCGCCGCGACCAGGCCGCAACTCGTGATTACCGTGCCGCTCGTCATAGAGAAAATAGTGCGCACGAAGGTGTTCGCCGTTCTTCGCAAGCCCCTTATGCGGTTGCTGACCTCCATTCCTTTTGTCCGCGGGTTTATCTACAAGAAGATACGCCGGCAGTTACTGGAGGCTTTCGGGGGCAATCTGAAACAGCTTATTCTCGGAGGCGCCGCTCTTTCGCCCGATGTGGAGGACTTCCTGCGCAAAATCGGATTCCCCTTCACCGTAGGGTACGGGATGACCGAGTGTGCCCCGCTGATTACCTACGAATGGTGGGAGACGGCGCGTCCCCGCTCCTGCGGCCGACTTACCGACCGCATGGAGGCCCGCATACTCTCCGACGACCGCTTCAACATCCCCGGCGTGCTATTCGTGAAGGGTGACAACGTCATGATGGGATATTACAAGAATCCCGAGGCCACGGTCGACGCGATGTGTCCCGAAGGCTGGCTGAAAACCGGCGACATTTGCACGATTGACCATGACGGCTACATCTATATCCGCGGCCGCGACAAGAATATGATTCTTACCTCTTCGGGTCAGAATGTCTACCCGGAGGAGGTGGAGACCGTTGTCAACGCCCAGCCGATGGTCGCGGAGTCCGTTGTTGTCGACCGTGACGGGCGAATCGTGGCGCTCGTCCATCCCGACTATGACGCGGCGAAGAAGGCCGGAATGACTCTCCGGGAGGCTGAGGCCGCGGTTATTTCCTCCCTCCCGGCAATCAACCGGCAGCTCCCGGCCTACGCCCGCATCTCAGAAATCGAAATCCGCCCCGAAGAGTTCGAGAAGACCCCGAAACACTCCATCCGCCGTTTCCTGTACAAATAACTGGAGGAATTGTAATTTACCACGCGCGAATATGCTATTTGTCAAAATAAGTAGTATATTCGCGTTGTCATATTAATTTTTACACAATTCTATCAATGAGAAATTTCAGACTTTTCGGGGCGTTCGCGCTCTGCGCGGTTATGATGCCTGCGCTGACTTCGTGCAGCGACGATGACGACAAGGGTGGCGACGGTACGGGCGGTGTCCTCGTAATCGAGGGAGAACGAATCTCCTCGATCAGCGGCGTCCAGTTCGACTACGATTCCAAGGGACGGCTTACCCACCTTTCCGATAATTCGGGAGGGCTTACTATCGACTATTCCCGCGGCAAAATCTATCTCGACGGTCAGGAGGACGGTGAAAACAGCTATAAGATAAAGTTCAACGGGAATGGCTGTATCACCGAGCTACACAACTCCTGGAGCTATACGGAGAGCGAAGGGGGCCACAAGTACCAGTACAAGGGTAGCGGAACTGTAACCTTCTCCTACAACGGCAGCGGCTATCTCGTGAAGTGCAGCAGCAAGTCGACGGAAACCGGCAAAGACCTTACGAGCGGTGTTTCCGGCAAGTACACCGAGAGTTACACCACTAATCTGACCTGGCGCGACGGCGACCTGGTAAACGCTGTCGAGAAAGGGACCGAGATTGAAGGAAACGATAAAGATACCTGGCGCGACGAAACGGAAATCGACTACACATCAACGGTCAACAAGTTCCGCCAGCTTCCGATGGCTGTAAGCTCGGTTCTTAACGACGACACCGTATGGGACATGATCGCGGCCGCCGGCTTGTTCGGCAAGGGGACTAAGCACTTCCCCTCGAGCCTCTGCGAGACCGACGCAGAGGGTTACAGCAACACGATTTCCTGCTCGTACCGTCTGAACTCCGTAGGTGCGATTAGCTCGGAGACAATCTCTTACAACACATATAATTACAGCTACGAGGAGGTTTCCCGCGGCCAGGAAGCGTCGGGGATTGTCAAACTGCCCGACCCCCGCGGTTTCTTTATGAAGCGTGCTTCCCGCAAATGAGCGTGAGCTCCCGGTAAAGTAATTATCAGAGCCTGTACCCGCCCCCGCGCCATTCCCGGCGCGGGGGCGTTTCATTCTTTTTGAGGCGGTTGTGCGTTATTTCGGGATTTTGTAGTAACTTTGCATCTTGAAAAAGAAGAATTAGAAATAAACGCAAGATGCAAAACATCCGCAACATCGCTATCATCGCCCACGTGGACCACGGTAAGACCACGCTGGTCGACAAGATGCTACTGGCCGGAAATCTCTTTCGTGAGAATCAGAATACCGGCGAATTGATTCTCGACAACAACGACCTGGAAAGAGAGAGAGGTATAACGATCCTCTCCAAAAATGTCTCCATCAACTATAAAGACACCAAAATCAACATTATCGACACTCCGGGGCACGCCGATTTCGGCGGCGAGGTGGAGCGAGTGCTCAACATGGCCGACGGCTGCCTGCTGCTCGTCGACGCGTTCGAAGGCCCGATGCCCCAGACGCGCTTCGTGCTCCAGAAGGCGATACAGATGGGGCTGAAGCCGGTTGTCGTGATCAACAAGGTCGACAAGCCAAACTGCCGCCCCGACGAGGTGCAGGAGATGGTCTTCGACCTGATGTTCAACCTCGACGCTACCGAGGAGCAGCTTGATTTCCCGACAATCTACGGCTCGGCCAAGAACGGCTGGATGAGCACCGACTGGAAGAAGCCGACTGAGGACATCATCCCCCTGCTCGACACTATCATAAACCATATTCCCGCCCCGACGACCCTCGAGGGGGACCCGCAGATGCTGATCACGTCGCTCGATTTTTCGAGCTATGTAGGCCGTATCGCCGTGGGGCGCGTCCACCGCGGTACGCTCCGGGAAGGTATGGAAATCGGGCTGTGCAAGAAGGACGGCTCGGTCGTGCGCCAGAAAATCAAGGAACTGCACACCTTCGAGGGTATGGGTCGCAAGCGCGTCAGCGAGGTATCCTCGGGCGACATCTGCGCCCTGGTGGGTATCGAGAATTTCGAAATCGGCGACACGGTCACCTCTCTCGATAATCCCGAACCGCTTCCCCGTATCGCCATCGACGAGCCTACAATGTCGATGACCTTCACCATCAACGACTCCCCATTCTTCGGCCGCGACGGTAAATACGTCACCTCGCGCCATATCCACGACCGCCTCATGCGCGAGCTTGACCGCAACCTGGCGCTCCGCGTCGAGAAGGGTAGCGACGAGGACAAATGGAGCGTCTTCGGCCGCGGCGTGCTCCACCTGTCGGTGCTGATTGAGACGATGCGCCGCGAGGGTTACGAGCTCCAGGTCGGGCAGCCACAGGTTATCGTCAAGACTATCGACGGAGTGAAATGCGAGCCCGTCGAGATGCTGACAATCAACGTCACGGAGGAATACGCGTCGAAGATGATCGATATGGTTACCCGACGCAAGGGTGACCTCGTTTCGATGACCACCCAGGCCGACCGTGTGCATATGGAGTTCGTCATCCCCTCCCGCGGCATTATCGGCCTTCGCAACAATGTGCTGACCGGTTCGGCGGGAGAGGCCATCATGGCCCACCGCTTCCTCGAATACCAGCCCTGGAAGGGTGACATCGAGCGCCGCACCAACGGTTCGCTGATCGCGATGGAGGGTGGGACGGCCTACGCCTACGCCATAGACAAGCTGCAGGACCGCGGCCGCTTCTTCATCTTCCCCCAGGACGAGGTCTATGCCGGCCAGGTAGTGGGCGAGAGCGCCAAAGACAAGGACATCGTAATCAACGTCACGAAGTCGAAGAAGCTCACGAACATGCGCGCCTCCGGCGCCGACGACAAGGCGAAAATCGTTCCCCCCGTGGTTTTCTCCCTGGAGGAGACCCTCGAATACATCAAGGAGGACGAATACGCCGAAATCACCCCCAACCATATCCGTATCCGCAAAATCATCCTCGACGAGCTGGAGCGCAAGCGCGCCAACCGCTCCGAGGGTTAACCAGATAAAAACAGACAGCCACCATGTGCGCAATGAAGCCCTCCATACCCAAAGGCACCCGCGATTTCTCCCCGGCCGAAATGGCCCGGAGAAACTACATATTCGACACCATCCGCTCGGTGTTCCGGCTTTACGGCTATAACCAGATCGAGACCCCGGCGATGGAAAACCTCTCCACCCTCATGGGCAAGTACGGCGAGGAGGGTGACAAGCTCCTGTTCAAAATCCTCAATTCCGGCGACTTCCTCCGCGGGGCCGACCGGGAGCTGATCGAGGCCGGCGACTGCAACCGCCTGGCCGCACAGCTCTGCGAGAAAGGGCTGCGCTACGACCTGACGGTGCCGTTCGCCCGCTACGTCGTCCAGCACCGCAACGAGCTGCAGATGCCTTTCAAGCGCTTCCAGATCCAGCCGGTATGGCGCGCCGACCGCCCGCAGAAGGGGCGCTACCGCGAGTTCTACCAGTGCGACGCCGATGTTGTCGGTTCCGACTCGCTGGTCAACGAAATCGAGCTGCTGCAGATGATCGACGAGGTGTTCCGCCGCCTGAAGATACGCATCATACTCAAACTCAACAACCGCAAGGTCCTCGCCGGAATCGCCGAGCTGATCGGCGCTCCCGACAAGATTGTCGACATCACGGTCGCTATCGACAAAATCGACAAAATCGGTCTCGACAACGTCAACGCCGAACTTGCCGAGCGCGGGCTTTCGCCCGAGCAGATCGCGGCTCTCGGCCCGATTCTCCAGATTTCCGGCACGGTCGGGGAGCGCCTGGCGCGGCTGCGCGAGCTTCTCGCGACGTCGGAAGAGGGTATGCGCGGCGTCGAGGAGCTGCAGACTGTCGTCGACGGTGTCATGGCGCTCGGCCTTGATGCGGAACTTGATCTGGACGTGTCGCTCGCCCGAGGCCTCAACTACTATACCGGGACCATAATCGAGGTGAAGGCCGCCGACGTGGCTATAGGCTCGATAACCGGCGGGGGCCGCTACGACAACCTTACCGGGGTGTTCGGGATGCCGGGCCTTTCGGGTGTCGGAATCTCTTTCGGCGCCGACCGTATCTACGACGTGCTCAACACTCTCGACCTGTATCCCGCCGAGGCCCGAACCGCGACCCGCGTCATGTTCGCCAACTTCGGCGGTAAGGAAGCCGCTGCGGCGATGGGGATGCTCAAAGAGATGCGCGCCGCCGGTATCGCGGCGGAGATTTATCCCGACGCGGCGAAGATGAAGAAGCAGATGGGCTACGCCGACGCGCTCGCTATACCCTTTGTGGCGCTTGTCGGTGAAACGGAGGCTGCCGAGGGTAAGCTCAACCTGAAGAACATGGCTACCGGGGAGCAGCAGCTCCTCACGCCCGCCGAGGCGGTCGCCCTGATTAACAAACAAGCATAGTCCCCTCCTCCTGACAATGAAGAAACTAATTGCCATAATATTGCTGCTTGCCGCCTTCGGGGGCGCGTTGACCGCCCGCGGCGAGTTCCGCTGGGGCCCGACAGCCGGTGTCGCGATCACGAACCTGAAATACAAGCAGACGCTTTTCACCAAGGACCAGTGCGTCGGCCCGCAGGTCGGAGTCATCGGGGAGATGATGTTTCCCGGTATCGGCTTCGGAATCGACCTCGGGGCTATCTACTCGATGGAGGGAGCGAAGCTCCACCTCGGGGAGCAGCCCGTATGGGGCGACTCCTACAACGGCCAGAAGGGCTACGGAACCGTGCGCCTGTATCTCCATAAGATTGACATTCCTATCAATCTGCGCTTCAAGTGGACGCGTATGAACGGCCTTGAGGAGTACTGGGCACCCTATGTTTTCGGCGGCCCGGTGATTTCCCTGCTCGCCGGTCACAGCGATATCAAGGTCATAGACAACCCGTTCGGCTCCATCGGCCTCCAGTGCGGCCTCGGCTTTGAAATCAAGAAGCGGTTCCAGGTCCAGGCATCCTACCTGTGGGGCATGACCTACAGCACCCGTATGGAGAAGCTCGTCGATGTCTCGGGCCAGTCGCGCGTGTGGTCTGTCCGCGTCGCATATCTCTTCTAAGATTTACGGGAGAGCCGGTCAGCCTCTTTCCTAACACGATATGATTATGCTCAAAAACAGAATCTCCTCCTATACGCGCCGTGGCGCGGCGATTGCCGTTGCCGCGGTGTCGCTTGCTTTCCCCGCCGTCTCGCAGAATAACGACGGCCATTATTTCCAGTACCCAGTTCCGCCCGAAAGCCTGGAAACCCTGACGGACCGTACCAATTTCCTGATGGAACATTTCTGGGAACGCTGCAATATGAAATCGGCGTTTTCGTCGCTGCCGAAAATGCGCGAGGCGTTCAACGACTACGTCCAGTTTATGCCTTACGCCGACGCGGCCGTGGTCCACGCCTCGATTGACAACCTGATCAAGCAGGTGCAGAAGAATCCCCGCAACCTGCTCGCCCTCGGCGAGATGGCAGAAGGCGCGCTCTACGGCGACACCGCCCTGGTTGTCTGCGACGAGTGTTATCTGCCGTTCGCCAAGGCCGTGGCTGAGCACAAGAAGATTCCGGCAGCCGACAAGGCCCGCTTCGCATATCAGGCGGCATCGCTTGCCGGCTCGCAGATAGGTATGGAGGCTCCCGATTTCACTTTTACCACGCCGGAAGGGGAGACCAAGACCCTCACCGAGGTGTCGCGGGGGGCATATGTCGTGCTGTTCTTCAACGACCCGGAGTGCGGCGACTGCGAGCTTGCGCGGGTGCGCCTGACTGCTGACATGAACCTGAACGATCTGATTGACGCGGGGCAGATCCGCGTCGTCAGCATACTGCCGGGCGAACCTACCGACGAATGGAAGGAACGGGCGAAATCTTACAGCACTAAATGGATTGTAGGCGCGTCGCCGAATGTCGACGAGATTTACGATATGCGCGTGTCGCCGGTAATCTACTATCTCGACAACAAGCGCAAGATTCTCTCCAAGTCGCTTGACACCGACGGCCTGAAGGAGGGTTTCCGCGTCGTTAACGAAAAGCTCAAGGCCCGCGGCAAATGAAAATCGCGATGCTTATTTCGGGCGGAGTCGACAGCGCTGTCGCCGCCTACCGGCTGATGGAGCAGGGCCACGACCTGAATCTGTTCTATATCCGGATAGGAATGGATGACGACGAGGGGGACTGTTCCGCCGAGGAGGATATAGAGATGTGCCGCTTTATCGCTAAGCGGTACAACCTGCCTTTCGACGTCGTGACGCTCCACCAGGAGTATTGGGACAACGTGATGGAGTACGCTCTGCGTACTGTCCGCGAGGGGCTGACGCCGAACCCCGACATCATGTGCAACAAAATGATCAAGTTTGGGTTCTTCGAACAGCGCTGGGGCCGTGAGTTCGACCTTACCGCGACCGGCCATTACGCGTCGACTGTCGAAAGGGACGGTAAGAAATATCTCGCGACCGCTGTCGACCCGGTAAAGGACCAGACCGACTTCCTGGCCCGTATATCTTATGAGCAGCTCCTCCATCTGACTTTCCCCCTGGGGGACATCCCCAAGAGCCGCGTGCGCGAAATCGCGATTGAGACTCGTATGCCGAACGCTTACCGCAAGGATTCGCAGGGTATCTGTTTCCTCGGGAAAATCAACTACAATGACTTTATCCGCCGTCATCTCGGCGAGCGTCCCGGCCCGATTATCGAAATCGAGACCGGCAAGAAGCTCGGCGAGCACCGCGGCTACTGGTTTCATACGATCGGACAGCGTAAGGGGCTGGGCCTCAGCGGCGGCCCGTGGTTCGTGGTCAAGAAGAACGTGCGCGACAATGCCATATATGTTTCCCGCGGCTACGACACGGAGAAGCAGTATGGGCGCCTTCTGCATATCCAGGAGACTAAGTTCATCACCGAGGACCCCTGGGGTGCGGACTGCGACGGCGTAGAAATCTCCTTCAAGAATCGCCATACCCCCGACTTCACCAGCGCGCGCCTGACTCGCCTCGACGAGGGGGAATACGTAATCGAGTCGGCCGACAAGATTCAGGGAATCGCCCCCGGCCAGTTCGCCGTAATCTACGACCCGACCCGCACCCTCTGCCTCGGCTCCGGCATCATAACCGGCCGCCCCATACGATAACCAAACTACTCTTATAGTCTTATGAAAAACAAACTTAGGATGCTTCTCTCCAGCGTCGTAATGCTGTTCGTCGGATTCACAGCTTTTGCGCAGGTGATTCCAGACGGACTTTACTATATCTTTTCGGAAGTCAACGGCAACTATGTCATAGACGACAACGGCAGCAACGTCTATAACGGTAACAACATCCATATCTGGAAGTTAAACAAGACGAAGGCGCAGCAGTGGAAGGTCGAGAACCGCAACGGGGGAATAGTGATCAGGAGCGCCATCAACAACAATTTCGTCATAGACGATAACGGGAGCAACGTCTACAACGGCAACAATATCCACCTATGGGAGTACAACGGGACCAATGCCCAGCTATGGTATCCTCAGAAAGTGAGCGGCCAATGCGATTTATATATCCTCCGTAGCGCCCTGAACCGGAATTTCGTCATCGACCTGAACAACAGCAACGCGTCTGACGGCAACAACATCCATCTTTGGGAGTACAACGGCACCAAGGCCCAGCAGTGGGTCTTCCTCCGCGTCGGGGAGGTCGAGGTTAACGATATTATCTTTGAAACGCTGTTCGGTCTCTGACACATATTCGATGCGGCGTGGTCCGGTCTGTCACTATCCCTTCTCGGAAATAGTTCGGAATATCAGCATCCTCTATTCATTTCCGGCAAAGATTATCCTGGGGCAATATGAGGATAATCGTATGGGAATTATATCCTGTGGGGTAGGATTTGCGATTTTATTCCCTGGAAGGTAGGATTAGGGAGTTTGTTCCCTGGAGGGAAGAAAATCGTATTGTCGCATACGGGCGGTTAATAATTGTCGGTTTTTGGCGGGAGGGGTTATAATAAATTGGGGGTTAGGGACGTTAAAAAGGTATGAGTTTTGATGAGAATAACAGAAACGACGACGGGCGCGTGCGTTTGCGCGTGCTCGGAATATCATACAGCCAGATTCAGAGCGGGGCTTACGCGCTGATACTGGCACAGGCCGACGGGCCGTACCGTATCCCCGTGGTGGTCGGGGCTGCCGAGGCGCAGTCGATTGCCATCAAGATGGAGGGAATCGTTCCGCCGCGGCCTATGACCCACGACCTTTTTGCTTCTTTGGCGCAAGCCTACGGGGTAGTGCTCCGCGACGTGTTCATCCATAAGTTCGAGGACGGGATTTTCTCGTCGGAACTGACGTTTGTCGACGGCCAGGGGCGCGAGGTGGTGCTTGACGCCCGCACCTCCGATGCCATCGCGATCGCTATGCGAACTAAGGCGCCGATTTACACTACCCGTGAAATCCTCGCCGAGACCGGGTTCCTGATGGAGGTAAAGGAGGCGGACACCGCCGACCTCCCTTCCGACAGCGAGATTGCCGAGGTTATGGCCCCGAAGCTGGAAAACCTCGCGATAGAGGAGCTTGAACGCACCCTCGCACGCCATATCGAGCTGGAAGAGTACGAGGAGGCGGCGAAAGTACAGGCGATAATAAACGCCAAAAAAAGCGGCCAGGCCTGACCTGTCACCATTTACAGCCCCGAAGTGCTAACTTTTGGGGCTTATTATTTTTACCAACGCCAAGAAAAACGTAAATTTGCGGTTGGAACAGACCGATACGCGCTCCGGCTTGGCAGGCGCGAGTAGCTTTTCCGCCACAGAAAGAACCTAACAACAGAACGCAGATATGAATACATTGAAGCCGCGTCTCGCGGTGCTGAACTTCCTCGAGTTTGCCGTTTGGGGGGCGTATCTTACCTCGCTGGGCAATTTCCTTTTCAAGAACGGCCTCGGCGACCAAATAGGATGGTTCTACGCCATGCAGGGAATCGTCTCGCTCTTCATGCCCTCGATTGTAGGCATCGTGGCCGACCGCTGGATTCAGGCGCAGCGCATGCTCAGTATCTGCCATCTGCTCGCCGGAGCCTTCATGGCGCTCGCGGGGCTGTATTGCGCGCTGACCCCCGAAGTGTCTTTCGGGCCGCTGTTCGCTCTATATTCTGTGTCCGTGGCATTCTTCATGCCTACAATCGGATTGAACAATTCCGTTGCGTTCAACGCCCTGACAAAGGCCGGGATGGATACGGTCAAGGATTTCCCTCCGATCCGTATCTTCGGCACGATCGGCTTTATCTGCGCGATGCTTCTGGTAAACTTCGCCGGCCCGGCTGACGCCAAGTTCCAGACCACTTATATGCAGCTCTTCGTTTCAGCGGCCCTGAGCTTCATCATGGTATTTTATGCGCTGACAATGCCGAAATGTCCGACAAGCAACGCTCCGCAGACCGGCAACTGGGTCGACAAGATGGGACTCCGCGCGTTCACGCTCTTCAAAAAGAAGAAAATGGCGGTCTTCTTTATTTTCAGCATGATGCTCGGCGTATCGCTGCAAATCACAAACGGCTACGCCAATCCGTATATCACTTTCTTCGAGCACCTTCCCGAGTTTGCCAACGCCTGGGCGGCACAGAACGCCAACGCCCTGATTTCCCTGTCGCAAATCAGCGAAACCTGCTGCATACTCCTGATTCCTTTCTGCCTGAAGCGTTTCGGAATAAAGGGCGTGATGCTGATGTCGATGTTCGCCTGGGTGCTCCGTTTCGGCCTCTTCGGTCTGGGCGACCCCGACGGCCGGCTCTGGATGTTCGTTCTTAGCTGCATTGTCTACGGTATAGCGTTTGACTTCTTCAACGTCAGCGGCGGCCTGTATGTCGATAAGGAAACTTCCCCCGAAATCCGCAGCTCCGCCCAGGGCCTGTTTATGATTATGACCAACGGCCTCGGAGCCACGATCGGCACCCTCGCCGCTATGGCTATTGTAAACAGCAACGTTGTCGCGACAGCGCCCCTCGCCGAGCAGCTTGAGGGATGGCGCGACTCTTGGATGGTGTTCGCCGGTTACGCCCTCGTTGTGGCGGTTCTTTTTTGGATTGTTTTCCGCGACAAGAAGGAGCCGGTGTCAAAGAATGAAATCGAGACCGCCGAGGGGACTGAGTCTCCCGCCGACGGCTTTGTAAACTAATTCAAACGCAAGACGTTTTATTTCCGTGATTCAGTTTTTTGCCCCCGACATACTGAGTGATTCGCGGCTTCCCGACCAGGAGGCCGCCCATTGCGTGAAGGTGCTTCGCCACGTCCCGGGCGACGAGGTCACGGTGGTCGACGGCAAGGGGACGCGCTACCGCTGCCGCCTTACCGAGGCGACCAACAAGCGCGCCGAGGTCGAGATTATCGACCGGGAGGAGGTCCCTCCATACTGGGAGGCCGGAATCACGATCGCGGTGGCCCCGACAAAGCATCTCGACCGAATGGAGTGGCTTGTAGAGAAACTGACCGAGGTCGGTTTCGACCGCTTTATCCCGCTGCTCTGCCGCTTCTCCGAGCGGAAGGAGCTGAAAACCGAGAGGCTGGAGAAAATCGCCGTCTCGGCGATGAAGCAGAGCCTGAAGGCCGCGGTGCCTGAAATAACGCCGATGACTCCTTTCAAGAAATTCATTGCCGACACCTCGGGCATCCCGCAGCGCTTCATAGCACATTGCGCCCCCGACCAGCCGCGCCGCCTTCTCAGCCGCGAGTACGATCCCTCAAGGGAGGCCGTCGTGCTTATCGGGCCGGAAGGGGATTTCTCTCCCGAGGAAATCGCGATGGCTCTTGAAGCCGGGTTTGTCCCGGTCAGTCTCGGCGACGCGAGGCTGCGCACCGAGACAGCCGCCCTTACCGCTTGCCAGACATTCCACACCGTCGGCGAGCTGCGCGACCGGCTCTCCTAAGCAAACAAAGAATAACATCACATCAGACCTATATAAATGGAATTTGACCTTCAAAAATATCTCTACGATACACCCAACGGAAATTTCTTCCTGTTGGCCGGCCCATGCGTGATTGAGGGGGAGGAGATGGCACTCGACATCGCGGCCAAAGTAAAGGCCGTGACCGACAGGCTCGGTATCCCCTATGTTTTCAAGGGAAGCTACCGCAAGGCCAACCGCTCGCGGCTCGACTCCTTCACGGGCATCGGCGACCTCGAGGCCCTCGCCATTCTGAAAAAGGTACGGGAGACTGTCGGGGTTCCTGTCGTCACCGACATACATACCGCCGACGAGGCCAGGCTTGCCGCCGAGTTTGTCGACATGCTCCAGATTCCGGCGTTTCTCTGCCGCCAGACCGACCTGCTGGTGGCCGCTGCGAAAACCGGGAAGATGGTAAATATAAAGAAAGGGCAGTTCCTCTCGCCTGCCGCGATGAAGTACGCGGTCCAAAAGGTACGCGATGCCGGGAATCCGAATGTTGCGGTAACCGAGCGCGGCACCACTTTCGGCTACCAGGACCTGATTGTCGATTACCGCGGTATTCCCGAGATGAGGCAGAACGGGTGCCCCGTCATCCTTGACGTGACCCATTCGTTACAGCAGCCGAATCAGACGGAAGGGGTTACCGGCGGACGCCCTGACATGATCGAGACTGTCGCCCGCGCGGGAATCGCCGTCGGGTGCGACGGCATCTTCATAGAGACCCATCAGAACCCGGCGGTCGCCAAGAGCGACGGCGCGAACATGCTTCGCCTTGATCTTCTACCTTCTCTTCTGGAACGGCTCACCACGCTGAGAATGGCCGTTAATTCCTTTAATGCCGATTGCTAATGATGAACGTACGCAGCTATTTCGCCGCCGCCCTGCTTGCCGCCGCGGCGGTATTTCCAGCGGCCGCCCAGCAGGGGCTTGACAATCCGATGACCCGCGCCATGATGGAGGTCTACAACCAGGAGCTGGCGGCTAATCCGCAGTCCTACGAGGTCTACTTCCGCCGTGCCAACGAATATTACAAGTTCAACCAGTACCTCCGCGCCCTTTCGGATGTCGACAACGCTATAAAGTACGCTCCCGCTACGGACGCCGAATTCCTCTTCGAGGCCACGTTTCTCCGCGCGGAGATTTACCAGATGCTCGACAAACACCAGGAGGCGCTTGCCGATTTCACCGAGGCGCTGAAGCTCGACCCGTCGTCGTTCCTGGCGCTTTACCAGAAAGCAAATTCCGAATATGAGCTCGGACGCTATGCCGATGCGAAGGGTGACTACAACCGTATGCGCGCTATCAACCCCCGAAGCGCCGAAGCCCTGACGGGGCTCGCCCGCGTGGCGGTCAAGGAGAACAATCTTGGTCTGGCCCAGCAGTATATGGACGACGCGGTCAAGATGATGCCCTCCGACAGCGACATTTTCGTGCGCCGTGCCTCCGTAAGGCGTATGCTCGGCGACAACACCGGTGCGGTCGGGGATCTGATTATGGCGATTTCGATTGACTCCAATTCCCGCGCGATACAGGAACTGGCCAATATCGGCAATGCCGACTATCCGGCGGTGATTACCGGACTCAGCGGGGCCATAAGCCAGGCCCCCGACCAGCCGATGCTCTACTACCTGCGCGGATTTATCGCCCAGGCCCACGCCCACTATCTCTCGGCAATCGACGACTACCGCAAGCTGGTCGACAACAATATGTATAACTACGCCGGAATCTACGGAGCGCTCGGCGAATGTTATTTCCAGCTTTGCGACTACGACCGCGCCCTGGAATTTGTGAACCAGGCGATAGGTATGGACCCCGCCAATCCCGAGTACAATACGACGCTCGCGGGAATCCGCTGCGCCATGGGTGATTACCGCGCCGCGCTGAAGGCTGTTGACTTCGCCCTGAGCGACGCACCGGCCGACCGTTCTGCCCTGGCTGAAAAGGGTAGGGTGCTTTACTCCCTCGAGCGCTACGACGAGGCTTCCGGCATCTTCGGGGAGCTGATTATGGATAACCCGGAGGACGCGATGAGCTATATGCTCCAGGCCTGGGTGGTAAACGACGGCCTGAAACAGCCCCGCAACGCCGCGCCGATATACAAGAGACTCCTTGAATCGTCGGCTGCCGAGGCTGTCAACGCTTCCGGCGAGCATTTTACTTCCCCTTCGACCCTCCGCGGTTTCGCCCTGCTGTTCACGGGTGATACCGAGGGTGCGCTTCGCTGGGCCGACGACCTTCTCCGCGACAACAACGATTCAGACGGTTCGCTGAACTACCTTGCCGCCTGCCTGTACGCCCAGGCCGGAGACAAGGAGAAGGCGCTCGCGTGTGTCGACCGTGCCCTGGGTCGCGGTTACGCGAGCCTCTACAACTGGAAGGTAAACGACTCGGCGAGGGTCAACGTGGGTCCCCTTCGCGGGGATGCCCGATTCGACCGTGCGCTCGAGTCGTACTCTTACCTCTTTAAGTAATCAGGAGTGGCAGATGAAGCAGAGAGTCCTGATAGTAAACAAGTTCTATTATCCGCGCGGAGGCGACTGCGTCTGCACCCTTAATCTGGAGCGGCTTCTCGCCGACCGGGGGCACGACGTGGCTGTCTACTCTATGCGGTACCCTGAGAATCTCCCCTCCAGGTGGAGCGGCTATTTCGCCTCCCCGGTTGATTTCAGCGGTTCCGCGAAGGAGAAGCTGCGTGCCGCGGCCAGGACAATGGGGTGGGGGGGCATACGCTCCTCGTTTGCCGGGATACTTGCCGATTTCAAGCCCGACGTAGTTCATCTGCAGAATATCCACAGCTACTTGTCGCCGCGGCTTGCCGTTATGGCCCGCCAGGCCGGGGCACGGGTCGTATGGACCCTCCATGACTTCAAGCCGGTATGCCCCTCCTACGGCTGTCTGCGCGACGGGAAACCTTGCGAGGAATGTTTTGACTCAAAGACCGCCGTGTTGCGCCATCGTTGCATGAAGGGCTCGCTCGCGGGGAGCATTGTAGCGTGGCTGGAGGCAATGCGCTGGAACAGGCGCGAACTTGAAAGGAATGTCGATGTGTTCATCTGCCCCAGCGAGTTCATGCGCCGCAAGATGGAAAAGGCCGGTTTTGACCCCGCAAAGCTGCGCGTCAACTGCAACTTTGTCGGTTTCGACAAGATGGAGCGGTTCAAGACGCTGGAGGCTCCCGACCGCTCCTCACGTGGGGTGTATTACTGCTATGTCGGACGGCTGTCGGAAGAAAAGGGGGTTGAATCGTTGCTCGAGGGCGCCTCGAAATTCCCGGCAGTATTGAAAATTGCCGGAGACGGTCCGCTGCTCGAATCTCTCTCCGGCCGTTATTCCGACAACAATAACATCGAGTTCCTCGGACGCCGGAACCCCGACGAAGTTGTTAATCTGCTTCGCGGCGCCCGTTTTTCCGTGATGCCGTCGATATGCTACGAGAATAATCCCCTCGGAGTTATCGAATCGCTCTGCGCCGGGACTCCGGTTGTCGGAGCTGAAATCGGCGGAATCCCGGAACTTATCGTACCGGGAAAAACCGGACTAACCTTTGAAAGCGGCAACGTTGACGCTCTCTTAAAGGCCCTCGATGCCGCTTACAAGGCAGACTGGGACTACGGGGCGATTCGCGGCGACGCTCTTGACCGCTTTTCGGCAGACCGTCATTACCGTGAGCTGCTTGACATATATAATACACACACCGGCCCCTCCCGTCGTCGCTGACGGCCCGGGCTAATTCTACCTTTGGAATCCAAATGAACGCTATAACGCCAACCGACGCTTCTATCATCCTGACCTACCGCTGCCCGATGCGGTGCAAGATGTGCAACATATGGCAGAACCCTACCGATAAGAAGGAGGAAATCAAGGCCGCCGACCTGAAATCGCTCCCGCGCCTGAAATTCATCAACCTTACCGGCGGAGAGCCCTTCGTGCGAGAAGACCTTCCCGAGATTGTCGAGGAGTGCTTCCGGCATACCGACCGTATCGTCATATCTACTTCCGGCTGGTTTGAGGACCGCGTGATCGCTCTCGCGAAGCGTTTCCCGAATATAGGGATACGCATCTCGATCGAGGGGTTGAGCGGCAAGAACGACGAGCTTCGCGGCCGCGAGGGGGGATTTGACAAGGGCCTCCGCACGCTGCTGATGCTTAAAGATATGGGAGTCAAGGACATCGGCTTCGGATGCACTGTTTCTAACAACAATTCAAAGGATATGCTGGCGCTTTACCAGCTTTCCAAATCGCTCGGAATGGAGTTCGCGACAGCGGCGTTCCATAATTCCTACTACTTCCACAAGGACGATAACGTTATCACGAACCGCGAGGAGGTATGCCGCGACTTCGAGCAGCTTATCGAGTGGCAATTGCAGGAAAAACATCCGAAATCGTGGTTCCGGGCCTTCTTCAATATGGGGCTGATCAACTATATCGAAGGTGGGCGGCGCATGCTCCCCTGCGAGGCTGGTTCGGCCAATTTCTTTATCGACCCGTGGGGCGAGGTGTTCCCCTGCAACGGCCTGGAGGAGAAATACTGGAAGGAGTCCATGGGGAATATCCACGAGGCTGACTTTATGACCATATGGAACTCCGAGCAGGCGGCGAAAGTGCGCGAGAAGGTGCGCCGATGCCCTAAAAACTGCTGGATGGTCGGAACCGCCTCGCCGGTGATGCACAAGTACATAAAGCACCCAGCCAAGTGGGCGCTTACCAATAAGATACGCTCCATGCGCGGCCTGAAGCCGTGTCTCGACAAGACCTGGTACGACGTAGGGCAGGATCCCTCGCAGGGAGACCTTCGGGAAAAATTCTGACCAGTAACGCCATACTTTCGAGCTTTCACCTAACTAATCACGCGCCATGAAAATCGTAGTCACAGGAACGAGGGGAATCCCCGCCATCCAGGGGGGAGTGGAGACCCATTGCGAGCAGCTTTACCCCCGGATAGCGGCGATGGGGCACGATGTGACTGTGATTCGACGCACCCCCTACATTACTCCTCAAAACAGGCTTTCCGAGTTCAAGGGGGTAAGGCTGGTTGATGTTTATGCTCCGAGAAAGAAAAGTGTAGAGGCTATCGTCCATACCTTTCTGGCCGTAATCAAGGCCAGGAGACTTAATCCGGACGTGCTCCATATCCACGCCATCGGCCCCTCGCTGATGGTGCCGTTTGCCCGTTTGCTCGGTATGAAAGTCGTGACCACGAACCACGGACCCGACTATGACCGCCAGAAATGGGGGAAGCTCGCCCGCACGGCTTTAAGGCTCGGAGAACGCTTAGGCACCCGGTTCTCTAACAAGGTAATCGTGATTTCCAACGTTATAGCCGGGATTCTACGCGACAATTACGGACGCTCCGATACCGAGCTGATTTTCAACGGAGTTGAAAAGCCTGTCAAATCTGCCGGACGCGAGTATCTGCGAGAATGGGGGATAGAGGGGCGGCCATATATCGTAGCTCTTGGAAGGTTCGTAAAGGAGAAGGGGTTCCATGACCTGATTGAGGCGTATGCGGCTTCCGGCCTCCGGGAGCGGTGCGCGCTGGTAATCGCGGGGGACTCCGACCATCCCGATGAGTATTCGGAAGCGCTTAAGCGCCAGGCCCGCGATGCGGGAGTGGTGCTTACCGGCTTCATACGCGGGGAGCGGTTGAACCAGCTTATGAGCAACGCGTCGCTCTTCGTTCTTCCGTCATACCACGAGGGTCTTCCGATTGCTCTTCTTGAGGCTATGAGTTATGACCTTGATGTCGTCGTGAGCGACATTCCGGCCAACAGAATACCCGAATTGGAGGAAGACGACTTCTTCCCGGCAGGGGATGTAGCCTCATTGGCTACACTTTTAGAGAAAAAAAATGTAGCGCATCGCGCCACACGGACGTATAATCTCGCTAATTACGATTGGGACGAAATCGCGGCTCGGACGGTTGACGTTTACCGCGAAGTTTGCCGTTCCAAATGATTTTTTTTGCAGAATAGGCCTAATAAATGAATTTTTGTGTCCTGTTTTTCGGTTTTATGGTAATATGATTTATTGTCTGATACGTATTTTAGTTCAAAAAAAATGCGCAGATACAAAAATAATCGCTAACTTTGCACCCTAAAACGGAAAACTTCAAAAATTTATGAAGATTGACGCTCTAAATCTTGATATGATTTTCGAGACGAGCTGGGAAGTTTGTAACAAAATCGGCGGTATTTACACCGTTTTGTCAACAAAGGCCCTTACCCTGCAAAATCTCTATAAGGACAAGACCATATTCATCGGACCCGATGTATGGACCGAAGAGAATCCTTCACCCTATTTTTCAGAAGTGCCCTCGCTGCTGCGCCCCTGGCGCGACAAGGCCGAACTCCCCGAAGGGATTTCCGTGCGAATCGGACGGTGGAACATCCCCGGCAAGCCCATCGTGGTGCTTGTGAAGTTCGACGCCATGTACAAAGTCAAAGACTATTATTATGGTGAGATGTGGGAGCGCTATGGCGTTGACTCGCTGCACGCTTACGGCGACTACGACGAGGCTTGCGCCTTCTCCCTGGCCGCCGGCATGGTAATCGAGAGCATTTGTAACTACAAGCGTACCCGCCATAAAAACATCGTGGCCCATTTCGACGAATGGACAACAGGCATGGGGCTGTTATATGTCAACTGGAAGCTCCCTAAGGTAGGTACGATTTTCACAACCCACGCAACTTCGATAGGCCGCAGCATCTGCGGCAACGGCAAGCCTCTGTATGATTATCTGAAGGGGTATAACGGCGACCAGATGGCCCAGGAGCTTAACATGCAGTCGAAACACTCGCTCGAAAAGGCTGCCGCCCATTACGCCGACTGCTTCACGACCGTTTCCGACGTTACCGCGGCTGAATGCGAGCAGTTGCTCGACAAGCGCCCCGACATTGTAACCCCTAACGGCTTCCAGCCCGACGCGCTGCTGACCAAGGCCCGCATGCGTAAGGCCCGCGAGGTCGCCCGCGAGGCGATGCTCAACGTCGGCTCCGCGATGATTGGCCGCAAGCTCCCGGCTGACACATTCATCGCCGCTACTTCGGGCCGCTGCGAATACCGTAACAAGGGCATCGACGTGTTCCTTGACGCGGCCAAACGTCTCGAGCAGGACGGAGTCGCGAAGCAGATGCTGCTTTACGTACTCGTTCCGGCCTGGTCGAAGGAGGCTCGCCAGGATGTCAAGGACGCTGTCGCCGCGGGCACGAATCCCGGCGTTGCCGATCCAGCGATCACCCACACGCTCAACAATCCGGACTCAGACCAGATTATCAACCGTATCCACCAGCTCGGCTTTTCATCCGACCGAGGCTCGAACGTACAGGTGATTTACGTGCCCTGCTACCTTAACGGTGACGACGGCATCTTCAACATGCAGTATTACGATATGCTTGCCGGGATGGACGCGACGGCGTTCCCCTCGTACTACGAGCCCTGGGGTTACACCCCCCTGGAGAGCGTGGCCTACGGCGTTCCGACGGTGACGACCTCCCTTTCCGGCTTCGGCCAGTGGGTGCTTTCAACCTCGTCGAGCGATTTCGAGCAGAGCGGCGTGGTTGTCATCCCGCGTTCCGACTCCGACTACCATTCGGTTGTCGAGAAACTCGCGTCGTCGCTCCGCCGTCTCGCCGATGCCGATGCCGACTCCCGCGACAAGATTTCCAAAGCGGCTCGCTCGACAGCCGACAAGGCGCTCTGGGATTACTTCATCGTCTACTATGTCGAGGCTTTCAAGAAGGCCTTGGCCGCTGCGGACGCGCGCGAATGAGATTTGCGATACACAATTATATATAAAGATTAAATTTCCTACTTACAAATACCTCACACATGAAACTTCAAGTCAGTAACACTAATGTCCCCAACTGGCACGACATTACAGTGAAATCAGACCTGCCCTCGAAGCTCAAACCCCTCGAAGAACTCGCCAAGAACCTGTGGTGGGTATGGAACAGCGAAGGCAAAGCCCTGTTCCGCGACCTTAACCCCGACCTCTGGCGCGCGACGGGCGAAAACCCCGTCATGGTGCTCCAGCAGCTTTCCGCAGAGCGTCTTGAAGAAATCCTGGCCGACAAGGAGCTTCTGGCCCGTATCGACCATGTCTACGGGATGTTCAAGGAGTATATGGCCCAGCCGATGCGCTCCGACATCCCCTCCGTCTCCTACTTCTCGATGGAGTACGGCCTGTGCAACGCGCTGAAAATCTATTCCGGCGGCCTCGGCGTGCTCGCCGGCGACTATATCAAGGAGGCTTCCGACAGCCGCGTCCCGATGACCGCCGTCGGCTTCCTTTACCGCTACGGTTACTTCACCCAGTCGCTGAGCGTTGACGGCCAGCAGATTGCCAACTATGAGGCTCAGAACTTCAACCAGCTCCCGATCGAGCAGGTGATGGAGAACGGCCACCCCATGATTCTCGAGGTGCCTTACCCCGGACGCACGATTTACAGCCATGTATGGCGCGTGAACGTGGGCCGCATGAACCTCTACCTCATGGATACAGACTTTGAGATGAACTCCGAGTTCGACCGATCGATCACCCACCAGCTCTACGGCGGCGACTGGGAGAACCGTATCAAGCAGGAGTATCTTCTCGGTATCGGCGGCATCCTGATGCTCAAGAAGCTCGGCATCAGCACCCAGCTCTACCACTGCAACGAGGGCCACGCCGCGCTGCTCAACCTTCAGCGCCTGGTCGACTACGTGCAGGAAAAGCACCTCGACTTCAACGTAGCCCTCGAGCTGGTGCGCGCTTCCAGCCTCTACACCGTCCACACTCCCGTCCCCGCCGGTCACGACTACTTCGACGAGGGTCTGTTCGGCAAGTATATGGGTGAGTTCCCCGCGAAGCTCGGTATCTCCTGGAATGACCTTATGAACATGGGCCGCGAGAATCCGAACACCAACGAGCGCTTCTCGATGAGCGTTTTCGCCCTGAACACCTGCCAGGAGGCCAACGGCGTAAGCTGGCTCCACGGCGAGGTTTCCAAGAAGATGTTCGCCGGAATCTGGAAGGGCTATACCTGGGAGGAGAGCCATGTCGGCTACGTCACCAACGGAGTGCATATGCCTACCTGGGCAGCCTCCGAGTGGAAGGAGTTCTACGCTGAAAAGCTCGGCGAGAATATGTTCAGCCATCAGGACGACGCCAAGGCCTGGGACGGTATCCTGAAATGTACCGACCAGGAAATCTGGAATATGCGCATGACGATGAAGAACAAGTTCATCAACTTCGTCAAGCGCGACTTCAAGGCAAAGTGGCTCGCCAACCAGGGTGATCCCTCCGCCGTGATGAGCATCGTTGACAAAATCAACCCCAACGCCCTGATTATCGGCTTCGCCCGCCGCTTCGCGACCTACAAGCGCGCCCACCTGCTCTTCACCGACCTCGACCGTCTGTCGAAAATCGTCAACAACGAGAAGTTCCCCGTGCAGTTCGTGTTCTCCGGCAAGGCTCACCCCGCCGACGGTGCCGGCCAGGGCCTGATCAAGCGCATCATGGAAATCTCGCGCATGCCGCAGTTCCTCGGCAAGATTATCTTCCTCGAGGATTACAACATGATCGTGGCCAAGCGCCTCGTAACCGGCGTCGATATCTGGCTCAACACCCCGACACGTCCTCTCGAGGCTTCCGGTACCTCCGGCGAGAAGGCTCTGATGAACGGCGTGCTCAACTTCTCCGTGCTTGACGGATGGTGGTACGAGGGCTACCGCTTCGACGAAAAGGCCGGATGGGCCCTTACCGACAAGCGCACCTTCACCAACCAGGCCCAGCAGGACGCTCTCGACGCGGCAACCATCTACTCGATGCTCGAGAACGAAATCGTGCCCCTCTACTACGCTAAGAACTCCAAGGGTTACTCCCCCGAGTGGGTGCAGTATATCAAGCGCTCGATCGCGCATATCGCTCCCCACTTCACGATGAAGCGCATGATCGAGGATTACATCCACCGCTTCTACAACAAGGAGGCCGAGCGCACCGCCAAGCTCGTTGCCAACGACTACGCCGAGGCCAAGGAAATCGTGGCTTGGAAGGAAAAGGTCGCTGCCGCGTGGGACGGTGTCCGCGTGCTCGATGTCAAGGCGTCCGATGTTACTGATTCAGTAACTGGTACCGATTTCCACGTTGAGGCAGTCATCGACACCAACGGTCTGGCAAACGACCTTGGCCTGGAGCTGGTAGCCTACAAGAAGGAGGGCAACGAAGAGAAGTACTTCGGTCGCGAAGCCTTCAAGGTTGCAAAAGTCGACGGAAACGTCGTGACCTTCAAGCTCGACTCCAAGCTCCGCGAGGCCGGCGTGTTCCGCTACGGTTACCGCCTCTATCCCGTTAACCCGGCGCTTCCCCACCGCATGGACTTCGCCTACACCCGCTGGATTTAATCCATTCGGCTAACCAATATAATCGGCGCTGTGTCAAATTATTGGCACAGCGCTTTTCGTATTCTCTTCTTTTTGCATCCGCAAGAGTTGGCGCGGTATGAAAAGAGCCCGGCTTGCGCCAGGCTCTTGTTTTATGACTTAACTTTATTATGAGCTGTGTTTGAGCTGTTGGTGTATAAAGATACGCTTTTTTGGTTATGACTGGTCTACGAATCATAATAAGTAAGGTGGTCAATCCGCTTGGGGATTATCGTGGTGTAGTAGTCCGGTTTCGCGTTCCGGCGGCCGGGGTTGCTTTTGGGGGCAACGGGCGGCGGTTACTTGTAGTCTTTGAGCATTTTCTGGAGACGCTGGCGGGCGAAGAAGATGCGGCTCTTCACGGTGCCGAGGGGGAGGTTCATCTTCTCGGCGATTTCGTTGTACTTGTAACCTGCGACGTGCATCGAGAAGGGTACGCGGTAATCGTCGGAGAAGGAGTTGATGGCGGCGGTGATTTCGCCGGCCGCTATCGAGCCTTCGGGGGTGTCGAGACCTGACTCCTGGGGGAGGTTGAGGTGGTAGAGGTCCTCGGTCTGGTCGATGATTGTCGCTGAGCGAACGACCTTGCGGTAGTTGTTGATGAAGATGTTGCGCATGATTGTGAACACCCATCCCTTGAAGTTCACGTTCTCGACGTACTTGTCTTCGTTGTCGAGGGCCTTGAGGGTCGTGTCCTGAAGGAGGTCGTAAGCGTCGTCGCGGTTGGAAGTGAGCAGATACGCGAAGTTGAGGAGATTGCTTTGAAGGGCTAAGAGCTTAGTCTGAAAATTTTTGGAACTCATAATGCGAAAGTGTTAAGTAAGTCGTTTGAGATAGATTTGTAACCACTTTGTGACTACGATGCAAAGATACGCATTGTTTTTGTAATTCCAAATATTTCGGCAATAAAATTTTCAAAAAATCGCAAAATTTTTCTTTGGTTAATGTAATTATTTGAAAATCAGATGATAAAAAGTTGATAATTTTTGACACAAAATTGTTACAATAAGTGTTTCATTGCGTAACAATATGGATTGTACATGTAACTATCGGGGAATCAGAAGTGTAGCGTAATTGTTCAATTGGAAAGTGTTATTTTCTCGCTTTATTATGATCTGTTTTTGTGAATAAGTATTAATTTTCATCCTTTGTTTATAGGTTTTGGCTCTATTTGTTGTGAGGATTTTGTAACTAAAAATGATTTTGTGGACTGGAAGTGGTGTTTTAAGAATACCGCTAATTGTTACAGTCTGTCGCGTGATGTTACGAAAGTGTTGCCTGGTGTTACAGCTTTTTCCCCCATTCGGCAGGCAAATATCGCGCCCTCTGTTTTATATAAAGGAGATTCTTTTGTCAATTGGGCTGGATGTCGTAATTTTGCACTATGAATCAAGATAACATACGCCCCGGGGAGGTGGACTTTGTCGTCAACGGCGTAAAGCTCCACGCGGAGGTCAGCGGGAGCGGTGCCCCTCTGCTCCTGATGCACGGCTGGGGCTGCGACCATACGACGGTCAGGTCTATCGCCGCGACCGCCGCGCTGACCAACCGGGTTTACAATATCGATTTCCCCGGATTCGGCGCGTCCCCCGAGCCGGACGAGGTCTGGGGTGTCGAGGAATATACGGCGCTTGTCGAGGCGTTCGCCCGGCAGGAGGGGCTGGAACGCCCGGTGCTTGTCGGTCACTCTTTCGGTGGCCGCGTGGCGATACTTATGGCGTCGCGTACTCCTGTCTCAAAGGTAGTGCTGGTCGATGCCGCCGGGATAAAGCCTCGCCGTTCCCTGGCATATTATTATAAGGTGTATTCCTTCAAGGCCGCGAAGTGGCTCGCCAACCTGCTCCTGGGAAAGGAGAGGGCGGAGAAACGTATCGAGGCGATGAGGGCGCGGCGCGGCTCGAGCGACTATTCGCAGGCTTCTCCGAAAATGAGGGCCATTATGAGCAAGGTCGTTAACCAGGACCTTACGGACCGTCTCTCTCTCATTAAGGCTCCCACGCTGCTGATATGGGGCGAGAACGACACGGCTACCCCGGTGGCCGACGCCCGCAAGATGGCGAAACTGATTCCCGACGCGGGGCTTGTCTCATTCACGGGATGCGGCCATTACAGTTTCCTTGACAATCCGGCGCAGTTCAGAGCCGTGTTGTCCTCATTCCTGAACTCTTCAAACTGACGATATGAATACAGTCACTATGGCTTTCGCCCTGGCGGTGGCGGTGCTTGCCGCTGTCGATATGTCCGCGGTTTTCGCCCGCGACCTGATGATGTTCCAGCAGAACTCCTACCGCGGCGACCGCTATGTCCGCTGGTTCGAGCAGTCGGGCGAGAGCACGTCGCTCGGTCGCATATTCTGCTGCTTGGCGCTGATGTTCATGCTCGTTAACCATCTGCCGTTTTTCGCCGGAGCCGCGGTCGCTGTTATAATAGTGGTGTGGCAGTTCGTCGCGCTTCTGCGTAAGAAGTACAAGAAGCCGCTTGTCTGGACTTCCCGCGCCAGGAGAATCTACGGCGTTATGTGGGTGCTCGCGGCTGTAGTCGGCGCTTTGTTCGGCATCACTCTCGGATTGAAGGGCCTTGCCTGCTCGATGGTGGGCATCCTTATTGTTTCCCCGCTTTTCCTCTTAGGTGCCAACGCCCTGCTGCGTCCCGTAGAGAAATCAATAAATAAGAAGTACTACGACGAGGCTGCTTCGATTCTCGCGTCGATGCCCTCGCTGAAGGTTGTCGGTATCACCGGCAGCTACGGTAAGACTTCGACTAAGCATTACCTTACCCGGATTCTTCAGGAGCAGTTCGCTGTTACGATGACGCCCGGCAGCTTCAACACTACGATGGGGGTTATCCGCACCGTGCGCGAGCATCTGCGTCCCTATGACGAGGTCTTCGTCTGCGAGATGGGCGCCAAGCAGCTTGGCGACATAAAGGAGATTTGCGACCTGGTGCATCCTTCGATTGGCGTGGTCACCGCTGTCGGGGAGCAGCACCTCGAATCGTTCAAGACAATCGAGAATGTGCAGCGCACGAAGTTCGAGCTTGTCGACTCCCTTCCGGCCGACGGCTTGGCGGTTGTCAACGACGACTTCCCGTATGCCGCTTCAAGGAAGGTTGGTAACACGGCCTGTCTGCGCTACGCGGTGAGCAACACCGGCGCGGCGGACTATACCGCGGCCGACATAGAGTATTCCCCTGACGGCACCTCGTTCTCTGTCGCCGGTCCCGGACTCGAGGAGCCTCTCAGGCTGCAGACGAAGCTCGTCGGCGAGTGCAATATCTCGAACCTTATGGCCGCCGTCGTGGTGGCTCTGCGGCTCGGGGTCCCTGTGGAGAAAATACGGTATGCCGTCGGGCAGATTGAGCAGGTTGAGCATCGCCTGAACATGAAGCGTACTCCGGGGGGCGTCACGATTATCGACGACGCTTTCAACTCCAACCCGTCCGGCTCGAAAATGGCGCTCGACGTTCTGTCGCGTATGACCGGCGGCCGACGCATCGTTGTCACTCCCGGCATGATCGAGCTGGGCGACATTCAGGCGAGGGCCAACGAGGAGTTCGGGCGCCACGCCGCGAAATGCGCCGACATAGCTATCGTCGTCGGCGGTTACAACCGCGACGCCATACTGGCCGGGCTTGCCGCCGGACCGATAAAGGAGGAGGATATCCACGCTGTCGACAGCTTCGCAAAGGCCCAGCAGCTCCTTTCGACGATTCTCCGCCCGGGCGACACGGTGCTCTACGAGAACGACCTTCCCGATACTTTCAAATGATATTTCAATAGCTTATAAATAGCAATGGCAAAGACTAATATAGGCGTGTTTTTCGGCGGACGTTCCACCGAGCACGAGATTTCCGTTATTTCCGCCAACCAGGCTATCGCTGCGGTTGACCGCTCGAAATTCGACGTAACACCGATTTATATTTCCAAGGAGGGGCGTTGGTACACAGGCGACGCGCTCCTCGACCTCAAGAACTACCGCGACATTCCCTCGTTGCTCAAACAGACCGAGGAGGTGTATATGCGCCCTATTTACGGCGACTACAACCTTTACCTGGCCAATCCCCGCGGGCTGTTCTCCAAGAAGGACAAACTGGCGAAGCTCGATGTCGTGATTCCCGTGCTTCACGGTGCGAACGGCGAGGATGGCACGTTCGAGGGTATTCTGGAGGCAATCGGCATACCGTTCGCCGGATGCGACACACTCTCGTCGGCCAACGGCATGGATAAGATCACGATGAAGATGATTCTCCGCGAGAACGGAATCCCGGTTGTCGACTACGTATGGTTCACCGACCGCCAGTGGTTCGCCGAAAAGGAGAAGCTCGTGGCTGCCGTTGAGGAAAAACTCGGTTATCCCGTGATTGTGAAGCCGGCGAATCTCGGTTCCTCGATCGGCATCAGTTGCGCCCACGACCGCGCCCAGCTCGAACGTTCAGTCGAGGATGCGACCCGCTACGCGTCGCGCGTGATTGTCGAGAAGATGCTGGAGGAGATGCAGGAAATCAACTGCTCTGTGCTCGGAGACTGCGACGAGTTTGAGACCTCCATCCTCGAGGAGCCGATTAAAAGCTCCGAGATTCTCTCGTATGAGGCGAAGTATATGGGGGGCGACAAGGGCGCGAAAGGGATGCAGGCATCGGCCAAGAAGATTCCGGCAGACCTGCCCGCTGACGAGACCGCCGAGATACGCCGACTGGCCGGCGAGACGTTCCGCGTGCTTAGCTGCCATGGGGTCAGCCGCGTGGACGTGATGATTGACCGCAGGACGCGTAAAATCTACGTTAACGAAATCAACACGATTCCCGGCTCGCTTTCGTTCTACCTATGGGAGGCGACAGGGATTCGGTTCGACCAGTTGATGGAGCGTCTGGCCAAGCTCGCCGTCAAGCGCGCCACCCACCGCTCGCAGAAGACCTTCTCCTTCTCCCAGAACATCTTCGCCATGGGCGGAGGCACCAAGGGCGGGGTCAAAGGCGCCAAACGATAAGGGGAGAGAAACCTAAAACCGATGGAAAAAGGAAAGCGGGTCGCGATTCACATCGCGACCCGCTTCTAATTGGCATTTGTATATGAAACAAACTTATCAATCAATCATTCAATTCTATGCTTTTCCGGGCTTTGGGAGACCCGTAGAGGGTTTACTTATCCAAGCTCCCTCGTAACTGTTTGACCATTATCTTAGACAAACAATGTACCAATTATCACATAAATTCAATATTCACGCAATCAAAATTAATGTAATTTCCTAACAATCAATCGATAATTCAATCTCCAATATTCAATATCTAATCAATCAATATGCAATCTTATCTGTTTTTGCCGCCCATTTCTCGAATGCGCGGATGGTTGCCTCGTTCTCCAGGTGGATGCAGGGGAGAGAGCGACGGCCACGGGGTTTCTCCAGCTCCTTATAGATAAAGTCGTCGGAGAAGTTTATCGCGTCGGCGTCTTCCTTGGTGTTGCCGAAGAATATCCGGCTTACTCCGGCCCAGTAGAGAGCCGACAGACACATGGGGCAAGGCTCGCATGAGCTGTAGACGGTGCATCCCGCAAGCGAGAATGTCGCCAGGGAAGCGCAAGCGCTCCGTATCGCGTTGACCTCCGCATGGGCGGTGGGGTCGTTGTTGAGCGTGACGGTGTTAGCGCCTGTGGCAACTATGTTTCCGTCGCGGTCTGTGATTACGGCACCGAAGGGGCCTCCTCCGCGGTCGATGTTCTCTTCCGCGATTTTGGCTGCCATTTCCATGAACCGCTTGTCCTGTTCGGTGATGGGGTAAGAATTTTCTTTCACGGCTTTAATGGGTTAGGCTTGTTCTTCTGTTAACTCGTGACACACTCGCCGCCTTTGCGGAAAGCGGATACAAAGATAAGGATAATTTCGCAGCAAAAAATGCATATATGCAAAAAAATATCCAAAAGTTGCCAAAAAGGCCACAAATTGTATGCCGTTTCCGATTCAGAACATATTGCGGGGCGAGACCCGCTTTTAGGCTCAGGCTTTAAGTGCTTGGATGGTCGTAATTTCAATTATGCGCAGTCAACTTCGCTAAGTTGACACACAAAATTACGCATTTTTTGTAATTACTTTTCTTAAAAGTTATTAATTTCAGGCCAATTTATGCCTTTTATGCTGTAAAACATATTTTAGCCGGGATAAGCGCTCCTTGGCGCTCGCTCCCGGCGTGTGAAATGGGGTAGGAGGCGTTATTTGTCGACAATCATCGTCAGCACCCCTGAAGGGTCGTAGCATACCTGGTCAAACACGGGGTCGGCGATGTCGAGCCGGTAGCCCATGCGGTCGTGATGCACGGCTGAAACACTTTCCGTGAACCCGTTATGGTCGAGAAGCTGGTAGAGCTTGCCGGGGACGACGGCTTTAAGCAGTGTCGGGGCCAGGCAGTAGCCTTCCGGGGCTTCGATTTCGGTGATATTCCCTTTCTCGTTGAATCCGAGGTCGATGCCGTCGGCGAGCCGTACGTTGTAGCAGCCTGAGGCAAATTCCTTGTCGAGCCGCACTACGGCGTGTCCGTCGCAGTGGCGTTCGAGAAACTTGCGGGCTTTCGAGGGCATCTCGTCATAGCTTACAGAGCCGGAAATCACAGGACCGACACCTGTGAAGCCCATCGGGGTCTCGGGCATTGCCGCGGGGGGAGCCGCGATGGCCTCGTCACTGTCCGGCGCGGCTGACACACATAATGCGGAGAGGAGAAGCGCGCCAGCTCCGAGAAGCGAGCGCAGGCGGTCGCCCGCCAGTCTGATTCCTTTCCGGCTAAGATGTTTCGCGGTCTCTTTCATCTTGCTTCCTATACGTCGTAATGCCTTCATAATTTGGTCTCCTTTCAGTTTTGCTTTACATTATCAACGAATAGGCCGGGCGGTTGGTTCGCCATCCTGCGGCCCTATCTCAGGCCGTCGGGGTACTCCTTCAGATATAGCTCGCAGTTGGCTTTCAGTTCGGCGTACCATTCGGCTCCGAAGCGCTTTGTCAGCGGTCCTTCGAGGAACTGGTACAGGCGGATGCCTTTTTGCCGTCCGAGCTTTCGGGCCGGCTCGCATATTTTCCAGCTGTGGTAGTTTACAGCGGTAAAGGTCGGGAACTCCTTTAGGCGCAGGGGATATAAGGCGCATGAGGCGGGTTTGCGGAAGCGGCCGTCCGTTCGTCCCTCGCGGTAGGCTTTTTCAAGGGCGCAGAGGCATACTCCCCCCTTTCCGTAGCAGGAGAAGGCGCAGTTGCGGCCGTCGAGGATTGTGGTCACGAGGTCTCCTTCTGGGTCCCTGTACGCAACGCCGTTCTCTCTTACTTCTTCCACGGCCCTGGGGAGCATGTCACCTTCGATGGCGGGCACCAGGCGCTCTATGGCCTCGGCTTCGGCTTCGGTAACGGGCGCTCCCGCGTCCCCTTCGATGCAGCACGCGCCAAGACATGCGTCGAGGTCGCAGCAGAAAAACTGTTCGGCGAGGTCGAGGCTCACCAGTGTGTCTTTTATCTGGAACATCTGATTTTTCGTTTTAGAACACTCTGTTAGTAGCCGGAATACAGAACGCCGGAACCGAGAAGCCGGTCGTATCGTTCTCCCGGAGCGCGGTAGTAGACGAGCACGAGATATTCGTTGATGGTCTGATAGAAGTCTCCCTCTATGTTGAATACCGGCGGGTCGGCGATATACTGATAGTTGTAGGCTCCCTGTTTGAGCATCAGCACTTTCTCGTAACGCCCGGTCGACGGGTTGTAGTCCATCCGGGAGTCGTTGTCGAATCTGCGGTGGGTGAAGTCGCCGTCGAGATATACCTCAGCGTCGGGAATCCGAAGCAGGTCGAGCGAGAAATGGACGGGGACGTAGTCGGCTTCCGTGTCCGAGCTCGTGGAGTTGTATTCCCTGACGAAGAAGCGGCCGTGCTGCGTGCGGTCAAAGCTGTATGGCTCGCCGACGCGCGGATGGTCCGAGGCAAGCCACATATGGTAATACGGCTCCTCGAACGTGATTTGCTCGACTCCCATGCCGGGATAGCTGGTCGAGACCGTCTCCATTCGGCGGTACTCGTTGCCGGCGCGGAATATCATAGCCGGGGTATGCTCGTAGGTTATCGTCGAGCCGGACATCCGCGCGGGGTGTTTCAGCGTCGCGATGTTGTCGCGGCGGCCGTTCTGGACGATTTTCAGCGTAAGGTCGTTGTATGGGTCGCGTACAGGGTATTTGCGCAGGTCGACGTTCACGGCGAGCTGCTGGTGGGATTTGTTGTAGTCTATGTCGGTGCGCGAGCTGACGCTTCCTCCGACGCTTACCGCCCCTTCGGAGACCATGAAACGGGCCTGGAGGAGCACGTTCTCAGGTTCCGTCTCGGGGTAGACCCGCAGCAGGTAGTTGCCGGAGAGCCGGAAGCTGAACGCGTCGTTTGGGAGCGTGATTGTGTAATGGACGTAGTGGGTTATGGTGCCGCGCGAGAAGGCGTAGTCCTCCACATCCGCGTAATTGAATCCGTCGAAAACCTCTGAATCTACCAGGTCGGAAAGCCTCCAGTCGGCGTCGCAGTGGAAAATGGAGTATCTGAGGTATTCACGCTCGTCCCCCATCCCGTCGAATCCGATCACGAGGCGGTCATCCATGCCTTTGACGAGCACGGTTGGAGCCAGTCGGTCCCGGTCGCTTTCTATTGTCAGTGTGCGGTAGTCCGGCGAGAATATGGCGGTGCGGGTGTCGCCGGGCGTGTATTCCGTCGCGGAGGCGACGAGGGCGCAGAGCGCTATTGCGGTTGTCGTTATCCGGGCGAGCATCGTTTACCAGGATATAGGCTCCTTGCCGCAGGCGGCGAGGTAGGCGTTGGCTTTCGAAAAATGGGCGTTGCCGAAGAAGCCGCGGTGGGCCGACAGCGGGGAGGGGTGGGGCGACGTGAGCACCAGGTGGCGGCTATGGTCTATCAGCCTGGATTTGGATATGGCGTAGCTCCCCCAGAGCAGGAACACGAGGTTGTCGCGCCGCGCCGAAAGGGTTTCGATAACCGCGTCGGTGAATGTTTCCCATCCCTGGCGCTGGTGGGATCCGGCGGCGTGGCAGCGTACCGTCAGCGTCGCGTTCAGGAGAAATACACCCTGCGCCGCCCAGCGGCTGAGGTCGCCGTCGACGGGGATGGGGGAGCCGGTGTCGGTCTGCACCTCCTGGAATATATTGCGGAGCGAAGGCGGGAAGGGCACCCCGGGAGCCACGGAGAAGCATAGGCCGTTGGCCTGTCCCGGTCCGTGATACGGGTCCTGCCCCAAGAGTACGACCTTGACCTTGTCGAACGGGCAAGCGTCGAATGCCGCGAATATCTTCCCGGCCGGAGGGAAAACCATCGTGGTCGCGTATTCCCTCCTCACGAAGTCGGTCAACTGCCGGAAGTAAGGTTTCTCCCACTCCGCCGCCAGCGCCTCCTTCCATGTCTCTTCAATTCTTACATCCATACCAGAGGGTTTGGAAATTAAAATAATGTTGCCTGTTTGGCTGCGTTCCGTGGTACAAACGGAATTGCCGGATCGAAATCGCGAATTGTGTTTGCGACAAAAGTTCCGAGGTTTACAGGTACAGCATTTCCAATCATTTGCTCAATTTCGCTTTTTGAACCTACAAACTCATATGTTGGCGGGAATGTCTGGATCATGCTCCTCTCGCGTGTGGTTAGAGGGCGTATACCTTCAAGAGAGCTTACTGGGTCGTTGGGATGGAGCTGATAACCATTGGGAATCGGACGGTTTACGCCCCTGATGGTCGGACTGGGTTCGTGAACGCTGAAAATCCCGCGGCGCGCATAGCTACGAGGGTGGCGGTAATAATATTCAAAGTCTATTGTGTCTCCGAAGTAATCTTTGACGCTCATAAACTTCTCAGAAAGCCTGTTGGAGATGTTCTCTGCCATAAAATCGTCTTTCTCGCCGAGTTTCCCGATAAGAAAGAAGCGTTTTCGCTTCTGCGGTACTCCGCAATATGATGCGTCAAGTACAGTCTGAGTAAGACCGTATCCGGCAAGTTTGAAAATTTCCTTTGCTGAGGCTAATTTTCTGGTTTTAGTGATGGTTGCAACATTCTCCATTACAAACCACTTTGGCTTTATATTTGCTATTATTTCTGCGTAAGATAGCGTCAGGTTGCCTCGCCCGTTATCCTCGTTGCGTAACCCCGCACTGCTGAAATCCTGACAAGGAGGCCCCCCGATAATCATGTCTGGGCGATATTCTCTTATCTGTTCGCTTGCCTTTGCCGTATCGGACAGGTCTAACTGGCTGATTGGATGAGAGAAATTTCGGTGATAAACCTTTATGGCTGCCGGCCAGTTATCATAACCGGCGACTACCTCAAACCCCGCGTTCTCAAAACCGAGGCTCAGTCCGCCACACCCGCAAAATAAATCTACTACTCTCATTATTACTCAAATAATTCAGGACTGTAAACAATCGCCGCGTCAAAACGGCGTTCCGGGCTTAGAAGGTTTTGGCCGCCCCCAAGGATTATGTTTTTAATTTCCGACTTATTGATTCTCGGATGAGTAAGCTCTTCGCATTTCAGGTAAGGATATGAGGCGGTACCGTTAAGTGCGAAAGCCTTGTCGTTCGCTATGTTGTAGGAGTGAAGCCTTACGATGCGCTTGTAATCGAACTGGCCGTAAACGCTATATTCAAACAGCATCAGGTACAGCCATATTATCGATCTCATCGACCGGCTTATAGATTTGGGAGAGTTAACATCTTCGTTCTTGTAACACATTTGAATGACAGCGAGATTGCTCCATACAAACACGTCCAGACAGTCGGGTACGAGAATCGGTTTGCGTCCCTCCGTTTTCCAAATTGGTTGCACAATAAGCGGCGTTTGCCTGGTGTGGAGACTGGAGGAAACTCTCGATATGGCAGCCCGAATTTTGGCGAAATTAGGCAGAACCTCTGTTATTTCTTCCCAATGGTTGATATGGATGTCGCCCAACAGCTCTTTCAGTTCGTTTCTTCCGTTAATGCCGCGGAATTTGTCGCATATGCTGCAAGCGAGAAAGTTAATAGTCGGCGGTCTGACGACAATCTCACAACTGTACCTGTCTTCCGAAAATTTGACCGTGGTATTGTCCGGCAGCGCTGTGAGTTTTATTTCAAGGCCGACGAGCGCGGTCTGGTTTGCGGCATCGACCATTACAAGGTCTATTTTTTCACGCTCGCCAGTATAAAACATATCATAGGCGTTATAACCGGCTTCGAAGTTGTAAAAAGCGTTTTCCGATAAAGGGTTGATGCCGAAAAGCTCCGTACCACTTATGTAATCATGGACAATGCCGTTAACCGAATCGGTTTTTATATACACGGGTTTGATGCCCTTATAACTCATATAGGCCACAAGGGAAGCGGGAAAAGAACTGTTGAACTGGTTCTTTCCCCAATAATACGCCTTTGAATAGTCGCGGCTGCTGTTATTGTGGTCTTGAGCGAATAATCCTGGTGTTGCCATAGGAATATGAATTTGATTGCGAAGATACGAAAATTTTACTTCATTTAGTGCCATTCCAAGCGGTTTTCCAGAATTGTACTGTCTATCAGATTCCAATCACGAAAAATGGTCAATGAAGACAACGGTGTATAAAAAGAAGAGCCGCGCCCGGGAGGGGCACGGCTCTTGTGGGGTTATCGAAGGCGCGGGGCGTCTTCGGTAGTGTCGGGGAGATTAGTCCTCAACGATGGTTACGCAGCGGTCGAGGGTGAGGCACTTGTCACCGAGGTCAACGCGGTTGCCGTTGTTGGTGGTAGCCTTGAACTGGTCCTCGCTTACGCCGTAGCGGACGAGCTGCTTGGCAACGGTGTTGGCGCGGTTCTCGCGGAGGCGCTTGTTGACAGCGTCGGTGCCGGTGTAGTTGTCAGCCCAGCCGGTAACGGTGTACTTCTTGTTGGTGTCGCCCTTCATCACGTTTGCAACGGACTTGAGGACTTTGCGGTCAACAGAAGTCAGACGGTAGGAACCGATGGGGTAGTAGATGGTAGCCAGGGGAGCGGCGGGAACTTTCTCCACAACCTTCTCCACGGGGCGGTTCAGGCAGGCCTTGAGCTGAGCCTCGAGGTCGGCGATACGGGCGTCGGCAGCCTGAAGGCGCGCGCGGTATTCGTCGCAGTTCTCGGCGGGGGGGCAAACGGGAACGATAGGAGCGGTCCAGTCGGTCTTGCCGAGCTTGATGGTGGCGGTCAGAAGAGCGGAAGCGTAGATGGTGGTTCCGTTGTCGCCGTCGATGTGGTTGTCAAGGGCGGTAGCGCGGAGGTCGAGACCAAGGGCGAAACGCTTGCTGATGTTGAATTCCTGGGTAAGGCCGGCGCGCATGGCGATCACGCGGTCATCGCCGCGCTTCCAGTCGTTCTTCTCGTTCTTGATGAAGTCCCAGTAGAGACCTGCACCTGCATAGATATAAGCGTTGTAGACGCGCTTGGGGTTGTAGCCGCACCACCAGTGCGAGAGGTTCAGCATAACGTCAAACGTAGCGCCGAAGTAGTTGATTTTGGTCTTGTAGAAATCGTCCTTGACCATGTTGGCTTCGGGAAGAACGCCGTAGGGGAAGTTCTTCTGGTTGTCAACGGTCAGGCCCTTGATGGACATGAAGTCGCCGCCGATACGGCCACCCAGCAGGGGAGAGAACCATTTGCCGATTTCGAGAGACGCCGTGGGAGCGAAACGGTCGCCGAATTTGCGTTCCTTGTCGTGGGTGGTGAAACCTACGCCTGCGCCACCTTCAAGCTGGATGAACCAGTTGTCTTTGAAACGGTTGAAGGTGTAGCCCTGTGCGGGATCTTCCACATAGGTGACCTCCTGAGCATTCTGGGCGGAAGCGCTCATGGCAACCATTGCGCAACCGAATGCTAAAAATAAACTCTTCTTCATAGAAAATCTGTAAAAAAAGTAGTGATGATTAATGTTTGCGTTTGAATGTTGAGGAGTGCGGATATTCCAAAGAATACCAGCTCCTTACGCGCTTTCCGCGTATGCGGTTTTCCCTTCCGCGCCGCTCGCGCATCGGAATCCGCCTGAAATTTTGCGCTAAGTTAAGCATATTTTTTGAAATATTTCACACTTTCGACACCTTTTTAACGCACAACTCCTCAATTTTGTTTGAAAAAAAGTGCGATTCGGCCTAAAACAAGGCCGAATCGCGTAACTTTTTGTCAGAAGTCTGTCGATAGTCAGATACGCCCCAGGAATTTAAGCACCTGTTCAAGGATGTTCTGGGAGGTGAAACCGAACTTCTCGTCGAGCACCTTGTAGGGGGCGGAAGCGCCGAAATGGCCGAGTCCGAAGACTTTCCCGCGGGGACCAACAACGCCCTGGAGGGTCGAGGGGAGCCCGGCGGTGAGGCCGAACACGGGGGTGCCCTCCGGAATCACGCTGTCGCGGTACTCCTTTGTCTGTTCTTCAAACAGGCCGATGGAGGGTACTGACACTACGCGGCTGGGAACGCCTCCTGCCTCGAGAAGGGTGGCTACCTCGCAGAGGAGCGAGACTTCGGAGCCGTTGGCTACGAGCACGACTTGGGGGTGGGGGGTATCCATCACCACATATCCGCCCATGCGCGCGCCCTTGGCTTCCTCGAAGCGGTCGCCGGTCGCGGCGGGAAGGTCGGGGATGTTCTGGCGCGAGAGTATAAGGGCCGTCGGGGTCTCCTTGTTCTCCATCGCCATCTGCCAGCATACGGAGGTCTCGATCGCGTCGGCGGGGCGCAGGACGAGAACCGAAGGCTTGCCGGAGAAATTCTTGAGCTGCTCCATGAGGCGGATCTGGGCTTCCTGCTCGACGGGTTCGTGGGTCGGGCCGTCCTCGCCGACGCGGAACGCGTCGTGGGTCCAGATGTATTTGACGGGAAGCTCCATTAGGGCCGCCATGCGCACGGCGGGTTTCATGTAGTCGGAGAACACGAAGAAGGTGCCGCAAGCGCCGATCACGCCTCCGTGGAGCACGATGCCGTTCATTATGGCGGCCATCGTCAGCTCGGACACGCCGGCGTGGAGGAAGGCCCCGGTGAAGTCGCCGTTGGTGAAGGGATGGGTGTTCTTCAGGAACGCGTCGGTCTTGTCGGAGTTGGCGAGGTCGGCCGACGATACGATCATGTTGCCTACCTTCTTCGCCAGCTCGGCGAGCACGGCGCCGGAAGCGGCGCGGGTAGCGCTGCCAGGTTTCTGAGCGATCGTGCGGTAGTTGATTTCGGGGAGTTTGCCGTTGAGGTAGTCGTCAAGCTCTTTGGCGAGCTCGGGGTTGGCTTTCGCCCATTCCGCTTCGGCGGCCTTGCGGGCGGCGCAGATTTTGCGGAGCTCCTCGTTGCGGTCGGCGTACAGCTTCTCGACTTCGGCGGGAATCTTCCAAGGGTCTGCGGGGTCCGCGCCAAGGTTGGCGAGGGTCTTGTCGAGGTCGGCTCCGGCGGCTGAGAGGGGCTGTCCGTGGGTCGAGCACTGGCCTTCGTAGTTCGAGCCGTCAGCCTTTACGGCGCCGCGGCCCATGACGGTGTTGCCGATAATGATTGTCGGGCGCTTCTCCTCCCTCTGGGCGGCTTCAAGGGCCTTGGCGATGGCAACCGGGTCGGTGCCGTCGATTTCAATCACGTTCCAGTGCCACGCGCGGTATTTCATGGCGACATCCTCGCGGTCTACGGCGTCGACGTAGGTCGAGAGCTGTACACGGTTGCTGTCGTAGAACATAATCAGGTTGCTCAGGCCGAGGTAGCCGGCGATACGGCCCGCGCCCTGGGAGATTTCCTCCTGGATGCCGCCGTCGGAGATGAAGGCGTAGGTCTTGTGGGATACGACGTCGCCGAAACGGGCCTGAAGGAAGCGCTCCGCGATCGCGCAGCCGACGGCCATCGTATGCCCCTGGCCGAGGGGGCCGGAGGTGTTCTCCACGCCGCGGGTCGGGTCGAGTTCGGGGTGTCCCGGGCAGGCGCTGCCCCACTGGCGGAGCTGCTTGAGCTCGTCGACGGTATATTTTCCGGTCAGGGCGAGCACCGAGTAAAGCATCGGCGACATATGGCCCGGGTCGAGGAAGAAGCGGTCGCGTGCGAACCAGGTCGGGTCGTCGGGGTCGGTTACCAGGAATTTCGAGTACAGCACGTTGGCGAAGTCGGCTCCGCCCATTGCTCCGCCGGGGTGGCCCGACTTTGCTTTCTCAACCATCATCGCGGCCAGCACGCGGATTGTGTTGGCTGCGCGGTTCATAACGGGGATTTCCATATAGTTTTAGTGTTAGTAAGAAGATAGCGATTGGTGGGCGCGAAGCCGTCGGCGGTACATACCGTCGCTGGCTTCATCGGCAAAATTAACTAAATTCGGCGGAATATAGGGTCAAAATTAGATGAATTTAGGGTAATGATTGAATTATCGCTTATATTAGATAAAAAAGAAGCGCGGACAGCGCCATTGCCGCTGTCCGCGCGAGATGTTCTTTCGATGGGTGGAATCAGATCGCGTCGAGCACTTCCTCTGCCTCCTCGGTGGTCTTGATGTCGGTGTTGACATTCTTCGAGCCGATGAGGGCGTAGAAGAGGATGTAGGCAGCGCAGCCGAGCACTACGAAGTAGCTGGTCAGGTAGGAGCCGGCGATGTCGGCAACCCAGCCCTGGAGGGCAACCATTACGGCGCAGCCGAATACCATGGTCATGAACGCGCCGGAAGCGATGGAGGTGTATTTCCCGAGACCTTCAACAGCCATGTTGAAGATGCCGCCCCACATAACGGAGGTGCAGAGACCCACGAGGATGAAGCCGAGGATTCCGACGGGGACTTCGGCCCAGATCATCGAGACGTTGGCCCAGTCGATACCCGGCATGTTGATGGTCCAGGTAGAGGGCGCGAGCATGCCGAAGAGTACGAGTGCCAGGGTGATGGTAGACACGGTGGCGATCATGGCACGGGAGGATACCTTGCCTCCGATAGAGCCGCCGATGAAACGGCCTACGAGCATGAGCAGCCAGTAGATTGCCACAATCTGGCCGACGATGTTAGCCTCCATGCCGAGGCCCGGGGTAGCGCCCGCAGGGTCGCCTGTGAGGTACTGGAGGACATAGGTCGGAGTGCCTACTTCAACGCCCATATAAAGGAAGATTGCGAGGATGCCGAGCTTGAAGTGGGTGAAGGAGAAGGCGCTGTGCTTGTCTTTGACGGCTTTTTTCTTGGCGGCTTTCTTGCCGACGTCGTTAGGTTCTTCGATTTTGCTGAAGAGAATAACGATGAAGGCGACGATGAACACGGCGCCGGCGATGAAGAGGGCCGGAGTGGCGTCGGCTACCTTTGCCTTGGCGGCGTCGCCGATCAAGGCGCCCATCAGGATATAGACGGCAACTGCCGCGGCGCTGTTGAACACGCCGCCGAGCTGCAGCAGCTTGTTCCCTTCGTTACCGCCTCCGCCGAGGGTGTTGAGCATCGGGTTCACAACAGTGTTAAGCATGCACATGCAGAATCCGGCGATAAACGCGCCGGCGAGGTATACCGCGAAGGCGCAGTTCTGCATGCTTTCCCAGCCGCTCATCCACTGGACGAAGATGCCGATGATGCCGACCACGAGGGCCATGAGGGCTGTGGCCTTGTAGCCGAAGCGCTTGATAAGCATACCCGAGGGGATACCCATGACGAGATACGCGATAAAGTTGCCGTAGTTGCCGATTTGGGATTCAAAGTTGGTCGCTCCGAACTGGTTCTTCACAATAACCGCCATCGGCGAGCACAGGTTTGTGACGAACGCGATCATCGCGAACAGGGCCATCATAATTATTATGGCGCCCCACTGTTTGTGCTGATTACTCATGATAATCTTAGGGAAATGTTGGTTTATTATTAGGTTTTGTTATTAGTTTTAAATGGTAAGTAACTGTTCAAAATTATTTTGTATTAACGGGTCTGATTATTTCAATATTTCTCCGGCAAAATTTTTGAATCTTTTCCTCTCTTCATCAGTCGTGTAGC